>Ga0181577_10005198_pt1 | contig 9981 bp, 9 predicted proteins | sample 101ome_21_FD_132468 | JGI IMG/M metagenome (GOLD analysis project Ga0181577, IMG submission 132468) | Coastal salt marsh microbial communities from the Groves Creek Marsh, Skidaway Island, Georgia - 101413BT metaG (megahit assembly) | ecosystem: Environmental > Aquatic > Marine > Intertidal zone... | reverse complement strand
GGTTCAATTGCGCTCAAGAGTGGGTTAATGCTGTTCAGGTGACCTAGGTTGTCTCCGGTATTGACGACCAAGTCCGGATTGGTCTGGGCAAGCTCCCGCAAATAGCCAGCTTTGCGGCTTTGGCCGGGAGCAAAATGGATATCGGAAATATGGAGTATCCGTAGGCTTGGCAAGTCGGGCTGCCTTAGCGAAACTTCACGGAGTTCAAAAGGACCGGAGTTGGTTGCTAAAAACATTGGTTTGGCATGACAATCACAGCCGAGGCATCGATCACTGCCGACCCAGCTGCCGGCTCGGTGGAGTGCACAACGCCATCTGGCAGAGCTACGTCACACTTATTTAGAAGCCAAGTTTGGCTCGGCTGGGGGTATGACGGGAACAGCCCAGCCCCTTCAAGTGCGGCAAACGCATCGGGCAGAGCCAGCCCGGTCACATCTGGCACTATCTGCTGACCACCACCAGAAATGTAGACGTAGATTAATGAACCGCGAGGAACACTTTCACCCGGGGCAACCTCCGTGTAGGCAACCATTCCCACGGTGACCGGTGAAGGGACTTCTTCCTCTACGATCTGCACCGATAGATCTGCCGAAATCAGCTGGACCTTTGCGGTCTCTGGATCGAACCCTTGGACATCAGGAACGGTGACCATGTTCGGTTGAACATACTGAGGAAGGGCTGCTGGCCAGTTGGTTCCCTCGTAGTGCTTGTTTACCTCGAGCATGACATTGCGCCAGATAAAGTGACGAAGAGTCGAGACTGCTCTGTCGTTTACTCGCTTACCGGTCTGCGGAGTCAGGCCAATAACGTTGCCGACCCAGACCGAAGTGGCCACCTCGGAGGAGAATCCGGACACCCAGGTGTGGATTCGGTTATCTGTGGTTCCAGTCTTGCCCGCAAGCGGAGTGCCATCGTTGGTATTCGAGGCAACACCGGTTCCGCTGGTCATGACAGTCTTCATGGCCTGGACCATGGCATTCGCCACCTCTGGCGTTACCGCCTGCGAGCAAAGGCTCTGCGGTACTGGCAAGTCCTGATCTGAGACCCGAGAGTAAACCCGGTCAATTGCTACCGGTGAGCAATAGACACCCTGGTTGGAAATGCCGGCGTAGGCGGCTGCCATTGTCAGCGGTGCGATCTCGTTCGTTCCCAGAATCGACGATGGAACATAGAGCAACTCGTTGCCATCGGCGCGGTGCACTCCGAAGGACTCTGCCGTGTCGCGGATTGCGCAAAGGTCGAGTTGCGAGGCCATCGCAGCAAAGGCGGTGTTTTGCGAAGTTGCAACTGCCTGCTGAACGCTGATGTCGTCAATGGTTGCGCCCTGGTCTGCTCCGGAGTTCTTTACCTCCCAGAGTCCAACGACGCCGCCACAGCTTGCGCGGAAATCTTCCGCTACATTCCAAATCTTTACCTTGTCGGGCTCACCATCGAGGTCTACGTCCTCACCGGTGTAGACGCGTCCATCCACGTGATCACCGATGCTGTAACCCTGCTTTAGCCACTCAGCGAGGGTGAACACCTTGTAGGTCGAACCTGGCTGGAAGCCGGATGAGCCGCCATATTCCTTGTCAGTTGAGTAGTTGACGGATGTGGCACCAAGTGGCGGGCTGTCGCTCTGGTCAAAGATACGGTTCTGAGCCATCGCTAAGATGCGTCCTGTGCCAACCTCCACCGACACAGAGGCGGTTCCGAAGTTCCACTCGTTGTCAGGGGGCAAGGCCTCCATGACAGTGCTCCAAGCAGCCTCCTGGACATCTAGGTCCAAAGTGGTGTAAATCTCCAAGCCACCTCGGCGAAGTAGCATTTCTCGGTCTTCAGAGGTGACACCAAATTCTGCCGAGTTGCGAATAGTCCAAACTGTGAAGTCGCAGAAGTAGGCAGTTGTTTGGTTTAGCTCGCAACCAGCCTGAATCGGGGAGATGTTTGTCTGAATCGGCGATGCCTTGTAAGTGTCGGCCTGTTCCTGGGTCAGGTAGCCCTCATCGGCCATGCGCTGCAAAACATAGTTTCGGCGTCCCATGCCGCGATCAATGTTTCCAGCCTCGTCCGGTTTGTAGTCATTAGGAGACTTCAGCATTCCGGCTAGATAGGCAGCCTGCGGGATGTTCAGTTTTGCTGCTGGAATTCCGAAGTAGTACTGGCTCGCGCTCTCGACTCCGTTGATCTGGTTACCCAGAAAAACCAGGTTCAGATAACCCGCGAGAATGTCTTTTTTCTCTACTTCTTTCTCCAGAGCAATCGCGAGTCTGATCTCCCGCAGTTTTCGACTTACCGTGACCTCGGTGGCATCGCGAATTGCAGCTTCGTCGCCCGAGAGATTCGCCGCTTCCACCAAGGATTGGCGCACGTACTGCATCGTGATGGTGGAAGCGCCAGGACCATCGCCGAAGGTTGCAAGATTTGTCAGAGTGGCGCGCATTAGCGAGATTACGTCGACGCCGCCGTGTTCGTAGAACCTAGGGTCCTCCACCGCAACCACGGCGTTGATTAGGTTTGGCGACATCTCCTCAAACGGAACCTCGACTCGGTTCTCGTGATAGAAGGTGGCCATCAACTCTGGTTTACCCTCACGCAGGGCATAGATGTTGGAAGCTTGTGAGGCGTTGACTGGCCGGATGTAAACCGGCAGGCCCTCAAACATGGCTACCGTCGACGATGCGGCGACACCCGCAACGGCTACCGCTGGGGCAAGCAACACCACGGAGAGTAGGCCAGCGACCGCGCTGAGCAATCCGAATTTCAGAAAGTTTGCCAGCGTCGTCAATATTCTCTTGCCCGACATAGACTCTAGGTTACCTTTTGAAAGCTGAATTGGAGCTGTGAAATGACCACTTGGGAGTATGTCACTACACCCCTTCTCCTGCACAAGGAGACCGAAATTCTCAATACCTGGGGCAAGCAGGGTTGGGAACTGGTTCAGGTAATTACTGGCCCACAGGGTGGATTGATTGCCTTTTTCAAGCGGGCGGTACAGCAGTGAGCGTTGCAAGCAGGCTGACAGAGTTGGGAATAGAGCTACCAGCAGTTGCCACTCCAGCCGGGGCCTACGTTCCATCAGTGGTTAGTGGAAACCTAGTTTTTACCGCCGGGCAGATTCCCTTGGTCGATGGAAAGCTAATGGCCACCGGCAAGGTGGGGGCGGAAATCGACGTAGATTTTGCTCGCGAAATAGCTCGGCGCTGCGCTTTGAATGCCGTGGCAGCCGTGCAGAGCGCCATCGGTGACCTGGATCGCGTGAAGAAGGTAGTCAAGGTGGTTGGCTTCGTAGCCTCCGACCCTGCCTTCACCGCTCAGCCTCAGGTTATTAATGGAGCTAGTGAGCTACTGGAGCAGATCTTTGGAGAGGCTGGAATTCACGCGCGAAGTGCGGTTGGCGTTGCAGTTTTGCCGTTCGATGCTCCGGTCGAGGTCGAGCTAATCGTCGAGTTTGAGTAGCTAGATCTTTCTGGACATCCAGATTGAGCTTTCCAACTCAAAGCCAAGTCGGTCGTAGAGCACCCTAGATTCAGGGTTGTCTGACTCGGTCTCCAGGAAAACTACCTTCACTTCTCGCGCACGAGCGTTTTCGATGGCAGTCGCCATTAGCAGGGTCCCGACGCCTTGGTTGCGATAGGCATCGGTGACAAACATTTCATCCACAAGCGCTTCTGCGCCACCAGATTCAATTCCCCAGCCCCAGGTGATAACCACGTAACCAACCAGGCTTCCGTTCTGCTCGGCAATTAGCAGGTCGCCCAGCTCCGGCCGCTCTATCAGTGGCATCATGGCAGCGGCTAAATGATCCTCATCCAGGTTAGTTTCCACCTCTTTTGAGTAGGCGGCCAACAGGGCCATGATTGCTGGCCCGTCGGCCGGCATAGCCCTGCGAATGGTTGCCATCAGTCATCTGCTCCAGCTGAAATACGACCCTTGATTGTGTCCATGACTGTAGTGTCAGCCAGGGTCGTGACATCGCCAATCGGCCTGTCTTCGGCAACATCGCGCAGCAGCCTGCGCATGATCTTTCCTGAACGCGTCTTCGGTAGTTCGCTCACCACAAAAATCGTTCTCGGCTTCGCGATAGGACCGATTAGTTTCGCGACGTGTTCCCGAAGTTCCTTCGAAATATCACCCTCATCGCCAGTGTGATCAAGCTGGCTAAGACGCAAGATCACAAACGCGACAACTGCCTGACCCGTGGTTTCGTCGGCCGCACCCACAACCGCAGCCTCAGCCACGTATTCGTGAGCCACCAGTGCCGACTCGATTTCCGTGGTTGAGAGTCGGTGCCCCGACACGTTCATGACATCGTCAACCCGGCCGAGCAGCCATAGGTCGCCGTCTTCATCAAGCTTTGCCCCATCGCCCGCAAAATAGCGGCCAGGGAAGCGTGACCAGTAAGTTTCCTTGAAGCGCTCCGGGTCGCCCCAGATGCCTCGAAGCATCGAAGGCCAGGGTTCAGTGATGGTTAAATACCCACCTTGACCATTTCCAACCACATTGGCATCGTCATCGACGACCTCCATCTCAATGCCAGGAAGCGGCAGCATGGCGCTGCCCGGCTTGGCCTCCGTTATGCCCGGCAGCGGTGAAATCATGATTGCGCCCGTTTCGGTCTGCCACCAGGTGTCCACGATTGGAGTGATGCCACCGCCAATCACCTCGCGGTACCAAATCCAAGCCTCTGGATTGATCGGCTCACCGACACTGCCTAGCAGGCGCAGCGAGCTTAGGTCGTAGTGACTGACCACTGTGGAGCCCAGCTTCATGAAACTGCGTATAGCGGTAGGGGCGGTGTAAAGGATGTTTACGTGGTACTTCTGAACAATGTCCCACCAGCGGCCCCAGTCTGGGGTGTCTGGAGTTCCCTCGTAGATAACTTGCGTCGCCCCGTTTGCTAGCGGACCGTAGGCGACATATGAGTGCCCAGTAATCCAGCCAATGTCGGCGGTGCACCAATAGACATCCCTGGTCTCGTGCAGGTCGAACACATTCTTGTGGGTGTAGGCGGCTTGCGTGAGGTAGCCGCCCGTAGTGTGCAGAATTCCCTTGGGCTTCCCGGTGGTGCCAGGCGTGTACAGGATGAACAGAGGATGCTCGGCACCAAATCCTTCGGCTTCGTGCTGGGTGTCGGCGAGGGCTAGCTCTTCGTGCCACCAGAGATCACGTGAGCTATCCCAGCTGACCTCATTGCCGCAGCGCTGCACAACGAGAACCTTTTCCACCGAAGGGCACTGCTGATTTGCGAGCGCCTCGTCCACCGCAGGCTTGAGCGCGGAGGCTTTCCCTTTCCGGAAGCCACCATCCGCCGTAATCACTACTTTTGCCCCAGCATCCTGGATTCTAGATGCCAAGGAGTCTGCGGAGAAGCCACCAAAAATCACCGAGTGAACCGCCCCGATGCGAACCACGGCCTGCATGGCGATGATCGCCTCTGGAATCAGCGGCATATAAATCGCGACGCGATCTCCAGCCCTAACCCCTAGCTTGAGCAGTGTGTTGGCTGCCTTCTTTACTTCGGTAAGAAGGTCAAGATAGGTGTAGGTCTTGGAGTCACCGGGCTCACCTTCAAAGAAGAGAGCTACTCGCTTGCCCCAGCCTGCCTCAACATGGCGGTCAAGGCAGTTGTAGCTGACATTGAGCTCCCCATCTTCAAACCACTTGGCAAAGGGGGCATTTGACCAGTCAAGTGTTTTAGTGAAGGGCTTGTGCCAGTGCAGATTAGTGGCCTGGTCTGCCCAGAACTGAATACGATCCTGGCTTGCGGATTCATAAAGCTCGGGTTTAGCAATCGCTTTGGCCACAAACTCGGAACTCGGCGCAAAGCGTCGGTTCTCTCGCAATAGGTTTTCAATTCCATGCTCAGCAGACATCATTGTCCTCCAGTAATCAACATTCTCATCCTGCCAGAAAAACCTGCGTGGACTTTTCGGCAGGCAAATTTGACAATTTGCTTAAAGTCCCCCGAATGGGGAACAAATTCGAAATTTCTCAGTTATTCTTTTTATAGCTGATTAGTTCAGCTTCGTATCGGGGGAAGTTCCCCCCAGATGCCCCCGATACCGGCGGCAGCTTTCCCCCAAAGCTGCCGCCCCTTTCTTTTCCCCAGGTTTTCACTCGGCCGGTCACTCGATGACCAAGATGCCCCAGGCTTTGGGCCATGACACCTCTACCCACCTGGCTTCGACAGCTTGCAGAAATCCCGGGAGCAACGGATGTGCTTATCGCTTCGGGCCGCTGTCAGATCGAACGCGGCAAAGGGCTCGAAAATGTTGATTTGGTCTTGCCTCCGGCTGCTGAGCTGGAGGCAGATCTTCGCAGACTCGCCCTGGAGCTGGGGGTGCGCCTCGACATTGCCCACCCCATTGCCGATGCCATGCTGGGAAAAACCAGACTCCACTTTGTGATGCCGCATGGCATTTCCGAATCCGCCTCAGTGAGCGTTCGCATTCACCCCGCAACGCCGATGACACTCGAGGAGCTAGTTCAGTCCTCAATGATGACCCGGCGGCAGGCTGACTATCTGGTTTCTGAATTCTCCGAGCGTAAAACCATCTTGATATCGGGTCCTACCGGAAGCGGCAAAACAACGCTCCTGAGAGCTCTACTAGATTCAGTCGGCGGAAGAACTATCGCGATTGAGCAGACTCCGGAGCTACACCTCGACTGGCCGGCGGTGAATCTGCGAAGTAGAGCGGCAAATGTCGAAGGCATTGGCGAAATTTCGCTTAACGACCTGGTTGTAGCTGCCCTGCGCATGCGGCCAGATCGGATTGTAATCGGCGAGGCTAGACAAGACGAATTCGGTGCCTTTTTACAGGCCGTAAATAATGGCCACCCAGGGTCAGCTACCACCATCCACGCCACCAGTCTGGACGCGGTTCCACGAAGGCTTTTGACTCTTGGCCTTTCGGCTGGGCTCAGCCCTGAACTCACCGGCAATTTGGTGCTTGCTGGAGTGGATCTAGTGGTTCAGTTGGACAGGGACCCAAACCGGCATCTGGTTGCAATCGGTGTTCCGATTGCCGATGATTCTGGATTCAAAATCGTTCGCGAGTCAAAGTGAACGCCGCAGAGGTGGCAAGTCTGTTGAACGCCGGGGTTCCCTTGGGCCGTGCCTTGAGTGGCGCGTCAGACGATTTATTAGGGAAGCTGGAATTTGCGCTATCTGTCGGGGCGCCTTTGGGTCCCTTTCTGACCCAGCTTGATCGGATTTCCCAGGATGAACGAATTGCAGATTTCGAATTGGAGCAGGCACTTGCGATCCCAAGAGCCACGAGGCGGCTACTTCTTTGGTTGCCACTGTTCTCGCTTCTCTTCGCGCAGCTATTAGGTCTCGCCACGCTTAACGCTCTTCTAAATCCGCTCGTGCTAATCAGTTTTTTATTGGCCGGAATGCTGCTGTTTATCGGTGCCAAAATCTCGAGTCGACAGCTGAAACAACTTTCAGTCGACTTGGAGATTGAGCCGATGCAACATTTCATGCTGGCGCTGAGCGCTGGCCTAGGCCTAGCTGAGATTCGAGATCAAATGCCGGCTGTGCTGTCTGATGCCCGAGTAAGAAGGCTAATCAACATTGGACTGGAGACCGGCGCACGCCTTAGTCCTTTAGTTCAGGCGGAGATTAGCTTCGCCATAGCAAATAAGTTGGCGGACCAGATAGAGGCGACGAAACGACTTTCGGTTCGAATCTTGGTGCCGCTTGGACTAACCACTCTTCCGGCGTTCATGCTGCTAACTGTCCCGCCAATTTTGGTGGGTTCACTCAAATAGGAAGGAGAAAAAATGAGGCAATACAAAAAGGAAGACGGCGCGATTACGGCCGAGTATGCGATAGCGACGCTAGCTGGGGTGGCATTCGCTGGCTTGATGTTGCTGGTAATGCGCAGCGAGGAAGTTCGAAGCTTGCTCTTTGGACTCGTGGCCAGGGCGCTGGGTGTTAGCTAGCGAGCGCGGTGTGGTCACCGCCGAGTTCATGCTGCTGATGCCGGCTTTGATCTCGGTGGTGGCACTGTGCTTGGCCATGCTGAATCTGGGTTTGACGCAAATCAGCCTTGAGCTAAAGGCGTCGCAGGCCGTGCGCCTAATCAGCTACGGCCTGACCTACGATCCAGAGGAGGAGCAAATCGAGACCTGGCGCGAGCAGCATTTGGTTTGTGTGCGGCTGAGGAAACCAGGACTTATTTCACTGGAGGCCGAGCAGTGCTTGATAGCTACCGGAACGTAGATCGCGGGTCTGGAGTCACTCTGCTTATCTTGTTGCTTGGGCTTTTTTCGCTCACCTTATTGCTCCTCGGGTCCGCGCTCCAGTTAGCCAGAATGGAGGTCCGCACGCAGGGGATTGCCGACGGTGCTGCAACCGTTGCGGCGGATACCATGGCTGGAATTGTGGCGGGCTATCCATGTGAAAATGCTGAACAAATTACCCGCAGGAATGGCGGCAATTTGATCTCATGTCGTATTGTCAGTTCGGTTGCCAGCGTTAGGGTTGGACTAGGGCACCAATGGAATGAGATTTTCAAGGATGCCTCAGCCGAGGTAATCGGCACTCAGTTTTAGGAGCAGTATTGGGCAAGAAGCTCGTGATTGTTGAGTCGCCTGCAAAGGCGAAGACAATCTCTAAGTACCTCGGGTCGGACTTTGAGGTGCTGGCATCCGTCGGCCACATCCGAGATTTGGCAGACCCAAAGGAAATTCCGGCGGACAAAAAGAAGCAGAGTGCTTCACTGGCTAAGTTTTCCATCGAAGTCGAAAACGACTTCGAGCCGTTCTATTCGATTTCACCCGGCAAAACCAAGACCGTGAGTGAGCTTAAGAACGCACTCAAGGGTTGCGATGAGCTCTACCTGGCAACAGATGAGGATCGCGAGGGGGAGGCAATAGCCTGGCACCTCCTCGAAGTCTTGAAGCCAAAGGTCCCGGTTCGTCGCATGGTCTTCAACGAGATCACCAAGGATGCCATTCAGGAGGCCGCAAACAACACCCGCGACCTGAATGACAATTTGGTGGAGGCCCAGGAAACTCGCCGTGTTGTTGATCGACTGGTGGGGTATGAAATATCTCCAGTGCTTTGGCGAAAGATCAACCGTGGCCTCTCGGCCGGAAGAGTCCAATCACCGGCCATGCGCCTGATCGTAGAGCGCGAGCGTGAGCGCATGGCATTTGTTTCAGCAGGCTACTCGTCCATCACGGCCCAGCTGAGCAAGGATGGCATCGATTTTGAGGCCAAGCTGCTTGCTGTGTCCGGCAAGCGGATAGCTTCATCTAAGAGTTTTAGTGAATCGGGCGAGCTGGTCCAGGATGTTTTGATCTTGGATCCTGCCAAAGCAGAGGCGCTGGCTGCGGATCTTGGCGGCAAGGATCTTAAGGTGCTGTCGGTCGAGGCAAAACCTTCAACACGCAAGCCCTATGCACCCTTCACAACCTCGACTCTCCAGCAGGAGGGATCGAGACGCCTGGGCCTAAGCGCCAAGCAAACGATGGACCTTGCCCAGCAGCTTTACCAAGAGGGGCACATCACCTATATGCGCACCGATTCGCCGTCGCTTTCACAGCAGGCAATAAGTGCCGCACGTGCCCAGGCCAGTCAGTTATTCGGTGCTGAAAGCGTGCCAGATGCACCCCGGATCTACGGCGCAAAATCAAAAAATGCCCAAGAAGCCCACGAGGCAATTAGGCCTTCTGGAGAGACTTTCAAGCACCCTGATGAATTGCGCGGTTCGCTCGGCGGCAAGGCCATTGGCCTTTACGAGCTGATTTGGCGACGCACCGTGGCCTCCCAAATGGCCGATGCAAAGCTTTCGACTACAACGGTTCGGTTTTCTGCCGAGGCTACCGGCGAACAGCTTGAGCTGAGCGCAAGTGGCACGGTTGTCAGCTTCAAGGGTTTTCTCGCCGTTTACGACGAGACTCGTGAGGACGAGGATGCCGAGCAGGCCAAGCTGCCTAATCTGACGCAGGACGAGAAGCTCCTGGTCACGGAGGCAATTGCCAAGAGTC
>Ga0181577_10005195_pt1 | contig 9984 bp, 17 predicted proteins | sample 101ome_21_FD_132468 | JGI IMG/M metagenome (GOLD analysis project Ga0181577, IMG submission 132468) | Coastal salt marsh microbial communities from the Groves Creek Marsh, Skidaway Island, Georgia - 101413BT metaG (megahit assembly) | ecosystem: Environmental > Aquatic > Marine > Intertidal zone... | reverse complement strand
GGCAACCGCTCCGCCATGTGAGACAACTCTCATTTACTCACACCCCACCTGAGTTCCCATGGGCAAGCCGTTCGATGACGCTTGGGCCATGCTCAAGATGGCGGCTGTGATGCCGGACTTCAGCAATCCCAATTATCAGAGGATGGCGAGCGAGTTCCCGTTGGAGGCGTTGCAGTACCTCATTCGCAACGACAGAGCCCAGAACCTCAACCTCGATGAGTATGGCAAACCCACCGGCGGTGACTTCTTCGGTGTTCCCTCAGAGGGTCTGAGGGAGGGTCAAGATACTCGTATGGTGACTCTGAACAACGGTAAGGAGGTCGAGGTGCCGGACCAGCCGCCCTATACGCTGGCGACCTTCGACCAGAGTCTGAGCCCTGAGACGCTTGAGGCGGTCAGAGCGGCTGGAATGAAGGTGCACCCCAAGAGACTGGGTAGGAATGGCCCTATGGAATATGGATTCAGCATGCTCCCTAACATGACGAGGGAGATGGTCGAGGAACTGGCGTACCGTGGGGCGGAGGGCGTGCCCACGGACCAGAGGGAGGTCACGACGAACGAGCAGGTCGGTGACTTGGTGCACGCCCACGGTCAGAAGTTCGGCCCCAACGAGCGAAGGCCATCTCAGGGAAGAATGAAATTCCAGTTAGACAACCCACTCACGGAAGAAGAGGAGAAGGGCGTTGCCGCACTGCAAGCGGCTAGGAGCACTGAGAGAGCGAAGCGACTGGGGAGGGAGGAGAAGACCCCCGAGGAGATAGAGGCCGAGCAGAAGGAGAGGGACCGTGAGAGGAGGGAGAAGGAGGCCAAGGAGAGGCAACAACTCAAGGAGAGGGACGAGAAAAGGTACCGAGAAAGAGTTGTCGGACGTATGAACTACGAGAAGAACATGGGTAGGTCAGCGCCCCGTCAGAAGAAGAGAGGACGAAGGATACCAGTTCGTGGGAGGAAGCAGTGATATGCCGTACTACACACCCATGGACAGGGCATGGGAGTCGATGGTGACGGCGGACGAGGCAGTCAGGAAGAGCATGGAGAGGATGCAGTACCTGCGTGAGCGCAGGGCATGCCACTACTGTGGCGAGATAGGCAATACGGAGTACATCGGTGGCATCCCATTGTGCCCAGAATGTAGCAAGAGTATAGCGAGACCGAGATAAAACATAACTCAAGAATGTTTATTTATAAGTGAACAGCCGTATGTACCCCGATGAAGGTCAGTATGACCGCTTTCGACCGCGCTTGGTATCTGATTAAGAACCAACCAGTGGGGCTACCCTTCTCGTCGATAGAGTCCATGGCGATAGAGAAGGCTCTGGTGCAGATGATAGAGGACTCGGACAGCGACGTGAGCAGTAAAGCGAGCCATCTCATGTGGCAATATCTCAATCATACTTAAGCGCGGTTCACCACTGCATGGTATCGTGTCGTACCTGCGGATTCAAGATGTTGGGCTACGGGATGGTTTGCAGGTACTGACACACCCCATACCAATCGAGAGCAAGTGGATGCTCCTTGAGATGATGATTGACGCTGGCTTGCGAAATATCGAGGCCGGGAGTTGCGTCTCGTCAAGCGTCGCACCCATGCGTGAAAGTGAAAGTGTAGCGAAACGGTACTTGGACCGCGATGTGACCCTATCCCTGCTCGTTCTGAATAGAAGAGGACTAATGAGAGCAAAGAATTCAGGCATAAGTAATTACAACATATGCATATCTCTCGATGAGGCCTTCAACCAACGTAATTTCGGTCGTTCCATGGGTCAGATGCTGGATGAGTACGTCAAGATGCTCCGTGGAGGCGATAGGAGACGCGTCAGAGCCTACATCTCACACGCATTTGAGGGTGATAACCTCGATAATGGCATGCAGATGCTCGTTGAGACGCTCTCCAGCGTCGCGAGCACCATCGTCTTGGCAGACACCAACGGAAAATCGTCGCTCAGGGTGGTCGAGGGGACGATAAGGCACTTCTCAAGGCCCGACTTCACGCTGGCCGTTCACTTTCACAAGGGCGATGACCAGATATGGAACCGAATCGACATGGCCTACGACCTCGGTGTCCGTGAGTTCGACAGCAGCATCGCCAATTTCGGGGGCTGCATCAACATAGAGGACCCGACGGCGAACATATCGACGCTCGACATGATGAATTGGGCGAATAGGAGGGGAATCGTGCTTGAGTCCAACGTGTATTGGCCCAAGGTGGTGGCTGCCATGAAGTACGCCGACTCACTGGCCGAACCCGCTCGTTGTGCCGCCGCGTGAGCGCTCAGCCGCCTGACGCGTCGAGTCCAAGTGCTTCTGCTGCTTCTGCTGCTCTATCTGCTGCCTCTGCATGTGCTGTTGGCCCGCATTCTGTGCGAAGTCCATGAGTTTGGCTCTGTCCACGTTCTTCGCTGCTGCCTTAGCGCCCTCCTTCAAGCCCCCCTCTGCGGCTGCCTTGGCGCCCTTCTTGGCAGCGGCGCCCAAGCCCGTCTGCGCGGCTCGACCCGCGAGACCTTGTAGAGCCACACTGCCGAGTGCCTTCGCTCCCGCTATGACTGGAGCGACCAAGGCGGCGAGAGGCGCTGGCATGAAGAGTGGAATGAGCACAACAACAAAAGCATAACGCATGCGTCAATTGTCCGTGGTCGGCGGCAGCGTTGGGGTAATCAAGTCCTCAAAGTACATTCAAAACCGCCCTAAGCGCCTTGCTGCGGCGAAGGTGCAGCGCCTGTCGCGAGCCACGAAGAACAGGAAGACCAAGAAGCGCTACGCACGCAACCTCGCACGCGGGAACGTGAGGCCGAAGATGCGTAGGCAGACGGGCCTCGTCAGGGTGGTGAGGAACAGATGAGGCAGAGCGAACTGGGTGAGTTCGACCCTGACTTCCCCAGTAGCCTCGGCCCAGTGACCGAGTACCACGGCACAATCGACATGCAGGGCGTTCTCGACCAAGGAATCAGGGGAAGCAGCCCCGCAAGGAGGGCAAGACGCTACGTTCCCGAGTCCCTCAGAGGCGAGGACAGGATATCCTACACCACCACCGACCCGGACCTCGCGCTTCAATTCGCACAAGAAAGAGCCAAAAAGTTCGGCCTACCTGCGAGCAACGTGGGTGTAGTTGGCATCAGGGGCGGAGGACTGCCGAATGCAGTCACTCATCAGCAACCCGCTGGTAGTACCTTCGCTGGCACACAGAGCAACGTGAGGGCCGGTGGCATACCGAGGTCGAGCATCGTCCCAGTCGTGAAGTCGGAGAAAAAGAAGAAGAAGCCCGCCTTCGCGCTCATCATATCGGTCGGCCCAAAGATGCCGAAGAAGCCGGAGGACACCGCAGACCCCGAGAAGGAGGTCAAGAAGTCGGATGCTTACGTGCAGGTGAGCGCCTCATGCGACTGCTGCTCGCCCTCGACACAGGCGTTCGGCACTCTAGTCGAGGACTATTTTGAGAAGGGCAAGAAGAAGTCAAAGCCCTTCCACGGCTACAACCCGAAGAGGCACCACAAGAAGGGAGGCCTCAACGCCGCTGGTCGTGCCAAGTTCAAGAGGGAGACAGGTGCGAACCTGAAGCCACCCGTCACCACCAAGCCATCCAAACTCAAGCCCGGAAGCAAGAGGGCCAAGAGACGCAAGTCGTTCTGCGCTCGCATGAGCGGCAGCAAGGGGCCGACCAGCAAGGACGGAAAACTCACGCCGAAGGGCGCGGCATTGAAGAGGTGGAACTGCTGATGGCGAAACTCAAGAGGGACAGTTGCTGCTGCGGTGGTAGTAAGAAGAACCCCTGCAAGTGCATGGAGAAGGGAGTGATGAAGTGCTCGATGACACCACCCCGGTGCCCATGCTACAGCCTACTCCACGCACAGCGCAAGGCCGCTGACAAATTGACGAAGATGGTGTTCGTGATATGATGGGTTCTTGTGCTTGTGGTCACTGCGTCGGCATGGATGGCGCTTGGGATACACTTGAGAAGAAACTATGCCCTGAAGGGAAGGCAGCGGCAAAGCGGAAGTTCAAGGTCTATCCGTCTGCCTATGCTAACGGATGGGCGGTCCAGTACTGCCGAGGCAAGTTCAGGAAGAAGAAGGGAAAGAAATGAGTTCAGGCTCCCGATGCACCTGCCACGATACACTGGTCGTGAAGAACCTGAATCGGTGGTTCAAGGAGAAGTGGGTGGACGTATCGAGGAAGGACAAGGACGGGAAGCACCCGCCATGCGGTAGGTCGAAGGCCAAGACGTCTAGCAAGGGATACCCGAAGTGCAGACCGTCCGTGAAGGTGTCTGACAAGACCCCGAAGACATCACGCTCAATGACGACGGGGCAGAAGAGGGCGGCCACCAAGAGGAAGCGAGCCAAGAGGCAGGGCGTCGGCGGCAAGCCCACCATCGTCAAGGAGCAGACCACGTTGGCGAACCACATGGGGCTCACCGAGGAGGAGTTCAGGAGGAGGGCCGAGGCACAGGGTACGGTCGGCAACCTCTACAACATGCCATCCACGGACGCAATCACAGGCGAGGCCGTCCAACCGAGGAAGGTGCCCAAACTCACGACGCCAACAGACCCACGCGACACGACGCAGACCTCCTTGGGGCAGTTCGATAAGATGGACCTCGCATTCAGTCTCATCAAGGAGCGTAAGTCGCCCGAGGCCATGAGGCGCAAGTTGGAGTACGACAAGCGCTACGAGAAGACGCCTGAGCGAAGGGAGTACCAGCGCGAACTCCATGCCGAGAGGCGAAAGAGGGGCATCTACGGCTCAGGCGACCACATGGACGTCAGCCACTCGCAGGGCGGCAGGTTGACGCTTGAGCCTGAGCACTCCAACAGGGCGAGGCATTTCAAGGACAAGGGAACGCTTCGGAGGGTGGCTGTCAGATGAGCCCCTTCGACCAAGCGTGGGATTCCATAACCAAGTTTGACTTCTACATGGACCCATCCCAACAGCATTCGGCAGGTAGTTATGCACCACCCCAACTCGTTCAAGGAAACACAGCGCCCCAAGTTTCTAAAAACCCTATCTATACCAACAGGGCGGTTGAAAATAGATTTCAGCAGAGTAGCGATAATCTGTATGGTCCTCAGTATGGCCCTGCTTACCAACCCCCTGTAGCGGATATGAGTAATACTGCGTATTATCGCACTGGGGCATCAGAGCCTCGTTTGAGTGACGACGGCTCGTTCACTGGTGTCAACCTGTCTGCTTTTGATTTCACTGACGACAGCAAATGGAACGAGAATGTTCAGAATCTTGCAGCCACTGGAGCGCATGAGACGGTTCATAGTTTGATTGAAGATGAAATAGAGCCTTGGGCAAGGGAACAGAGTGGCTATGAGAAGCCTGATAATTCATTAACAGGACTTGATGCTTTGCTAGCCCAAGTGTCTCAGGAGAGCGAACCTGCAAGAAAAAGGGCGAAGAGCAATTACGACACACTACGTGAAATGGGTCATGAGTTCGGTGCTTGGAGTTCGACCCCTGACGCTGGAGATGAGAGCGGATTCATAAGTCCTGATGCACGAAGAGAAAGTATGAATAGATACAAAAAAATAGCGCCCTATATGACTGGGGACAAACCATTCTCAGAACTCCGTACCAAGAGTGAGCCAATGGACATAGCCTTTCAATTACTGAAGGAAGAGGTCATCGACATGGTGGAGATGCCACCCGGCAGCGGCAACTTCGTGTCGAGGGCAGAGGCACTAGCCGCGATGAGGGCGCAGGGAGCGCCGATGACCGACCCCAATGCCAGCAGTATGGAGAGGATTCGTCAGGCTCGGATGCTCAGGGAGCAAGGAATCTGATTAATTCAATGTTTCAATTATTCCTATAGTGACAATAATATTGATTATTACTTATAGAATGAATAATGAAATATTGTAAACATCCTCTATACAGCCTCAAAAACTCTTAAGGTGACCCCTCACGTGGGTTAGCACGAGGTCAGTCGCATGGATTGGAATCGGGACGGACAAGTAGACAGCAGTGAATTAAGATTGACAGGACTGATTTTGGCTCAGTCGGCCCTCATCGGAGTGGCGGTAGGGGTATTCGACTCGGGTATATGGTTGCCCGCTGGACAGACAGGGGACTCTTGGGTTAACGGTATGACGTACTCCATGGCGGCCTTGGCAGTTCAGGTGCTCGCGTACTACCTCTTCAAGATGTTCTTTGAGCAGGGCATGATGCAGAGGGTCAACCAGCAGAACATGCAGAGGGAGCGTGACATGCGCCTCCGCAGCATACAGACGGAGCATGAGCAGCGACGGATAGACATGGAACTCAGGATACAGGAGATGCAGTTGCAGAGGGAACTAGCCATGTTCTCTCAGAACCCCGAGGCTTGGGCTGCCACGCAGCAAGCGCCTCCAAGTGTACCTCCAAGCACGTCCTCCAGTGGTGCAATGAGCCTTGGACTGGACTCCTTGGCTACGAACATCCCTGAAAGCAGCACCTACATCGCACCGAGGAACCTCGATGAGACCCCATCCATACCATTGAAGAAGGATGGCACCCCTGACCTTAGATACAAGAAAGGTCGCGGTGAGGAATGATGGGACGCATATTCAAGACCCCGAAGGACGATTCCGTCGAGGAAACGCTACGAGCCATGCACTTGGCTAACACATTCGACAACACCTACGAGTGGGGCGTCGGCTGGCTGAGGACAATCATCTTCAGTGCTGCTGCCGCACTGGGCACCAGCGCCTTCCAGCACTACACAGGCGAGGACGTTTGGGCCTTGACTGTCGAGTGGTTTGCGATAAAACTCGGTGAGTTGGGTGAATGGCTCATCGGGTTGGTGCCCCTATGACGATGGCAGGTAGCGCCCTCGTCGGCGCAGCACTATGGGGACAGCACCTCTACAACTCATGGCGTCCGAGGAAGGTCGGCATCTACGGCACGAGCATGGTCGGAAAGACCACATTGGACCGCTACATGACCACTCCCGGTGAGATGGAGGAGATACCGGAGTCCGAGAGGACGAAGCACTACAAGTTGCTCATGAACTACATGCTGCCGAAGCCCACGAGGAAGAGAGTCGGGTGGAAGGGGGAGAAGAGGCTGGTTCACTCCGCTGACGTTGGTGGTGAGGACAGGTTCTGGAACCTCTGGGTCGAGGACATGGTGGCTCGACAGGTCGAGGCCGTCGTCTACATGTTCGATGAGAGGGCATTCAAGAACAGCGGCATAGAGCAGATTGCTGGTTTCAAGTTCCTCGTTGACACGTTGATTAACAGGGGGTACAGGTATCGCACGCTCAGAAGCAGGTGGAAGGGCAAGAACTACGTCCCAAAGAGGATAATGCTCGTCGCCAACAAGGCGGACCGCTTCTTCGACAAGGACGCAGCGAGGCTATGGCCCCAAGGCAGGATAGGCGAGCACAAGATATTCGACCCGTTCCGCGACGACCTGATTCGCTTGCAGAAAGCAGGAATACCAACTAGGCGCTCTTTCATGGCTACGAGGGTGGGTTGGAACGTCGAGCCCACCATGATTGAACTCTTGACCTCTTGAGTGACCTTTTTGAATAGAGACCCTGTGCGAATGCACATGGCACGTGGGGGAAGCAAGACTACTCTCGTGCCTACAGGTGGGGGCTCCAACAGCGTGCGAAGCACAGTTCCAATGTGGTTGGTATCGCAGTTCGGACTCCAAGCGGGCGACAAACTGGAGTGGAAGGTGGGTTCAGACGAAAATGGGGAATTGTTCATCAAGGTGATACCTCAAGGGTGATTCGATGGTACTCGACGTTCCCGATAATATGTATCGAACCATGACTGGACAAAATCTGCAACCCCGTCCCTCCCTCGCCAATGTGAACGAGGCCGCTCTCATGGCGCTCGCACAACAGGGAAACCCGCAATTCAACCATGCTGCCCTCCTTGAGCAGCAGGTGGCTCAGCAGCAGATGCAAGCCATAGCACAGAGGAAGAACATCGAGGTCCCCAAGGTGAACTTCTACCCAAGTACCCACCCAGACCCGAGGAAGGCTAGGAGAAAGGACATCAAGCAAGCGTACAAGTTGCTCAGACCCGCGAAGAGGTCCATATTCGACCCGAGGAGATGGTTAGGCAGCCCCTACAGGTACACGAAGGACAGCGGCGTGTGCGTGGTGGATGGCTGCAACGTCAAGGAACTCATAGAGTATGACAACCTATACGCACGCATAACCGACGAGGAGACGGGCAGGAGCCTGTGGGAGATGTACTGGCAGAATCCCATATCCGGTCAGACGGAGGCTTTCCTAGTCAGGAGCGGAGTCACGAGCGGCAGGACCCTCAAGGGAACATACTGCCCCGAGCACCTCCACCTCTACCACCTGCTGTGCAAGTGGGAGGCAGAGGAGGAGAGAGAGGCTGAGTTGAAGCCAAGCCGCTTCCGTGACAAGATGAAGAGGGGCGTCAGCCTCGTGACGGTTCCCGTCAACACACTAACAGGCAACTCCACCCCCGCACCTGCTATGGTACAGAAGTACGAGCCATTCTTCCAAGAGATAGAGAAGGACGCTCAGAAGACCAAGGGCATCAACGTGTGGCATCTACCCAACCCGCAGACTGGAAACAACGACATAACCATCGTGCAGTTCGACATGAGAATGTTCCAGAAGGAGATAATGGAGGCATCACAACCAACCCCCGCCTTCACAGCCATGATGAACCAGCAGCCTCAAACAACCATGCCCCCTGCGGTTGAGCAACAGGTGGTGAATCAGTAATGGTCGGAATAAACCTCACAGGAACACAAACACAGAGCACTCTAGGACTCGGCGCTCCCGCGCAACTACCAGCGACTGGCATGCCGATGGGACAACCACAGCAAACCAATCCATTCATGTCTGGGATGATGGGGGCCTCGGGCCTTGGTATGCAGAATCAGTACAATACCCCCATCGCCCCGCCATCCGAGACTGAGATACTATCGGCCATGCTCAACACCATGCAGCCAATCGACCGCTTCATCATCTCGCAGAACATGCCCCTCTTCGTTGAGATGATAGCAAACATCACTGCCTTCTCACTGCTCAACGTCCTCAAGAACTCCACGTTCAAGATTGAGGATGACACCATATCGCTGGATGTGGCCTCCCTTCCCTCCGACTTGCAGACGCTATCCTCGGAGAACATCATCTCCAAGTTGAACAACATGCAGAACATCTCACAGCAGACTGTGACAGTAGCCATGCAGGAGCGCGACAGGATAATCGCCCTGTCACAGCAGTCGCTCATGCAGGGCATGCTCAACAGCGCACTCGCTGACACAACCATGCTTGAGACAGTAGGCAGCGGCGTCGGCAGCGCTGTTCGCTCAGCCTTCGGATTTAGGTGAATGAAATGATAGGTAGCCCAGATTACATACCACGACCACTAGCAGACCTCTCCATGCAAATCATGTCTCCGAAGAGAAGCGTGATTATCGACATGGTTATGGTGCAACTAATTAGCGCAATTCTAATCGGCATAGGTATTCTTCTTTTCAAGGGGAATGATTTGTCGTCTGCCGAGACATCATGGTATCTCGTTGGCGTATTCGTATCTTTCATACTCCTAACCACTGTATACGCACGAATAACAAGATAGGATTATGAAACATCCCCTGTATGGCATTACGTGGGCGAACCAGTGACCAAGCGCTCATGCGCCTTCTGCATGCACCCTGATAGGGCCATCTACGAGGAGGCTATGAAGAACGGCGAGATGACCGCCAAGCAGATTGACAAGGAGATGTCATGGCGCACGAACACGGCAGACAGGCACTTCAGGAACCACATGGGTGAGTACCACATGGCCGCCAACCCGTCATGCAAACTATGCACACATCCGATGCGTGCCGAGTACGAGTCGAGGTTCTTTGCCGATGGCTCTGAGTCTGATGCCATAGCAGAGGAACTAGGCGTGCCTGAGAACAGCGTCTTCCATCACATGAAGTTCCACTTCCAACCACTCGTGCAGAGGTCCGCCGCCACTGAGGTAGCGATACAAGTGGGGAACGAGATGAATGT
>Ga0181577_10005191_pt1 | contig 9990 bp, 14 predicted proteins | sample 101ome_21_FD_132468 | JGI IMG/M metagenome (GOLD analysis project Ga0181577, IMG submission 132468) | Coastal salt marsh microbial communities from the Groves Creek Marsh, Skidaway Island, Georgia - 101413BT metaG (megahit assembly) | ecosystem: Environmental > Aquatic > Marine > Intertidal zone... | reverse complement strand
TGGTATTGAAGAAAGAGTTCAAGCCGAAGGTGATATGGAAGAATGGTTTCAGAATAAGTTGACTAAAGCAAATGATTATTTGAAAACTCTATATGGCTATGGTAAAGGTAAAACAAACGAAGCTGTGATTTATCACGGAAATCCTAATAAGGATGACGATGCTCGAAATGCTGCAAGAAGAAAAGGACTTGCCAAGAGATTAGCAACAGCCGATAAGAAAGCATACAAAAAAACTAATACGAAGAATGCTCCAACTAATGAGGCTTCAGTTGTTCCTAGTAAGGATGGTAAAAAACTTGTACCAATGAAAAAGCATTCAGAGCCTAAATCTGAGCCAGTACCGAATGATCAGTTTGGATTACCACGGCTGAAGAAAGAAGCTGTATACGGTAGCCAATCTCAAAGAATGATGTCACCTTTACAGAAGGCACGTCAGGATAAAGAGAAGGCTGATCGTGATAGACATGGAAACCTTAATATGATGAAGGGTCGTCCAAAGAAAAAGAAGCTAGGTGAGATCTCAATGGATCTAAAACAACGTTATGCTGATAAAGCGAAGTCTGACTACGGTCACCAACAGTTCACCGCAGATATTGCAAAAGAAATGGGTGCTAAAGACGCTGAAAAGCATTACAGACGTAAGCAGCGCAATCGTATGGCTGGTATTGCTAGGGCTAAAAAATGAAGAGATTCAAGGAATTTGCAGAGACCACGACTGGATCATCAGCTATGATCCCGCAGTGGCTTCATAAAATTGCTATGAAACCAAAACTAAAAAGTATGGTCCGCATGTATCTTGATTGGAGAAAGAAAAATCCTGGCAAAGGTAGACAAGGTGTTCAACAAGTTGTAAAGATGATGGGTCTTTCACCAAGAGATGGAAATCTTTTAGTAGATACACTGAATAGCATGGTAAAGAAAGGACAGATGCCGAAGCATCTCTCTATTGAAAACTATCTTCCTGATGAAGGAACTGATGACGCAAGAAAGCATGCAAAGAAGATGACGCCAGGTGAAGTTGAAGAAGGAGTGCGTGGTAGTACTGATGCACCGAAAGGACCAGAGTCATACGAAGCTCAGTATAAGAGAAGACTTGTAAAGACTACTGATCCAGAACATAAAAAGAAAGGATTCAACTGGAGAATCAAAGGAAAGAAGAACAGCAGTCTAACTAAGAAGCTGTACAAAAATAAACCAGGTCAGGCTGAGTTTAACAAACAGATGAAAAGGATTGCTGGACATGAGTTTGGTTAAGTTTAAGCAGTTCTTCGAAGAAAAGGATCCACGTCTTGCAAAAGCCGGTGTAACTGGTTTTAATAAAGCAAAGCGTACACCTAGTCATCCTACAAAGAGCCACATTGTGGTTGCTAAGTCGGGTGATAAGGTAAAGACAATTCGGTTCGGTCAACAAGGAGCTGAAACTGCTGGTGATCCCAAGAAGGGTGAGTCAGACAGAATGAAGAAGAAGCGTGCGTCATTTAAAGCACGCCACGGTAAAAACATTGCTAAAGGCAAGATGTCAGCTGCTTATTGGGCAGATAAGGTAAAATGGTAATGGCTAACGAGTCAACCGGGATACGACTAGATCGTATAGAAGAAAAATTAGATAAGTTAGCAGATGCTATGGTTGCCATGGCAAGAGCTGAGGAAAAGATCGTTGGTCTTCAAGAAGACCATATGAGAATGTATGAACGCTTGAATAAGCATTCTGAAAAACTTGATGAAATTGAAAGAGTAGTACATGATAACCATAGAACGATTTGTGTAATAAATAAATTATTCTGGGTAGTAGCGGTGGCCGTTGTCGGGTCAATAGTAACACAATTAGGAGTCTTCTCATGAAGAAAGTAATAGAAGCGTTGACCCGCGCTTATCAAGAGGTCACAGAAAAGAAATTAGATCCTGTAGGTCAGGCTGATGCTGATATTGATAACGATGGTGATGTAGATGGTACTGATAAGTATCTACACAATCGTCGTAAGGCGATTAAAAAGGCCATTAAGAAATCTGGTAAAGACGATCCAAAAGGTGAAAATGGTGAAACAGCCACTATGAATCCAAAGGAAAATGGAAATAAATTTTCCACTGAAAATGTCCGTACTGCTGATAAAGTACCACAAATGTACATTGCTCCAGATGGTAAAAAACATGTACGTATGGTACCAGCTGATAGGGAAATTATTAAAACTAAAAAGGAGTCTACTGATATGTCAATCAGAGAAAAATTGCTTTCTGTACTTGAAAGTGATAGGGCTGCTCATTACAAAGGCGCTACAAAGCCCGAAGAGTATGATGAAAAATCAAAGTCATCTAAAGGCGCTATGGATATGCTGAATACCCCGAAAGAGGTAGGAGCAGATATTAAGAAAGCAACTGATGACAATGCAAAGGCTGAGAAAAAAGCTAAGGTATCACCAAAGAATTCCACTGATAAGAATGCACCAGGTGATATGAAAATTATTAACCCAGTTGTTGATATAACAAAGAAGGCAGGTATGAAAGAATCATTCTCAAAAACAGTAAAATCAATTACTAGCGCATATCAATCAATGTATGCACCAAAAGAAGATCTTGAACAGGTTGATAACGTTAATGAAGATTCTCATGACGATATGGCTGCAAAACATGAAATGCATTGGGCAGATCATACGAAAAAAGCAAAAGAAGCGAGAGATGCCGGAGATAGAGACCATGCTGTGGCACATATGATGGCGGCAGATGCACACGATCATGCTGGTAGATCACACGAAAAGCAATCTAAATTTGCCAAACAAAACACAAAAAAAGCAATGGCAGCATCTGAAAAAGCAAATAATTTCTATAAAGACTGAGGAGGTTTCACATGATCAGAGGGCCTAAAAATGCAGTCCCGACACCTCGTGGTTGGGTTTCACCGAAGGGTGAACTATTAAAGTCACAGCGTATTACTCAGGAACAGATTGACGAGTGGAATGGTGTTACCGCTGCTCCTGAGCCCGTTGTAGAGGAAACTGTTGAACTCGATGATCTTCTTCACGCACATGGTGATGTAGAACATTCACACGATGATGGTCACATGGATCATCACCACCATGACGATGGTACGACTCATGATCATGATGGCGGAGAAGAAGACCACGTGCACGAGGAAGTAAAGCCAAAGAAGAAAAGAAAGAAAAAAGGTCTTTTTTCATACGGTGAATAATTAGAGATAGCATATATAATTTAAACATTGTGAGTAATATATGCTAATTTTTGATGAATTAACTGAAGAAAACCTTTTTCTATATGCAGCAAAACACTATGATAACCCGAACTTTTCGGATGTCGATGATTTTTATGAAGACCTAAAACGATTCAAGTATATCAAAAGACTTGTGAATCGGTATTTAGATAACAATGATTTAGCCGAACGGCTTATCATGAATCATCTAATCGTAGTGTTTAATTCATTTGGAATTGAAGCTGGATTAAATATTCTTAAATTAAAATTAGATGAAAGGCATTGGCCAGTCGTCAAACCGTTTTTGATATTTCTAAATTACATTGCTAACACGCAATTAACAGAGATTAGCATGGATAGGAATGTCGTAGAGAGATTGAGAAAAATAAATGGGAATAGTTAAAAGAGCTGCAGACTTAGCATTTACATTCAGGTTTATACGCATGCTAGTTATGGACTGGAAAGACTGGGATGCTTATAAGGCTGGAGTTATTGATGAGAACGGTAAAAGAAATAAGTCGGTAAGGTTAGATGATGATGAAAAAAAGTCCTCTTATACTCCTTTTATTCGCCTCGCTGCTAACGTTAAGCGCTTGCTCGGCAAGATTCCAGGTGGATCCACTAAGCTTGGAAGTTTTGCTGCAGCGCTCTTTTTAATCAAAGAAAAATATAATCTGAGTGATAAACAGCTTAACAAGATCCTAGAAGAGTGTGGTGTTGACCAACTTGATATGATGTTAGAATCAAGTGAATGGTTTGTACTAAAGGATGGTATGTTATCACCCGGTGTATACAGATTGTCAGAAGATAAAGTCCTGAATGGAACATGTGATGATATTGTGAATACTAAGGATCAGGTACGAATTCATGATGATTGTTATCCGGTTGGAGACGTCTTCGGTATAGATATATACGAGGCCGAGCATATTCGCACTCGGCAGAAACTCTATGTCACTGTCAACGAGATATACAAATGAACGAGAAGTCACAAGGCCTATGGGCTAATATCCACGCAAAGAGACGCCGTGGTGAAAAGATGAGAAAAAAGGGGGAGAAGGGTGCACCGACTCCTGCAGCCATTCGTTCAGCTCAGAGCGAAGACGTAGCTGCCTCAGCTCCTACGGTCACCACTGCTTCTATTCCAAATCCAGCACAAACAGCAATGGGTCCACGAGTTAAACAGATTAACGTCACTGATCGACGTCGAAAGAAAGATCAGATTCCCGTCCTATTGAAACGATTTAGAAAGTACATCGTAGATACAGAATGATTAAAATTTACGCTCTCATCATAATTTTGGCCGTATTAGGCTCTGTAGGTTACGGGGCAATGTGGTACTATAAAGATACACAAGAGCGACTTGCTACCCTCCAAGAAAACAATGCCAAACTAGAAACAGCTCTCGAGACAAGTGAAGCCTCGATTGAGTCTCTCCAACAAGACATGCAGAAGTTCGCTGCACTCAATCAAGAATTACAAGTTCAGTTACAGAAGGCAGAGGCCTACGGTGACGAGCTTCGTGGTAAATTAAGTAGAATCAATTTAGTTCAAGAAGCATTAAGAGATGCTCAACAACTCGAAGGTAAAATGAATGGCGCAAGTGCAAAACTTTGGCGCGGAATCATGGAAGATACTGGTGGTAGCGGGGATGCTCCTCTACCTAACTGGTTGCAGCCTGATCCCGCGGCCGGAGCCGGAGATCAAAGTAGTAACTAAGGTTGAGAAGACCGAAGTTCCTATCATGTCAAGACCCAAGCCAGTTCAACTGTCTGACACACGCGTACGTGTCATCAATGAGCAAAACCTCGAACAGTTCATCAAAGAATTTAAGGAACAATACGGCGAAGTCGCTATTGTTGTCTTAAGTATGCGAGACTACGAAAACCTCGCATTAAACATCGCTGATATTAGACGCTACATAAACCAGCAAAAAGAAATCATAATATACTACGAGAAGGCTGTCGCGCCTCAAGATAAAATACCTACAGAAAGTAGTGTACAAGAATAGCGTACTGATATATAATAGACCTTTAAAAAATTTTAACTCAGGCACAATTGTATGTCAATAAAAATTGATAAGAAGAGAGATGCCCTATTGACTGACTATGCGATAGGTATGCTCAAAGACTTTTATATGCGCGGACATGAAACTTCACCACAAGAAGCTTATGCTCGTGCAGCCAAAGCGTGGTCAACGTATAAAGGAGAGATGGATGGAGATCTTGCTAAACGCCTTTATGATTATGTTAGTAGCAAGTGGTTTATGTTTGCTAGCCCTGTTTTGTCTAATGCTCCAAACGGTGTTGCATCAGATAAGGGACTACCCATTTCGTGTTTTCTCACTTATGTGCCTGATACTCTTGATGGCCTTATTAGTCATAGTTCTGAGCTTCGGTGGTTATCAGTCCTGGGTGGCGGCGTCGGCGGCCATTGGTCTGACGTAAGAACTGTATCAGACAAAGCACCAGGACCGATTCCTTTCTTGCATACGGTTGATGCAGATATGATTGCATATCGTCAGGGTAAGACAAGAAAGGGTTCGTATGCTGCATACATGGACATATCGCATCCAGACATTGTAGAGTTCCTCAACATGAGGATTCCGACTGGTGATGTACAACGTAAAGCACTGAACCTACACAATGCAATCAATATTACTGATGCGTTCATGCAAGCAGTGATAGATAATAAAGACTGGGATCTGGTTGATCCTGGTAAAGGTGAAGTTGCAGAGACCGTAAGTGCTCGTAAACTTTGGGAAAGAATCATAGAGGTTCGGTTCCGTACAGGCGAACCTTATTTGAATTTTATCGACGAGGCCAATCGAAAGATGCCTCAGGCATTGAAGGATGCAGGGTTAAAAATTCATGGCTCAAATCTATGTAACGAGATACATCTACCTACCTCTGCTGATCGTACAGCAGTATGTTGCTTATCATCTCTCAATCTTGAGTTCTACGATGAGTGGAAGAATACCACAATTATTGAAGATCTCGTCACGATGCTGGACAACGTACTTGAATACTTTATTGAAAATGCACCAGATGAAATTGAGCGAGCTCGCTATTCTGCACAAAGAGAGAGATCAATTGGTCTGGGAGCAATGGGCTTCCACTCATTACTCCACAAACACGGTGTGGCGTGGGAATCTGAGAAGGCTCAAGAGATCAATAAAGTCGTATTTAATACAATTAAGACTAAAGCAGTTGCGCAGTCTGAACGACTAGCGCTAGAAAGAGGAGAATATCCAGATGGACTTGGTACCGGCTTACGTTTCGCTCACCTATTGGCTATCGCTCCTAATGCATCCTCCGGTCTCATCGTTGGAACTTCACCATCAATCGAACCACTCAAGGCTAATGCATACACTCATAGAACTAGAGCGGGATCACATCTTGTAAAAAATAAATATTTGGAGCCGGTGCTTGAAGCTCACGGTATAAATAATGAAACTACCTGGACATCAATCATTACTAACAAAGGTTCGGTCCAACATCTACCAGAACTTACTGAGGGTGAGAAGGCGATCTTCAAAACGGCCCAGGAGTTGGATCAGAGCTGGGTGGTACAGCATGCAGCGGACAGGCAAAAATATATCTGTCAGGGCCAGTCCGTCAATCTATTCTTCCCAGCCGGCGCTGAGAAAGCTTATGTTAATCAGGTCCATCTCAAAGCATGGAAAGAAAAGCTTAAAGGACTTTATTACCTTAGGACGGAGGCGAAATCTAGAGCAGAGAATGTATCAGAGAAAGTTGAAAGAGTAGCATTACAAGATGATATGAGAACTTTAGTCTACGGAAAGAACAATTGTCCTTTCTGTGCTCAGGCTAAAGACGAATTAGAAATGCGTGGTATTCATTACGAATACATATCACTAGAAGAAATCGGAAAGACTGCAGCCGAAGTCACAGGCCGTAAAGTCAAAACAGTTCCACAAATTTATATTGAAGGTCAGTACGTCGGTGGATACGATGAGCTGATGGAATATCTTAATACTATGTCAGAAGGCATCACATGTGGATTGCCACCATTAGAAACAGAAGAATGTCGCGCATGCGAGGGGTAATATGTCATTATTAAATATTTCTAAAACTTACAAACCATTCATCTATCCGTGGGCCGTCGAGATGACGAAGAAGCACGAAGAGATTCATTGGATCGAAGATGAAGCAGAACTATCAGAAGACGTACAGGACTGGAGAACAAAGTTATCCGAGTCTGAGAAAGAGTTTATCACCCAGGTCTTGAGATTGTTTACTCAGTCTGATGTACAGGTCGGTGAGAACTATCATGAGTTTCTGATTCCGAAGTTCAAGAACAATGAGATTAGAAATATGTTGTCATCTTTTGCCACCCGTGAGGGCGTGCACCAGAGAGCATACGCACTGTTAAATGATACACTCGGACTACCAGATGAGGAATACCATGCATTTCTTGAGTATAAGGCAATGGCTGATAAGATTGATTTCATGTCTCATGGTGACACTAGTTCCCATACCGGTCTCGCCCTTGCTTTGGCCCAATCGGTGTTCAATGAAGGAATGTCGCTCTTCGCATCATTCGTTATGCTGCTAAACTTCCAACGCTTCGGTAAGATGAAGGGTATGGGTACTATTGTTGAGTGGTCTATTCGTGATGAGACAATGCACGTACAAGGCAATGCAAAATTATTCCGTGAGTTCTGTGACGAGCATCCACGGATTGTCAATGATGAGCTGAAGTCAAAGATCTATACAATGGCACTTGAGGGTGTCAAGCTTGAGGATCGATTCATTGACCTGGCTTACAACGGCCATGAGATTCAAGGTCTGACAAAGGATGATGTCAAGCAGTACATTCGTCACATTGCAGATCGTCGTCTACTACAACTTGGTCTCAAACCAAACTTCAAGGCAAAGGACAATCCACTACCATGGCTTGATTGGGTATTGAACGGTGCGTCACATGATAACTTCTTTGAGAAGCGTGTCACGGAATATTCTGTCGTCGGCATGGAAGGCGAGTGGGGCTGGGAAAAAGTTGCATGAAGCAATACAGGATCATGTGTGAATACTGTGATACTGAGACACATGTTGTCACTGAGGAACATGCTGACATCGAGTTTTGCCCCGCTTGTGGCCGTCGCATTGAACCGGAGGATCTATCCGAAGGGGATGATATATAAATGCATGTGGATATATGAGGACAAACCGTTCACGGAGACGCCAGACGAATACCAAGGTTTCGTGTATCAAATCACGGAAATCGATACCGGCAAGAAATACATCGGTAAAAAATTCTTCTGGCGTCCCAAAGTACTCCCGGTTACAAAAACTCGTAAGCGTCGGGTCCGCACTCGCATTGAGTCCGATTGGCGTGATTACTTTGGTTCGAACGTTGAAGTCCAAAGACTTGTTGAGTCCAAAGGGCACGACAATTATAAAAGAGAAATCCTAAAGCTTTGTAAGACCAAGGGCGAATGCTCTTACTATGAAGCTAAACTCCAATTTGAGAACGATGTTCTCCTCTCAGACGAATATTACAATGCATTCATTGGTTGTAAGATTCATGCGTCACACCTAAAAAAGTAGTGTACATATTCAGAAAACCGGTGTATAATGGTAGAGTTATTCACCGGGAAGATGGAGTACCCATGTTAATTATCGACTATAATGGTATTGCAGTCAGCGCTGTCGCTATCGAAAAGACATTGAGTGAAGATCTCATTCGTCATATGATCCTCAATACCATACGTATGTATAAGTCAAAGTTCAATGACTATGGTGAGGTTGTTATTGCTGCAGATGGTGCAAACAACTGGCGTCGTGGTGCATTTCCACAATACAAAGCAAACCGTCGTAAGAATCGTGAAGAGTCTACATTCGACTGGCCAAAGGCATTCGAAATCATTAATAAAGTCCGTGAGGAGATCAAAGAGAACTTTCCCTATAAGGTGGTTCATATTGAAGGCTGCGAGGCTGATGATGTAATCGGTACACTGGTAGAGCAGACACAAGAATTTGGTTTGCACGAAGGTGTCATGATTATATCAGCTGATGGTGACTTTAAACAGCTGCAGCAATATGATAATGTTAAGCAGTTCTCTCCGCTTCTTAAGAAGTTTGTTGTAGAGGACCACCCTCGACTCAAGCTCGTAGAAAAAATTGTAAAAGGTGATACAGGTGATGGTGTTCCTAATATACTATCTGATGATAACGTATTTGTCGAGGGTCTACGTCAGACTCCTGTTACTCAAAAGAAGCTTGTCGAAATACTTAATGCTGTGGAAACGGCCGATACTTCGAAACCATGGTATAGAAACTATCAGCGTAATCAAATGCTGATCGATCTCACACGTACACCACAACACCTGAAGGATCAGATCTTAGAAAGCTATGGTGAACAAGATCCATGGCCAAACAAAGGCAAGGTACTTCCGTATCTAATAAATAAACAGTGCAAAATGTTGATTGAATGCATAGAGGAATTTATCTAATGAAATTAGTACATGAGGTCTTAGAAGAGATCAGTAACAAGAAATCTAAGAAAGACAAAGTTGCAATACTAAAAGAGAATGAAACTTGGGCATTGAAGGATATTATTCGCGGATCTATGGATCCAACAATTCAGTGGAATCTTCCAAGCGGTGCACCACCTTATACTGCCTGCGAACCACACAATGCCCCGGCAAATCTCCACAGAGAAAATGCAAAGTTTAAATACTTCGTAAAAGGCAATCAAGGGGATACGCTACCTGCATATAAAAGAGAAAAGATCTTCATTGGAATATTAGAAGGTGTAGATCCTGG
>Ga0181577_10005190_pt1 | contig 9991 bp, 9 predicted proteins | sample 101ome_21_FD_132468 | JGI IMG/M metagenome (GOLD analysis project Ga0181577, IMG submission 132468) | Coastal salt marsh microbial communities from the Groves Creek Marsh, Skidaway Island, Georgia - 101413BT metaG (megahit assembly) | ecosystem: Environmental > Aquatic > Marine > Intertidal zone... | reverse complement strand
TTCGCGCTCGGGGACCTCGTGGGCCTCGACGTGCTCGAGAGCATCCGCGGCGACCTGGAGGCGGCCTATGGGGACCGGTTCGCCGATGCCGGCACGCTGGCCCCCCTCGTCGCGGCCGGGCACCTGGGCCGCAAGTCCGGGAGCGGACTGCTGCCCGGGCACGCGGGTGGCGGGGCCGGTGCCGAGCCGGTCGTCGCCGCCGTGTACTACGCCGCCGCGCTCGACGAGGCGCGTCGCCTGGCCGACGAGGGCGTGGCCGGGCCGGACGACATCGACCTCGCCATGCGGCTGGGCGCGGGGTGGGCCGAGGGGCCCCTGGCCTCGGGATGACCCGCTAGATCATCACGGGCACAGCCCAGTCGGGATGGATCCCGAACCGCTGGGCCACCGGCGTGAGGACATCGCCCTCCAGCACCTCGATGTGCGCGAGCGAGACCTGCGACGGATGCCCGACCCCCGTGGATCGCGAGAGGCGGGTGATGTCCCGGCGCATCGCGATGACGTACGACGCCGCGCGGGCGGACTTGAGCGTGGGGTCGATGCCGCGCTGGCGCCAGTGCGACTGCGTGGCCACGCCGCTGGGGCAGTGCCCCGTGTGGCATCGCTGCGCCTGGATGCACCCGATGGAGAGCATGGCCTCGCGACCCACGTTGATCATGTCGGCCCCCAGTGCGAACGCCATGATCGCCTCATCGGGAAGCCCCAGGCGCCCCGATCCGATCCATGTGACGTCGTGCTGGATGCCCCTCTCGGCGAAGGCGCGCAGCGCACGCGCCTGGGCGAGGCGGTACGGCAGCCCCACGTGATCCACGAACGACAGCGGGCCCGAGCCGGTCCCCCCCTCCCCGCCGTCGATCGTGATGAAGTCCACGCCACGCGTGCCCCGGTCCATGAGACGGGCGAGCTCGCCCCAGAACGCGCTCTCCCCGACGGCCGACTTGATGCCCACGGGCACCCCGGTGGCATCGGCGATGCGTTCCACGACGTCCAGCATGCCGTCGGCGTCCGAGAACTCGGGGTTCACCGGTGGGCTGACGCAGGCCTGTCCCGGCTCAACCCCGCGGATGCGGGCGATCTCGAGCGTCACCTTCGGCGCGGGCAGCATGCCGCCCACGCCGGGCTTCGCGCCCTGGCTCAGCTTGAGCTCGATCGCCCGCACCGGGAACCGCTCCACGAGATCCACGAGCCGTGGGAGGTCCAGGCGTCCCCGCGCGTCGCGCGCGCCGTACCACCCGGTGCCGAACTGCAGCACCAGGTCGCCACCGTGGTCGTGGTACGGGGTGATCCCGCCCTCGCCCGTCGTCTGCATGCACCCCGCCAGAGCGGCGCCGGCATTCAGGGACTCGACGGCGCGCGCCGACAGGGCACCGAACGACATCCCGGAGATGTTGACCACCGACGACGGTCGGAACGCCTGCCGCCGCCCGCGCGGGCCGCCCAGCACCTTGGCGGATGCCAGGGGCCAATCGTCCGGGTCGCCCTCCGCGGGCGGCGGGGCCGGGAACGCGGCGGGGCTGATGATCAGGTAGCCCGGGGACCGCTCGAATTCGGCATCGGTGCCGAACGAGAATCCGGCATTCTGGCGCTTGCTGCTCGCATAGATCCACCGGCGCTCGTTGCGGCTGAAGGGCCGCTCGTCATCGTTGCTCGTGACGATGTACTGGCGCAGTTCCGGACCGAACGCCTCAAGCACATAGCGGAGGTGACCGACAACCGGGAACACGCGCAGGATCGAGTGCCTGCGCTGCAGGATGTCGTACAGCGCCACCAGCGCGATGAACGCGCCGATGCCGATCAGCACCCACCAGCCCGCCGCCATGGCCGCCCCCCGGTCGTCGTGTCGCCCCGATCGTGCCGCATGACCCGGACGGGAGGCCCGCCAACGCCGCGATATCCTGCGCCGGTGATCGATCACGCTCCCCATCCGTCACTGGCCGGCCGCTCGGTGCTGAGCCTGATGAACCACCCCTCCGATGCCGTGCGGGAGGTCCTGGACCTCGCCGCCGCGCTCAAGGCCGCGCCGCAGTGGCCGGCCACCCTGGCCGGCCGGAGCGTGGCCCTCATCTTCGAGCAGCCATCCACGCGCACGCGCGTGTCGTTCGAGGTGGGCATCGCGCGCCTCGGCGGGCACCCGGTGGTGCTGGCGGGACGCGACATGCAGCTGGGGCGCGGGGAGTCGATCGAAGACACCGCCCGCGTCCTCTCGCGGTTCGTCGACGCCATAGTCATCCGGACCGTCGATCACCAGAAGGTGGCCGCCCTCGCCCATCACGCGGACGTCCCGGTCATCAACGCCCTCACGCATGACCACCACCCGTGCCAGGGGCTTGCGGACCTCATGACCATCCGCGAGAGGTTCGGGGACCCGGCGGGCATGCGGGCGGCATACGTCGGCGACGGCAACAACTGCTGCCACTCGCTCATGGTGGCCGGTGCCCACATGGGCATGGAGGTGGTGGCCGGCTGCCCCGAGGGCTACCTGCCCGACCCGGAGGTGGTCGCACGGGCCGACGGGATCGCCCGCGCCCACGGTGGCGCCGTGCGGGTGGTGACCGACCCCGAGGACGCCGTTGCCGGCGCGCATGCGGTGTACACCGACGTGTGGGTGTCGATGGGGGATGAGGAGGAGGAGTCCGAGCGCCTGCGGGTGTTCGCCCCGTACCGCGTGGATGAGGCCCTGATGGACCAGGCCGCCCCCGATGCCATCGCCCTGCACCCCCTGCCGGCCCACGACGGCCTGGAGATCACCCGCGCCGTCTACCACGGGCCGCGCTCCGCGGTATGGGATGAGGCGGAGAACCGCCTGCACGTGCAGGCGGCGTTGCTCATGCACGTGCTGGGGTAGCCCGCACGCCATGGCTCGGATCCTTTCCGACGACCAACCGCGTGATCGCGCACCGGTCCTCACCTACGCCCTCATGGTGGCCTGGGTGGTGCTGTGGGTGGTCCAGTCGCTGCGCCCCGACGACGGGAACATCGTGGATTCATCGCAGGCGCTTGCCTGCCGATGGGGAATGGTGCCCGCGCATCTCACCGGCGACGCCACGGCGGCGGCCGACCCCTGCGTGGTGCTCTCCGCGCAGCAGTCGCCGTGGATCGAGGCGGCGTCCGCGCAGTTCCTGCATGCGTCGTGGTGGCACCTCCTCGGCAACCTGCTGTTCCTCTGGGTCTTCGGCCCATCCGTGGAGCAGCGCCTGGGGCGCGCGCGGTTCCTGCCCGTGGTCGTCGCCTGCGGGTACGGGGCATTCCTGGTCGAGGCCGTGGCCGACGCCGGATCGGCGCAGCCGGTGGTCGGAGGTTCGGGCATCGTCGCCGCGGTCCTCGGGGCCTACCTCGTGCTGTTCCCCCGCGCCCGGCTGCACCTGGTCTCCGGGGGGAGCGGCACGGGGGCGGGGCTGCCGGCCTGGATCCCCATCGCCGCATGGATCGGCCTCGAGACCGCATATGCGGTGGCGGACGCGGGGTCGGGCACGGCCCACTGGGTGCACGTGGCCGGGTTCGCACTGGGGGCGCTGGTGGCGCTGCCCGCGTCCGCCGGACGGGGCACCCCGCGCCCCGCGCGACCGGACGCCGGCCAACCCGCCTGGGTGCGCGTGGCCGTGGCCCGGAACCAGCCCGAGGCCGAGATGATCCAGGGCATCCTCGCCGATGCCGGGATACCGGCCTATGTTCGGCGCATGGCCGGCTTCGACGTGCCCGACTTCCTGGCGGGTGGCCCCCGGGACGTCATGGTCCCGGAGGGACGCGCCCTGGAGGCGCATGCGGTGATCGACCCGCTGGAGCCCGACCCCGCGGACGCGGGCTAGCGCCCGAGCACGATGGGCGACCGCCGCAGGGGGCGGCTGCGGGCCGCGCGGATGCCCAGGGCGACAAGCGCGCTGCCCACCACCAGGCACGCCACCAGGGCGATCCACCACCGGCCCAGGATCGCGACCGTCGCCGTCGACACCACATCCCCCGGATTGCCGGCCTCCACGAACGATGCCGCCATCGGCGGCACCGCCATGCGCATCGCAAGCGGGAACAGCGCGATCACCATCACGGCCGCACCCACCGCTCGCAGCATGCGTGCCCGGTTCGTGCTGGCCCACAGGCCGATGGCGCCGAGGGCGACCGCCCCCAGGAGCAGCCACAGGGGCAGCCACCGCAGCATGTCGGCGGCGCCGGCGATGGTGCCCGCCGCGCTGGGCAGGTCCCGTGGCTGCACGGTCACCACGAGGTCCTCATCCGGCGGGATGGCGGATACGAGGTCGGGGTTCACCTGCCGCACCCTCTCCTCGGCGGTCGGCCGGAGGGCGGAGAGGTCGATCGTGACCGGCCCCGAGGGGTCGGCCTCGAACGCGCGCCGGGCCTGCTGGACCGCAGGACCGAGCAACTCGGGCAGGTCCGCGCCGAGGATGACGTCCTCCACCTGGGCGCGCACGATCTCGCGGGATGACGGGGTGAGGGACACCCCGCGCGCGGCCGCGTACTCATCGACTACCTGCGCCAGGGCGTCGGTCACGGCCTGCGCTCCCGGCGGGCTCTGCACGGTCTCGATCGTCACATCGGCGAAGCCGGTGTCCGTGGTCACCCGCCCCGCGGTGGTCCACACCACGACCGCCGCCAGCCATGCGAGCACGCAGAGGGCCGCGGCGACCACCCCGAGCGCCCTCATGCGGCCGGCGGGGTGTCGGGATGGCGACGCATTCCCGGGAACCAGACCACCCGGGTACCCGGGTGTCAAGTACCGCGCGCCATGGGGCACACTGGACGCATGAAGCGCTTCGCCTCCGCCCTGGTCGCGCTGCCGGACGCCGCAGATGCGGCCCGCGACGCCGTCGCGCAGGTGACGGCGTCGCTCGGGGGCGAGTCCCCCGACCTCGCGGTGCTGTTCGCCACGCCCGACCTCATGGCGAACGCGCGCGGCATCGCCGCGATCATCACCGCGGGCATCCGCCCGGGCGCGCTCATCGGCTGCACTGGCGAGGCCATCGCGGGCACGGGTGGCAGGGCGAACCGGGCCCCCGGCCTCGCCCTCTGGGCCGCCGTCCTCGGCACCGGGGCACCGGACGCCTTTGCCCTGCGGCCCGGGCAGGACCCGGACGGCCGGCCGCTGCTCACGGGATGGCCCCCGCACCTCGACCCCGCGGCGCCGGGGCCGCTCGCCTCCGGCGACCCCACCCTGCTGCTGGCCGACCCGTTCTCGTTCCCGCCCGGGGCCCTTGCGGGGCCGGACGGTCGGGCGGCGCCACGAGCCGTGGTCGGCGGACTGGCATCGGGTGGACGGCGGGCGGGCGACCACCGGCTGGTGATCGGCGAGGAGGTCCTCACCGCGGGCGCCGTGGGGGTGGCCGTGCCCGGCATGCGCGCCGTGGTGTCCCAGGGATGCCGGCCGGTGGGACCGGAGATGACCATCACCGGATGCAGGGGGCCCGTGATCACCCACCTGGCGGGAAAACCCGCGCTCGAGCGCATCCGCGAGGTGATCGCCGGGCTTCCCGGCCACGAGCAGGCCCTCGTGGGGCCGGGCGTGCTTATCGGGCTGGCGCTCGGCACCGACGCACCCGTGCTCGCGCCCGGCGACTTCCTGGTGCGGGGCGTCGCCGCCGTCGACGAGGCCACGGGCGCCATCGCGGTGGGCGAGCACCCCCGCCTGGGCCAGGTGGTGCAGGTGCAGGTGCGCGATGCGGCATCGGCCGACGCGGACCTGCAGCGGGCGCTCTCCGGCCTCCCCGCCTCCGTGGCCGGCGGCGCCGTGCTGTTCACCTGCACCGGCCGGGCGGCACCCCCCTCCGGCACACCCCACCACGACGCGCGGGCCGTGCACGATGCGCTCGGCGGCATCCCGCTCGCGGGAATCGCGTGCAACGGCGAGATCGGCCCGGTGGGCGGCGGGTCGTACCTGCACGCGCACACCGCCACCATGGCGGTCTTCACGCGCGACTGATGCGCATCAATTGCAACTTTCATTAAATCAATTGACATGAGTCAATTGCATGTGAGATAAGTGTCATCAATCAACGTGGAGTAATGCCGTGATGAACCATGACGACACCGGGGTGACCCCCCCACCGGCTGCGGGCGCGCCTGCGACCGAACGCACGCCGGACCCGGCCCCCCGCGGCGGCGTGGCCGAGGCGATCTTCGCCGAGGTCGAGCAGATGACCGCGGGCGGGGCGATGTCAAAGAGCGATGCCTTCGAGGACATCTCGCGGCGCACCGGGCGCCGGGCCGGCACCGTCGCGGCCAACTACTACCGCATCGCGCGCAAGCGCGGGGTGGCGCTGCAGCCGCGCGGGCGACGCGGCACCGCCCGCGCACAGGCCACCTCCGGCACCGGAACGACGGCCGATGCCCTCGCGGCGGCGGAGAAGGCCCTTGCCGACCTTGCCGCGGCCGTGCGCGCGCAGGAGGATGAGCTCACCCGGCTGCGCGAGCAGGCCGAGCAGTTCGCGAAGCTCCGGGAGATCATCGCCCGTAACGCCTAGCGGGCGTCAGTCCATGCGGACCGGGCGCTTGTCGCCCGAGCCCCCGCGCAGGATCGCGGGGACCTCATCGAGGGTCACCTCGGCACCGAGGAGAGCCCCGAAGGGCGCCCCGCCCGCGTGCAGCAATTCCAGCGCGCCCCGCACGGCCGCGGGGGTGTGGTGGTAGGTACCGCGCACGGACAGCTCGCCGTAGTGCAGGGGGAACGTGGGGAGCGTGACGGTTGTGCCGGGCGCGCACCCGCCGTACAGGAGCACCTCGCCCCCTGGCCGGGGAATTGCCACCGCGGCCTCCCAGGCCTCGGGCCGCCCGACGGCCTCCACCACCGCATCCGGTCCGCGCCCGCCGCCGTGCGCATCCCGCACCGCGGCGATGGCCGCCGGATCACGGGGGGCATCCATGGCAGCCGTCGCGCCGAACCGGAGCCCGCGGTCCCGGCGGGAGGGGTGCGGGTCGCACAGGGTCACGCGGCAGCCACGACCGGCGAGCAGCCCGGTGATGAGGGTGCCCTGCACACCGCCGCCGAGCACCACCACCTCGCCACCGGCCCCCGCCTCCACGCGCTCGATGCCACGCACCGCGCAGGCCAGCGGCTCGACCATCGCCGCGAGTTCCGGGAGCAGGCCCTCCGGCAGCGGGAGCACGTTGCGCCCGGTGATGCGCGCGGGCACGCGCAGGTACTCCGCGTAGGCACCCGACAGGTACGTGATGTCCTCGCACAGCGATGGCCGCCCCCGCAGGCACGGCGGGCAGTCGCCGCAGGGCGCGGAGTTGGCCACGACGACCGCATCGCCCTCGCGCACGGTCGCCACCCCGGGCCCCACGGCGGCAACCACCCCGCAGGCCTCGTGCCCGAAGGGCGCAGGCGGAGCCGGGAGGGCCGGATGCGTCCCCTGTCGCAGCATCTTGGCGTCGGTGGCGCAGGTGAGCGCACGGGTCACCCGGAGCACCACCTCGCCAGGGCCCGGCTCGGGAACCGGGACCTCCTCGAGGCGGACGTCGTCGGGACCGTGGAGCACCAGGGCGCGCATGGCGGGCGACGGTACCAGCCGGGTAGCCTGCCGCCCCATGAGCGAGCCCGCCGCGCAGAGCGTTCATGCCCGGTATCCGGAGCACCTGAGGCAGCAGGTGGACGAGTACCTCGCCGGCCTCTGGTTCACCGTGAACGATCCGCGCGAATCGGCCGAGGCCGAGGGCACCGGGGGGCTCGTCGAGGCGATGCGCTACTCACTGCTCGCGGGCGGCAAGCGCATCCGGCCGGTACTCGCGCTCGCGACGGCGGAATCGCTCGGATGCGACCCGCGCGCGCTCATGCCGGCCGCCGCGGCCATCGAGCTGGTGCACACCTACTCGCTCATCCATGACGACCTGCCGGCGATGGACGACGACGACCTGCGGCGGGGAATGCCGACCTGCCACGTGGTGTTCGGCGAGGACGTCGCGATCCTCACCGGGGATGCGCTCTTCGCCGAGGCCGTCCGGCTCGTGTGCGAGGAGCAGGCCGGCGGCCCGGCCGTGCAGGCGGGGATCCTCCGCGAGATCAGCCGGGCCACCGGGGTCGCCGGCATGGTGGGGGGCCAGTACCTCGACCTGAAGGGCGCGGGCGCGGGCGGTGCCGGCCCCCTGGCCGCGATGCACGCGCTGAAGACCGGCCGCCTCATGGCGGTGTCGGTGCATGTGGCGCTGGTCCTGGCGCCGCCGCCTGCGAAGCAGGAGCGCATCTACCGCGCGTTCGCGCGCGAGCTGGGCCTGCTGTTCCAGATCGTGGACGACATCCTCGACGTCGCAGGCTCCGAGGAGGAACTCGGCAAGGCCGTGGGCGCGGATGAGCGCATGGGCAAGGTCACCTACACGAGCCTGCACGGCATGGAGCGGGCCCGGGCGCTCGCGTCCGAATCGCATGCGCGCGCCCGGGCACTGCTGGCCGAGCTCGACGGCCCGGTGGACGACCTGGCCGCCATCACCGACACGGCATTCGCGCGCCAGAACTGACCGGGCGGGCGGCGGCATCGCGCCGGTGCGTGGGTTACGGTTTGGTTCTGCAGGTCCGGATGGCGATGAGGAGGAACCGGTGGCAAAGCGCCCGCTCTCGCTCGAGCTTGGCATGGCGACGTACATCGCGAAGAAGAAGCTGCTGGAGCGCAAGGAGCGCTTCCCCTTCACCCTCATGCTCGAACCCCTCGAGCTCTGCAACCTCGCCTGCACCGGATGCGGGCGCATCCAGGAGTACAAGGACGTCTTCCACAAGCGGCTGAGCGTGGAGGAGTGCCTGAGCGTGGCCGAGGAGTGCGGCGCCCCGATCGTGAACATCCCCGGCGGCGAGCCGCTGATCCACAAGCAGATCGACGAGATCGTGCACGGCATCATTGACCAGGGGCGCTTCGTCTACCTCTGCACCAACGGCATCCTCATGGACCGCGCCTTCGGCCGCATCGAGCCCTCGAAGCGCTTCGCGTTCGTCGTGCACATCGATGGCATGGAATCCGTGCACGACCACGCCGTCGACCGTCGCGGGGTCTTCACGATGGCCACGGGGCACATGCGCGAGGCCATCGAGCGCGGCTACCGCGTGTGCACCAACACCACGATCTTCCGCGGCACGCCCGCCGAGGAGTACGTGGAGCTGTTCCAGTACCTGAAGGACATGGGCGTGGAGGGATGCATCACCTCGCCCGGCTACGACTACCAGTCGGTCACCCAGGACCGCGAGCAGTTCCTCGCGCGCACCGAGGCCCAGGAGCTCTACACCGAGGTCCACCGGCGGTGCGAGGGCCTCGACATCCCCTTCTACAACAACCCGCTCTTCCACGAGTTCCTGCAGGGCAAGCGCGAGTACCGCTGCTCCGCCTGGAGCATGCCCACCTACACCGTCGAGGGCTGGCGCTCGCCGTGCTACCTGCTGGCCGACCGCCATGTGGAGAGCATGCGCGAGCTGTTCGAGGGAACCGACTGGGAGCGGTACGGCACCGACCGCGACCCCCGGTGCGCGAACTGCCTGATGCACTGCGGCTACGAGGCCTCGACCATCCTCGACGCCATGTCGCGCCCCAAGGACCTGCTCGCGCTCGCGCGCGGGTGAACGGGGGCGGCACGGACCGATGCGCCGCGCCGTGGTCGCGCTGATGTGCGCCGTGCCCGCCGAGGAGCGGATGCTGCGGCGCTTCGCGGGCCCGGGGGTGCGGGTGATCGCGACGGGAATGGGATCCGCACCCGCTGAGATTTGCGCCCGGCAGGTGATCGACGAAGGCGCCACGGCGCTCATCTCGGTGGGCTTCTGCGGCGCCCTCGACCCCGGCCTGCCGCGTGGTGGCGTGGTGATCCCGGCCATCGTGCGGGATGCGCGGACCGGGGAGGCCTGGCCGTGCGACCCCGCGCTCGCGGGGGGTGCGGGCACGCCGCAGGGGGCACTCGTGACGGCGGAGGCCCTCACCGGCACCCGCGCGGCGCGCCGCCGGCTGGACGGGATCGCCGTCGACCTCGAAAGCGCCGGCACGGCCCGCGCATGCGCCGTCGCCGGCATTCC
>Ga0181577_10005186_pt1 | contig 9995 bp, 12 predicted proteins | sample 101ome_21_FD_132468 | JGI IMG/M metagenome (GOLD analysis project Ga0181577, IMG submission 132468) | Coastal salt marsh microbial communities from the Groves Creek Marsh, Skidaway Island, Georgia - 101413BT metaG (megahit assembly) | ecosystem: Environmental > Aquatic > Marine > Intertidal zone... | reverse complement strand
TGTTGCTACAGCCACTTGCGCTACAGATCACGACTTGTCATACCCATACATAAACAAAGTCAATATATCGTCAACTGAGGGTGCGTACAATGGTGATAAAACAATAACAAGTGTCCCAAGTTCAACTACATTTACATTTAATGTCACAGGAACGCCAGCACAATCGACAGGAACGCTACACACCTTTCATTCTGTTGGTTTTAATGGTTGGCACAAGGTTAGCACAGTTTTAGATGCAAACAAATTTCAGTTAGTGCTTAATAATGACCGATTAACGGCTGGATCTGGTTCTGATATGAAACTTGTGACAGGTTTGCAAATATCGTCAGTGGCAACGCTTGATCGTGCTATAAAGCTATATACAGATAAGCAAATTAACACCCCTTTTTTATTTATAGTCCCAGAAGGTTCAGACGCATCTACAGACCGAAATACGCAGAATGATGCTAATAGTGAAACAACGTCAACAGAGCAATTTTATTTAAAACTTATTAATAATTTTTCGTTTTACCTATTTATCCCAACAGTTAATGAGCTGACAGGTAGTAAAGCAATAGATTTAGCTTTTAATGTTTTGCCTTCATTGTATAAAACTGTAGCAGGGTACAGACCAAGCACGTTTTTTGCGAATACAAGCAACACGTTAATGGTTCCATTAGGTCACGGCGTAATTAGCTATAATGATGCATATCTTGTTTATTCATACAGCTTTGAAACAACTGAAACGATATTAAGTACACAAACGGCGAATTATGTTCAGGATACAAGCCAGTTTATGTATAATTCTGGGGATATATACACAAATACTGAAACTGTAGCATTTAGGAGTTTTGAGAATGTATTTCAAAATAATGATTGCGAAAATGTAAAAGATAATAATTTTAATTTGTTGTGATATAATCGATTATATGAAATTAAAATTAAACAGAAATCTAGCATTATATGAAGCAGGTGATATTGTAGAGGTTGAAGCGGTAGATGGTGTGCCAGTTAATAGCTACTGGCGAAAACGATTAAAAGATTCTCAATTTGATAATTGTGTAGAAATAATTGAAGAAAAAAAAGTTGTTCGTAAGAAAATTGCAAAAGATGAAAAAAGTGAGGTATTAAATGACAGTCAGTAACCCTATTATTAATATAACTAAGGCACCAGCCGAGCAGTCAATTAGCAATGCACCACAAAAGGTGTTGATTGTTGGCCAGCAAACAGGATCAGTTTATACAAGCGGTTCTTTAGTTGAGAATATTGGCAACGCTAATGTTGAAATTGGCAATTTTGGCAAAGGTTCTCAAATTGCTGAAATGGTTAAAGCGTTTAAGTCAGTAAACCAAGTTACTCGATTAGATGCTATTGCGCTAGATGATAATGGATCAGGTGTTCAGGCTACTGGTTCTGTTGCTTTTTCTGGTACTGCCACAGAGTCTGGGGTATTGGTTGTTTCTATCGGTTCGAGAATTAACCATAGATACAGTGTATCTATTGCATCTGGCGACACTGCAACACAAATTGGTGATGCATTAGTTGCTTTGATTAACGCTGATGCACATAAAATTGTTTCAGCATCTAATACAACTGGGACTGTAACGCTAACAGCCAACAATGCTGGCACATACGGCAATGGGATTGGTTTAGAGGTAAAGGGAATTGTTGGTGGGGTTACGCCAAGCGTCACAGCTATGACAGGCGGTGCGACTGACCCAGTATTGACTGGACTGTTTGATGTAATTGGTGAAACACGATACCAAACTATTATTTTCCCTGGAAACTACGACGTAACAGTTGTTGCGGATTCTCATACAAGCACAACTTCATTGTTAGACCCACGTTGGAATGAAGCCAATGCAATACTTGATGGTGTTTGTGTAATATCTAAAACAGATACATTGGCTAACCTAAAAACATTTTTAAATGCTAGAAATTCACAATCATTGGTTGTCAATGCTCAGGGTATTGTAAATGATACTTTGTATAAAGGTTCATCTATATTTGAATTAGATGATGTGATTGCATCACAAATTGGGGCTGTTAGGGCGTTAAGGCTTACAGATGGTGCGAATATAGCACAGTTTGTTATTGCTTCAAATTTAGACGCAAGAGGTGGCACTCACACAGCATCGCTGCCTTACATGAACACGCCTTTAACATTGCCAGTTCTTGATACTGGTAAAGGGTGGGCTAAGTCTGAGCAATCTGAAATTAATGTTGCTGGTGGATTTGTTGTTGGGAATAACATCGCTGGAAGTGGAGTTGTTCTTGGACAGGTATACACAACCTACAAAACTGACGCTGCTGGCAATGTAGATAAAACATACCAATTCTTAAACAACGTGGATGTGACATCTGCTGGTGCTGAGTTTATTTTTAACAATTTGAAATCAGCTTACAGTCAAAGCCGATTGACTGACGGTTCGCTAGTTACTGGGTATAACATGGTAAATGAGAACGCAATTCGGGGCAAGCTAGTAGAATTGTACAATATTTTATCTGGCGAAGGATACTTGTTGTACCGAGCAGGTGAAGACAATGTTAAATACTTTGTGGATAACTTAACAATTGGCCTAGACTTGTTAAATGGAAAAGCTACTAGCACGGCTAAAGTACCGCTTGTTGCTCAGCTGCGAAGACTTGATTTAGTATTACAAGCAGTGCTTAATATATAGGAGTAAGATATGGCAACATCATTAGTCGGTGGACAATTATTTATCAATGACCAATCAGTAGCTATTCAAGGGAATAGTTTGCGTATGAAGGATGGCTCTGGGGATAAGGTTATTACCCCACAAGTAGCCGGAACGTCTGTGGACGTAATTGAAGCAGTGGATTATACAACAGCTAAAAGCATGGTTTCATTTGATCTATTATCAACTGTTGAGAATGAAGCATTGGTTCGTGGCTGGAAGTCTAACGGCCTTGGCAACGTGATTAAATATGTTGCGTCCACTGGGGTCACTAAAGTATTCCAAAAAATGTGCATGTACGTTGATCCTGAAATCAATGTTTCATCTGACGGGGTTATATCTGTAGAATTTGAAGGCTCGCAAGCGGTTACAGCTTAATGCGGGCATTACAAAGCATACTAGATTCAGCAGCATTTAAATTGTCTAATATTATTATTGATATTATACTAATTATTATGCTATACTTAAATCTAACGATATGAAAGAATTTTTTGAATACACTTTAAAAACACCAATTAAAATATCTAAAGATGGTGAGTATGTAGATGCATCAGATGTTTGTGTTTATGCCCCACGACCACGAGATAAGTATAAAGTGTTAAAGTTGGAAGCAGATTTAAATAACGCTTTTTTAAGTGTTTTGCCAAAAGCAGATGCGATGAAAAAAGGGGGGGATGATAATAGAAAAGATGTTAAAGACGATAAAAAGGATGATAAGATTGGCATAGGTGCCTTAATTATTCAGTTTGCAGATGCGGATACAGTTGGTTCTATTATGTATAATTTAGAGCAAATTTTTATTTCAGGAACGCAAGATAAGCCTACAATAACCATTGGTGGTGTTCAAATGCAAAAAACTCATTTTGATGATGGCTTGCATACTGCGGATTTAAAAGCGTTGGCTGGGGGGTATGCTGACCATTTTTTGTCGCTGGGCTTTTAAATAACGAACCTTTATTTTTATTTACAAATTTTGAATATATATTTCATAATATAACGCTTGAAGACGTTATTATTTATATGATGAAAAACAATTTTAGTTATTCTGAGTTAATGGATATGAATATGGGTGAGTTGTTGTTGTATAATAGAAGGATAAATATTAGTGTAGAAAAAGAAAATCGAGAAATGGAAAGGCAGTTAAGGAAGCGATGAAATCAGTTAGTTATTTACTAGAGATTAAAGATAAATTTAGCGCAAGTATGGGCAGGTTTTCTAAAAGTGTTTCAAAGGCTTCAAATCAGGTTTTGTTATTAAATGGGAGGTTATCAAAATTAAAAAAAACACAGCAATCGATGTTTTCTTTAGCTGGTGGAAATAAGTATGCTGCCTTTGCAGCTGGCTATTTTATAACTAAAACATTTGCGGATTTTGAAACGGCAATGTTTAAAATTGCTAAAACAGCTAATATTGAGGTAGGCCCATCTTTAGATAACATGGGTAGGAAGTTTAAACTTTTATCCGAAGATATGCCAAACACGGCTGAGCAGTTGGCATTAGTGGGGGCATCTGCTGCACAATTAGGTGTTCGTGGTGAGGGGAATATATTAAAGTTCGCAAAAACAATGGGAATGTTGCAATCAGCCACGGATGTTTATGGTGAAGAAGGGGCATCCCAGATGGCTAGGCTAGTCAATGTTGTTGGTGGGAATATTAATGATATTGATAGGTATGCATCTGCCTTAACACATTTAGGTAACACAAGCGCAGCCACAGAGCGAGAGATATTAAGGTTTGCTATGGATATGGCATCAAGATCGCAAGCGTTTAACATGAGTGGGCAAGACGCTATGGGGCTTGCTGCTGCATTTAAAAGTGTTGGATTACAAAGCGAGCTTGCATCTGGTGCTGTTTCCCGTGTTTTAGGTGTTATGAATGAAGCTGTTTATTCTGGTGGGGATGCCTTGGTTATTATGTCAGCAATTTCAGGCAAAACTAGAGATGAATTAAAAAGTGCATTTGAAGCTGATGCTGTAGGGGCGTTAGTACAATTAGGGGCTTCAATAGATGACATGGAGAAAAAAGGGGTTAATTTAACACGAGCGTTAAATTACTTAGGCTTAGAAGGGATTAGGGATAAAGTTGTTATGACTACCTTAGCAAAAAAGATTGATTTAGTAAAAAAATCAATGGCTGAGTCTAATAAAGAGTTTAATTTAAACAAAGCGTTGGCTAGAGAGTATGATATTCAGCAAGCATCGCTTGCTAATAAGGTAAAAAAGTTTTTCGGCGCAGTAAAGCTTACTGCTATTTCAATTATTGACACTTTTGATGATAAAATTAAATTTTTTGTTGATAAATTAACTGCCGGTTTTGTCGCACTTTCAAAACAAATAGAAAAAACGGCTGGGGATTTTAAGCTTCTTAAAAATTTATTTAAAGATTATATTATTGATGCTTTTGAGTATGTAAGGCCATATATTAAAATATTTATGGATGAGATATCAAAAATGATAGCAAACTCAATTAGGCAAGCTATGAGCGATTTCTTTTCTATAGATTCTTTATTTAAAGAGACAAAAGCTAAGTATACAGATGCGTTTCTTGGAGGCATGACTGGTGGAGGGGCATTTCGAGTTCTTAATCCAAAATCCCAATCAGTTGAACTAAATGGGAATATAACAGTTGCTGCTGAAAAAGGGACTACTGTATTAGATAGTTTTTTTGGGACGTCTAATAACCGTGGTCGTATTATGCAAACAGTTGGGGTCAACCCATAATGGCTAACCCTAAACAAGCATCGTGGCGTGGGGTACCCTTTTATTATCGTGGAAGCGCAGAGCAAAGAGGGTTTAAGACAGTCCAGCATTTATACCCAGGGTCTAATAATTTTAAAATTGAGCAAATGGGGAAAATGCCTAAGCAGTTTACTATTTCAGCGCAAATTGATGATGACAATAGGGATGTTTTAGACGCTGCCTTAAACGCAAGTGGGTCAGGTATATTGTCCCATCCAAAATACGGCAATTTCACAGCTAAGGTTACTACATATACCAAAAACGATTCTATTGATCGATATGGGCTTTATGATTACTCAATTACATTTATTATTGAGTTTGGGTTATTTTTGCCTTCACTATCCACATTGACCACATCAGCTATAAGCGCATTACGAGCTGCAGGGGTTGATAAAATATCAGCATTTGGCAAATCTAAATTAGGAAGGTTCGGTTTTTAGCATGGCATTAAAAGGGATTTTAAAAAACAATACAACACGTTTATTGGCCGATAGGGTCAATTTATTGATTGATACTATGCGAAAGGCTATTGTTAAAATTGAAAATGAAAATAATAGTGATTTTAATGCCGTTGCAAATAGTATGAATGACAGCATGTTCTCTATTGTAGTTAATAATGAGATATCTAGTTTATTAGCTGGGTTATTTGAAACCTATAATAGAATTGGTAAGGATTCAAAAAGCAAATATTTATTAAACGTAGAGTTATTTAGCTTTGGGAACAATATTACAAATATTCAGTCTAGCAAAACCGATTCTGAATTATTAAACTCCATAAACTTAATTATTCAAGGCATTAATTTATCGTATGCCTATGACAATGCGGTTAATATTACTTATTTGAATAAAGTTGAATTGGATAAAGTGATTAATCAATTAGATAATGAGTATTCTGTTGTTTCAGACAATTCTCTTATTGATTCTGACTCAAGGATAGCTATGTTGGCAATAAAGACGGCGGTTATGCGGTTTTTTTCAACCCTAGAATTAAGAGATTTAACTACATACACAACTGGTTTAATTCCAAGTAGTGTATTGGCATATTCTTTATATGCAGATTCGTCTAAAAACACTGAAATAATTGATTTAAACGACATTTCAAATACTGGGTTTGTTGAGGGCAGTCAAACAATTACAGAGGCTATTTAATGGGGTTTAAGACTAAGGCCGGAAACTTTATAGATAAGGTTTTTGGTAAAGATATTGTGGTTGAGGTGGATGGGGTCGCATATTCAAACTTTTTATCTGTAAGTGTTACTCGATCATTAGAAACCATTGCTAATGAATTTACGGTTACTGGAACCGTTGAAAAGCTAGAAGATTTTCAAATTTCTTTAGGTGATGATGTGGTTATTTTGTTTCATGAGGTATCAATTTTAGATGGGTATGTTGAATCTATATCGTCTGAATATAGTAATAATGGACACACTGTAACTATATCTGGGCGTGACAGAACAGCAGATATAGTAGATGGGACTGTGTATAAGCCTTTAGTAATTAATGGAGCAATGACGTTAAAGGTATTGTTGACAAAACTACTAAGTGAAAATGGAATTAGTAACATTAATGTTATTGATTTAGTCCGACCTGATATTTTTGAAAAAACAGATCAGATTGAAGTTGAAAAGGGGACAGGGCTATTTGAGGTTGTAGATAAATATTGTGCAAAAAGGCAAGTGTTAGCAACAACAAATGGACAAGGGGATTTGGTTATTACAAGAGGGGGTGTTGAAGCCGAGGAGTATTCAGATAAAATACTTCATATTGCAAATCAGTTTCAATCGGGACAAAATAACGTATTGCAAGCATCAAAAACTCAGGCAAATTCAAATAGGTATAATAAATATGTAGTTCAGTGTCAAGAAGATATTTTATCGCAACTTTTTAAAGGGTCATCTTTAGGGAATGAGATTTTACCTGTAAATGAGGGGGTTATTTTTGACCAAGACATTAGAAAAAGCCGAATATTAGTAATTGTAGATGAATCGCTTGGCAACGCTGAGTTGGCAAAAAAAAGGGCTGAATGGGAAGCATCAATTCGTAAGTCACGGAGTTTTGGGTATACTTGTAGTGTGCAAGGATTTTTAGTTGATAAAACAAAAGTTTGGTCTCCAAACTCATTAGTACATGTAACAGATGAACGATTGGATGTAGATGAAAAATTGTTGATTCGTGATGTTTCATTTTCATACAACGTAGACAATGGGAGTATCACTCAATTAACGCTTGTAAAAGAAGATTCTTATATTCCAAAGCCACTTTCACCTGATTTTGGTGAATTAACAGTAAATAATTTATTAGAGGATATTAAACGAGTTCAAGTAGGGGGGGAATGAATGAGCGTTTTAAATAAAATTAGAGCAATGCTCAAATTTGGTTATGTTTCTAATATTGGGGATGACTCTAAGGATTTGCCTCTTTGTCAATACACATACCATGAGCAATCTAAAGATATTGTTACTATATATCCCTATGGATTCTGCGCAAATGCCCCTGCTGGCAATTTAGCTGTCGTGGTAAATATGGGTACAACAGATGAGAAAATAGCATTTACGGCATCTGGCAAGGATAGATTTAAAAATTTAAAAGGGGGTGAGGTTGTTGTTGGTAATTTTGTTACTGGCGATTTTGTTAAATTTAATGCTGAACAAAAAATAGAGGTTGTTTCTAGCGGTTCAGTTGATATTACAGCTTCAGCCATTAATGTTAATGGAGGAACGACTATCACAGGGGATGTTACAGTATCTGGGGGGCTAACAGTTAGCGGTGACATAACTGGGGGCAGTGTTACTGGTGGCACCGTTTCAACTACTGGTGGAATTGACTTAGATACGCATACGCATTTTGTGCCTAGCGCACCAGGTAGTTCAAACCCCCCTCAATAATGTATAATTGATATATGGATAGTATATACAACCAAAGTGTGAGCAGTATATTGTTTGGAAATTCTGTTGTAAATCAAAACAAGGCTTGGTTAAATAGATCAGGGGTTAGCGATCAAGTGAATCAACAAAGAGCAAACGCAAACTATACACTTAACGCAATGGCTGAGCAGCAATCTAGCGAAGCGTGGTGTAAGAAAACTAAGAATAAAGATTATTTACGTTTAAAAATTGAGCATGTAAATATAAGCAAGGAATCTAGTAAAAGTGAATGATATCTATTTGGCTAAAAATAGCGATGGTATTTACGACATCTCATTTTCTAGTGGGGACTTTAAAAAGACACAAGGGCTTGATACTGCGATTATTAACAGCTTAAATATTGACCAACGTGCAGAAGCCTCAGAGGTTGCTACCCCACAAAATAGGCGAGGGAATATCATTGATGAATTAAACAATGAAAACGATTTTCAAATAGGGTCAAAACTATGGTTGTTATCCCAAAAAAGAGCTAATCAAGAAACAGTGTCATTAGCTGAATCGTATGCATCAGAATGTTTGCAATGGCTAGTCGATGACGGTATTGCTCAAACTGTTATAGTATCTGGTATATTAAAGAATGACAATATAGTGTTATCAATTACAATAAAACAGAGCGATGGGACTACTTTTAATAAGTCCTATGATTTATGGTCTAAAACAACAATAGCATAGGTGAATACATGAGTTTATCAATACCAAGTTCGCAACAAATATTCGAGAGAATCAATACAGATATTATTAATGAGTTAAACGAGTTAGACCCATACTTACGCACCAGTTTTATTCGTGCAATTAATGCTGCGGATTCTAAAGCGTTTTATGAGTTATATCAAACCGTACAACAAATGATTGACTTGTATTATAACCCTACAGGTGAATACTTAGATAAGTTCGCTGCTGAATATGGCTTGACACGCAATCCGGCAACGCTGGCAACTGGAAACATTGTGTTTACTGGTACAGCCACATCAACAATTCCAATATCCACACAGGTGACATCTGACGATGGCAATATTTATCAAACAACAGCTGCTGGAACGATAACAGCCACGACATTGACCATATCATCATTAACACGGTCTGGCAGTACCGTGACGGCCACAACGTCTGGCAATCACGGCCTAGCATCTTCATTGAGCGTTGTTATATCTGGGGCTAATGAAACTGAGTATAACGGAACGCATACAATTAATGTAACTGGGCTAACCACATTTACATATTCAATTACAACAACGCCAACTACACCAGCCACAGGGACAATCCAAGGTGATATTGATTATGCGAATGTAGCGATTATATCAACAGAGTACGGGGCGAGTCAAAATAAAGATGCTGGGGCAAGCCTTGGCTTAGCAAGCCCAATATCTGGTGTCAATGCAACAGCCTATGTAGATTTTAGCGAGATTGCTGGCGGTTCTGACGTTGAAAGTGATGACGACTTTAACACACGTTATATTTTTAGACGGCAAAATTTACCAGCAAACTTTAATAAAACCGATATAATCCAGCAAGCTAAGTTAATTAATGGGGTCACCCGTGTATGGGTTCAAGGTGCTGGCGAGTTTGATTCATCAATAACAGCAACTGGTGTCACACGAAACGGCGATTATTTGGCCGTATTTAATAAAACAGCGCATGGGCTATACAATGGGCA
>Ga0181577_10005179_pt1 | contig 9999 bp, 11 predicted proteins | sample 101ome_21_FD_132468 | JGI IMG/M metagenome (GOLD analysis project Ga0181577, IMG submission 132468) | Coastal salt marsh microbial communities from the Groves Creek Marsh, Skidaway Island, Georgia - 101413BT metaG (megahit assembly) | ecosystem: Environmental > Aquatic > Marine > Intertidal zone... | reverse complement strand
TAGCTAGAGTCGAGCGCTCCATACTGGTATACTGATATCCCATCTGATAAAGGTGGTATCCCGCCTAGATAAGACTCACTTCAGGCCCAAAAAGCCTGTTAACTATACTCATTAAAGGTCTTGTATGACGCACTACATTTTCGTCACTGGCGGCGTTGTTTCTTCATTAGGCAAAGGCATCGCGGCAGCCTCATTAGCGGCTATTCTTGAGGCTCGTGGCCTCAAAGTCACCATGCTTAAGCTTGATCCCTATATTAATGTCGATCCAGGTACTATGGCGCCGTCTCAGCACGGTGAAGTATTTGTTACCGACGATGGCGCTGAAACCGATTTGGATTTGGGCCACTATGAGCGTTTCATTCGCGCTCGCATGTCGCAAAAGAATAATTTCACCACCGGTCGTGTCTACGAGACAATTTTGCGTAGAGAGCGTCGAGGCGATTATTTGGGCGGCACGGTTCAGGTGATCCCTCATGTCACCGACGAAATAAAACGCCGTGTTTACGCGGGCGGTGAGGGCTACGACGTTGCCCTAGTGGAAATTGGCGGCACCGTTGGTGATATTGAATCACAGCCGTTTTTAGAAGCTGTTCGTCAAATGAAGGTCGAGTTAGGCGCTAGAAGAGCTATGTTTATGCACCTGACGTTGGTGCCATATATTGCGACAGCGGGCGAAACCAAGACTAAACCGACACAACACTCCGTCAAAGAGCTTCGCTCTATTGGTATTCAACCTGACGTCTTGCTGTGCCGTTCAGAAGTGGAAATCGATAAGTCTTCTTGTAAAAAAATTGCGCTTTTCACCAACGTTGCAGAGCGCGCGGTAATTTCATTACCAGATGCTAAAACCATTTATCAAATTCCAGAAAACCTAAGCAAAGCCGGTCTCGACGAATTGATCATCGAGCAGTTTGGTTTAGCGTGCCACGCGCCTGACTTTACCGAGTGGCGTGCGGTCGTAGAAGGCGTTCTTAATCCAGAAAAAGAAATTACTATTGCCATGATCGGCAAATATATGGATTTATTGGATGCCTACAAATCACTCAACGAAGCACTAGAGCACGCCGGTATTAAGTCGCGTACCAAGGTGAAAGTTCGCTACATCAATTCTGAAGATTTAGAAGACTCCGGTACCGATATCCTTGAGGGCATCGATGCTATCTTGGTCCCTGGTGGTTTTGGTGAGCGTGGCGTTGAAGGAAAAATTATTGCTGTTCAATACGCTCGCGAGAATAAAATTCCCTATCTCGGTATTTGTTTGGGAATGCAGGTGGCCGTCATTGAATATGCCCGTAATGTGTTAGGTTGGAAAGATGCCCACAGTACCGAGTTTGATCCCTCTTCTAGTCACCCCGTCATTGGCTTGATTACTGAATGGGTTGATGCAGACGGTGCAGTGGAAACTCGCACAGAAGCTTCTGATATGGGCGGCACGATGAGGCTAGGCGCTCAACTGTGCCATCTTGAAGAAGATTCGCTTGTTAAGAAAGTCTATGGCAGTGCTGAAATTGTAGAGCGTCACCGTCATCGCTACGAAGTCAATAGCACATTGGTCCCCGATTTACAGGCCGCAGGTTTACGCATTGGCGGTTGGTCGACGGACAAATCACTTGTAGAAGTTGTTGAAGTAGAAAACCACCCATGGTTTGTGGCTTGTCAATTCCACCCTGAATTTACGTCTAGTCCCCGTGATGGGCATCCATTGTTTAGCGGCTTTGTTGGTGCGGCATTGGCCTACCATGAAGCTAAGGAGGGCTAATGAGCCAGAAAATAGTTAAGGTCGGCGATGTTGCGATTGGCAATGATTTACCCTTCGTATTATTTGGTGGCATGAATGTACTCGAGTCCGAAGACTTGGCGTTGGAAATTGCCGACTCTTACGTAAAAGTTTGCCAAAGCTTAGGTATCCCCTATGTGTTTAAGGCGAGCTTTGACAAAGCTAATCGCTCGTCAATAAATTCTTTTCGTGGACCTGGCATGGAAAAAGGTATCGAGATCCTTGCCAAGGTTAAAGCCACATATGGTGTGCCCATCATCACTGATGTTCATGAACCCTACCAATGCGAGCCTGTGGCGCAAGTGGCTGACATTATTCAGTTACCTGCCTTTTTATCGCGTCAAACGGACTTAGTGGTAGCGATGGCTAAAACCGGCGCGGCGATTAATATCAAAAAAGCGCAATTTTTAGCGCCCCGCGAAATGAAGCACATCCTCACCAAATGCGAAGAAGCCGGAAATGATCAGCTTATCCTCTGTGAGCGTGGCTCTTCATTCGGCTACAACAATCTTGTGGTCGATATGCTTGGTTTCGGTGTGATGAAGCAGTTTGAATATCCTGTGATGTTCGATGTCACCCATTCACTGCAAATGCCCGGCGGCTTGTCTGATGCGGCGGGTGGTCGACGTCAGCAGGTGATGGAGCTCGCTCGTGCCGGAATGTCGCAAAAAATTGCCGGTCTCTTTTTAGAGGCCCACCCAGATCCTAATAAAGCCAAGTGCGATGGCCCCTGTGCTCTACCGCTGGCGAAACTAGAGGGCTTCCTCGGTCAAGTTAAAGCCGTTGATGACCTCGTAAAATCACTGCCAGACTTACAGATTGATTAAGAACTTTGGAGTAATGATTAATGACTAAAATTGCCGATATCAAGGCCTTTGAAGTACTAGATTCACGCGGCAACCCCACCATTGAGGCGGAGGTTGTGCTCGAATCAGGTGCAATAGGCACGGCTTGTGCCCCATCGGGTGCATCAACGGGTTCGCGTGAAGCTTTAGAGCTGCGTGATGGAGATAAAAACCGTTACTTAGGTAAGGGTGTGTTGACTGCCGTTAATAACGTCAACACAACGATTCGTGATCTATTGGTAGGTGAAGACGCTGCCAATCAACGCCACATCGATCAATTAATGATTGATGCTGATGGTACTGAAAACAAAGCTAATCTCGGTGCCAACGCGATCTTGGCAGTGTCTTTGGCCGCGGCTAAAGCAGTTGCAGCCGCAAAAAACATCCCGTTGTATCAACACATTGCTGACATTAATGGAACTCCTGGTGTCTACTCAATGCCATTGCCGATGATGAATATTCTTAACGGTGGTGAGCACGCAGATAACAACGTCGACATCCAAGAATTCATGATTCAGCCTGTGGGCGCCTCTAGCTTTGCCGAAGGTTTGCGCCAAGGCGCTGAGATCTTCCATGCATTGAAAGGTGTTTTGAAAAAGCGTGGCCTAAATACTGCTGTGGGTGATGAGGGTGGTTTTGCTCCTAATTTGTCCTCAAATGCAGAGGCCCTAGCGGTTATTCAAGAGGCGGTAGAAGCGGCAGGCTACAAGCTCGGTACTGATGTGACGTTGGCATTGGACTGTGCTGCATCTGAGTTCTATAAGGATGGTCAGTATGTTCTAGCGGGTGAAGACAAGAGTTTCAGCTCTGAAGCTTTTGCTGATTACCTAGCTGATTTATCAGATAAATACCCGATTGTTTCTATTGAAGATGGTCTCGACGAATCTGATTGGGATGGCTGGAAAGTGTTAACAGACAAGCTTGCTAAACGTGTTCAGTTGGTTGGCGATGACTTGTTTGTGACCAATACTAAAATCCTTGCTGAAGGCATCGAGAAAGGTATTGCTAACTCAATTCTGATTAAATTCAACCAAATCGGTTCTCTGACGGAAACGCTTGAAGCTATTGCCATGGCAAAAGAGGCAGGCTACACCGCGGTCATTTCTCACCGTTCTGGTGAAACAGAAGACACAACTATTGCTGATTTAGCCGTAGCTACTGCAGCAGGCCAAATCAAAACGGGTTCGTTGTGTCGTTCCGACCGTGTTGCTAAGTATAATCGTCTGTTACGAATTGAGGCTGAGTTAGGCGCTCCCTATCGTGGCCGTGACGAATTACCTTCGGCTTAATATTGAGCCATGCGTTGGCTGACTGCCCTTTTAGTTGTACTGCTAATTGTTTTGCAGTACAACTTTTGGATTGGCCCAGGTAGTTATGCCAACGTGTCTGCGCTGCAGCGTCAAATAAGTGAGCAGCAGCAAATAAACATCACCCTGCGCGAAGAGAATGATCAGCTTTCGCGTGAGGTTATTGCTCTCAAATCCGATTTAGAAGCCGTAGAAGAACGTGCCAGACGTCAGTTGGGTTTGATTAAAAAAGGCGAAACGCTTTATTTAATCGGTGAGGAGCACAAGTAATGTCTGTTAACAATATCTGGGCTGTAGTGCCCGCAGCGGGGACCGGCAGTCGCATGGGCTCCGACATTCCCAAACAGTATCTGCTAATCAATAATCAATGCGTTATTGAGTATTCCTTGAGCGCACTTTTAGAGCACGAGCTTATTCAAGGTGTCGTTGTAGCACTAGCGGAAACTGATCAACACTTTCAAACGTTAGCCATTGCCAAACACCCAAAATTAACTACCGTAATTGGTGGAAGCACCCGTGCTGAATCAGTGCTTGCCGGTGTGGAAGCTATACTGGATTATGATGCTAGCTGCGATTGGGTGATGGTTCACGATGCCGCCAGGCCTTGCCTTAAGGCCAATGATATTAATGGTTTGATACAGTCCTTGCGGCAAAATGATTGTGGTGCCATTTTGGCGCAACCCGTGGTTGAAACGGTTAAGACTAGCGATAAAGATGGGCTTATTTCTGCCACCATTGATAGGCAAACGGTATTTTTGGCTCAAACACCTCAATTTTTTGGTGTGCGCGCATTGCGTGAAGGTTATTCGAGAGCCATCGCGGAGGGTTGGTCTGTGACGGATGAGGCGTCAGTCTTTGAAAAGCTAAATAATCAACCACGCATCGTGCCTGGTGGTCGACATAATATTAAAATTACCCATCCAGAAGACTTGGCGCTCGCCAGTTTTTATCTACAACAAGAGATTTAGTTATGCGTATTGGCCATGGCTACGATGTACATCGCTTCGGTGAGGGCGACTTTATTACACTTGGGGGCGTTGAAATAGCCCATACCCAAGGGCTTGTTGCCCATTCTGATGGTGATGTGTTGCTGCATGCCTTGTGTGACGCACTTTTGGGTGCTTGTGCGCTGGGTGATATCGGACAGCATTTTCCCGATACAGATCCAGCCTATCGAGGTGCTAGTAGCCGAGATCTCCTCACGCACGTTATGAAGCTTGTTGCCGAACAAGGCTGGCAGGTGGTGAATATTGACTCCACCATCATTGCTCAATCCCCCAAAATGGCACCTCATATACCGGCTATGCGCTCCAATATCGCCCAAGATTTGGGGATCGATTTAGGCGCGGTAAATGTCAAAGCAACGACCACGGAAAAGCTAGGATTTTGTGGTCGTCAAGAAGGTATCGCCGTCCACGCGGTGGTTCTGTTGGGTGTTCGATGAGCGACTTTTCTATTGATTGGTCGTTTGCATACGGTTCTCCCTCAACCCAGGCAGATTTTAAACGAGAATGTGCTGATTTTATTGTTACCGAGCAACTAGGGTTTGAGCCTAGTGGCGCTGGTGAGCACGTTTTTATATGGCTTGAGAAAACGGGTTGTAATACGCAATGGGTAGCGGATCAATTGGCTCGACATGCAGGTGTGGCCTCTCGAGAAGTGGGCTTTTCGGGTCTCAAAGATCGTCAGGCTGTGACTCGGCAATGGTTTAGCGTGACGGTTCACCCTAGTGTTGAGCCCGATTGGCACGCTCTTGATAACGATGAATTACGCATCTTACAGGTCACTCGCCATTTGAAAAAGCTAAAGCGTGGAGTGCATAAAAGTAATCAGTTTGACATTCGTTTGCGTCATTTTGAGGGCGATCGTGATAAGCTTTTACGCCAGTTTGAATTAATAAAAAGACAGGGGTTTCCCAATTATTTTGGGGATCAAAGATTTGGTCGTCAGGGAAATAACCTCCCTGCGGCATTGCGTATGTTTGCCGGTGCTAGAGTTAAACGTCAGCAACGAAGTCACTATTTGAGCGCAGCGAGAAGCTGGTTGTTTAACCATTCATTGTCTCAATATATCGAGGATAGTCGTTGGCTAACAGCGACAAATACGGGGCGATATTTTTTGGCGGGTACGGCCAGTCAATTTAATGGTGATGGTGAGTCCAACCTTCAGGCTAGGATTGATGCGGGGGATATTCATCCCGCAGGTGTTATGTGGGGAAAGTCACGACATGAACTTACCCCTGAGCAAAAAGCTGTGGCGGAGTTATACCCAGCGTTTTGCCAAGGCTTAGAGCAGGCGGGTTTATCTATGGAGTTTCGTGCATTGCGAGAGTGTCCGATGGATTTTACCTGGACTGAAGAGGGCGAAGATATGGTGTTGTCCTTTGCGCTTGGTCGTGGAAGTTACGCTACGGCGTTACTAAGAGAATGTTTTACGTGGAGAAGCAGTGGTGCAGAGTAGTTTGACTGGCATTGGCATGACCTCAATGCGGACAAGGCAAAGATTAATTACACGCCTAATGGAACAGGGAATCAGTAATTTACACGTGCTTGATATTATTCGTGCCACCCCTCGGCATCTGTTTCTAGATGAGGCTTTGGCGCATCGTGCCTATGAAGATACGGCATTGCCGATAGGCCATAATCAAACACTCTCTCAGCCATACATCGTGGCACGAATGACCGAGCTATTGCTCAATGATCGGCCATCCTTGAAGCGTGTATTGGAGGTAGGAACGGGGTCAGGTTATCAAACGTCTATTTTGGCGCCATTGTGTGAGCGTTTGTTTTCAGTGGAGCGCATACGCCCGCTTCAAGATAAGGCTAAGCTTCGACTTCGGGACTTAGGTTTTCGGAATGTCTATTTTAAACATGCGGACGGTGGCTTTGGTTGGCCAGAAAAGGGGCCTTATGATGCCATTTTATCCGCCGCAGCACCTGAAGTAATGCCACAGGAATTGTTGCAACAATTGGCGGTCGGTGGCCGTTTGGTGATTCCTATTGGCGGCGCTAAACAACAGTTAGTTGTTGTCGATCGCCTAGAGGATGGTTTTGTAGAAAATATTATTGAGCCGGTAAATTTTGTTCCGCTATTAAAAGGAGTGATCGTTTAGTGTCAGTTAAACCCAGTTCTGAATCTATTCAGCAAAGTTTGTGGGGAATCTTTTTCCGCGGTCTTGCGATGGGTGCGGCTGATGTCGTTCCTGGTGTCTCTGGAGGGACGATAGCTTTTATTAGTGGCATCTACGAGCGTCTCCTTACGTCATTGGCGCGATGTACTCCGAAGGCACTATGGATGATACGTCAAAAAGGCATTAACGCGTTTTGGCAACATATAGACGGAACTTTCTTAGTGGTGTTGTTGAGTGGTGTCATGACTAGCATCGCGTTGTTAGCACAATTGATCGCTGCTTGGTTAGAGAGCGCTCCACACCTGGTTTGGTCTTTTTTCTCTGGTTTAATTGCGCTTTCTGTTCCTATGTTAGCCCGACAAGTCAAACAGTGGACGCTGGCTAATAGCTTGCAATTTAGTGCCGGCTTGATCGTGGCATTACTGATAGCAGTGTGGCGTCCAGAGGCGTTAAATGTGTCGTTACCCATTGTTTTCTTCTCTGGCATGTTTGCAAGTTGCGCCATGATCCTGCCAGGTATCTCAGGTAGTTTCATATTATTGTTGGTAGGTATGTACGCCCCGGTTTTGCATGCGGTTAAATCAATGGATATCGTTTTTCTCTTGGTTTTTGTTGGGGGAGCTATCTCTGGCTTAATGGTTTTTTCAAAAGTTTTGCACTGGCTTTATGACCGATTTAAGAATGCAGCACTCGCTATTCTGTCGGGCTTTTTATTGGGGTCGCTCACACTTGTTTGGCCATGGCAAGTGGTACCAAGTTCGTTGGGTACGTCAATGAAAGCAGCCATGGTCAATGCACAGCGCGTTTTGCCAGATACCTACGCCCAACTGTCTGGACGTGAGCCGCAGGTGTTATTGTGTGTATTGCTCGTTGTATTTGGTGGGGTATTAGTCTATCAATTAGAGCGTAAATGGCGGATTTAATAAGGTGGTATGGAAAGCTATGCGACGTGGCTTAGCTATTCTTATATTGTTTGGGCTGCTGGCTTGTTCAAGTCAGGGGCCGGCGCCTGTATCAGACCGTTACCAGTCACCAGAAAGATCGCCAACAATACATCGCGTCACTCGTGGTGATACGCTTTTTTCGATAGCCTTCAGATATGGCACAACGGTTGAGAAACTTGCTGCAATTAATGATATTTCCGCGCCTTATACCATTTATCTTGATCAGCGGCTGAAGCTGCGTGGCCAGCCTGTAACTGGCAATAGAAAACGCACGGATAAGACGTCTAAGGTCGTTGTGAAATCTGCGCCTAAAACAGTGAAAGCAACGTCCGCAGTTAAGCCTAAACCATCCACTACTAACAACATCGTTCACAAGGATAATATCTGGTATTGGCCGCTCGCCAAGCCCGGTAAGTTGACCGCAAAATTTAAGGCCGGCAGTGATAGCAATAAAGGGATCGATATCGTTGAGGCTAAAGGCACGCCTGTATTGGCCACGCGTGCAGGAAAGGTCGTTTATGCAGGTTCCAGTTTGCCCGGCTATGGTAATTTGTTGATTATTAAACATGGAAAAAGCTATCTATCGGCCTACGCCCACAACGACAGGTTATTAGTCAAAGAGGGCGATGCTGTGGTAGCGAGACAGCCTATAGCTCGCCTAGGGAGTACTTCTACTCCAACGCCAAAGCTGCACTTTGAAATACGCCGCGATGGTAAACCTATTGATCCCTTATCCCTGTTGCGAAGAGCAAAATAATGTTTTGTGATACTCATCACAGAAAACATTTGTAAATCTTCTTAATGTGACCATGTGTGGTCATTTTCTGAATGTATATATCTTTTAGTTATATGTAACAGGTGTTTTACTAATAACTAAATTTAAGGATTTAGTATTTTTTTTATTCTTATAGATATATAGTGGTTTATAAATAATAGAAACGTAGGAAACAGGTCATGAGCGAAACTAAAAGTTATAAAGAATTTGATGATAGTCATGAAACCGATGTTGTAGCGTTAAACGCCATGGCCGTTACCGAATCTAATAGCGATGATGATAGCACCGATACAGCATCATTTGAGCGTGATACTAGCCGTAGTATGGATGCGACTCAGCTCTATCTTGGAGAGATTGGTGCATCGCCACTGCTGACAGCTGAAGAAGAAGTGTATTTTTCTCGCCGTGCACTCAAAGGAGACGAAGCCGCCCGCAAGCGAATGATTGAAAGCAACCTGAGGTTGGTAGTGAAAATTTCTCGCCGATATACCAATCGCGGTCTGACGCTACTGGATCTTGTTGAAGAGGGTAACCTAGGTCTTATTCGTGCGGTTGAAAAGTTTGACCCAGAACGCGGTTTTAGATTTTCAACGTATGCCACCTGGTGGATTCGTCAGTCAATCGAGCGCGCGTTGATGAATCAAACACGCACTATCCGTTTACCTATTCATGTCGTTAAAGAACTTAATGTGTATTTGCGTGCTTCTCGAGAGCTAATGCAAACCCTTGATCACGAGCCTACATGTGAAGAGATAGCAGAGAAAGTCGGTAAGCCCGTTGAGGATGTCGAGCGTATGATGGGTCTTAATGAGCGTGTGACTTCACTAGATGTTCCCTCTATGCTCGATAGTGAGCGTCCAGTGTTGGATACGGTTGCTGATCACTACGATAGTGATCCCGCCTCGTTGTTGCAGGATAGCAACATGGGTGAATCCATATTGCAGTGGCTAGATGAATTATCTGAAAAGCAGCGTGATGTTATTGTCCGTCGTTTTGGTCTTCGCGGTCATGAATCAAGCACACTGGAAGAGGTGGGGCATGAAATTGGTCTGACCCGCGAACGAGTTAGACAAATTCAAGTTGAAGCGTTAAAACGTCTGCGCGGTATTATTGAGCGTCAGGGTTTAAACCGCGAGTCGACTTTCAACTAGTCCAACATCAAGGATTAAACCGCCTTTCTCTAAAGCACCCAGTGGGTGCTTTTTTTGTGCTTAGTGCAAT
>Ga0181577_10005173_pt1 | contig 10006 bp, 8 predicted proteins | sample 101ome_21_FD_132468 | JGI IMG/M metagenome (GOLD analysis project Ga0181577, IMG submission 132468) | Coastal salt marsh microbial communities from the Groves Creek Marsh, Skidaway Island, Georgia - 101413BT metaG (megahit assembly) | ecosystem: Environmental > Aquatic > Marine > Intertidal zone... | reverse complement strand
TTGGAAAGATTGGCGTCCTCGTGCTGTGTGCGCTGGTTAGCCTTACTGCTGGTTGGTCGGTATTCATGCGATTTGGACGCCGTCTACCTGAAGAGGTCTAAGGCTTACAGCCGGCTAACGAAAGCGCCTTTAAACGATGGAAATAGAATTCGAAATTGGTTCTCAAGATGGGCGGCGTCATGTTGCCAAGCAACTTAAATCAATGTCTCGTGAACAACTGGAACTGACAGTTCTTCGTGCGATCGACCACGCCGCACATAACGATGCGCAGCTCCTCGAATTCTCTTCCCGACTCGAAGGAGCGTTCGGCGCGGTTGAGAAGTTTCGCTCTGCCGTAAAACGACTCGATCCCGAGGCACCTGAGCTTGACGATGACTGATCGCAAACAATCCTCATTTGATCCAAATTTTCGAGCCTTCTTTTCGATTCTGACACCGGTCTACAACCCATCGATCACCGACTTCATTGACTGCGTTCGGTCTGTCCGTAATCAGAGCTATCCGCTTTGGGAGTGGTGTCTCGTCGATGATTGCTCAACCGATCGACGAATTTGGCCGCTTCTCAAGTTGATTGCACTCCGAGATAAAAGGATCAAAATTCAAAGGCGCTCGGAGAACGGTGGCATTTCAGCCGCCTCCAACGACGCGTTAGCAATGGCGAGTGGAACGTTTGTCGCATTGCTGGACAACGATGATGAACTCGCTCCAAATGCACTTGCGAGCGTTAACCATCAACTCGCGCTGCAGCCTGATATCGGGTATCTGTACTCAGATGAGGACAAGATCGACGACGAGGGACGACATTTCGGTCGTTTCAACAAGCCGGATTGGTCACCGGAACGTCTGTTATGCCAGAACTACTGCAATCATTTTTCGGTAATCGATATCGATCTCGTTCGGGAAGTTGGTGGGTACCGAGCTGATTTTGACGGTGCTCAAGATCACGACCTCTTGCTACGAATCGCAGAACTTGATCCGAAAGTTGTCCATATTCCGGAGGTTCTCTACCACTGGCGAGCGACTGCTGGGTCAACTGCTCTTGATGTGTCTGAGAAACCTGCTGCTGTTGACGCGGGCCGGCGCGCAATCGCCTCTGCTGTCAAGCGGCGAGAAATTAACGGCACGGTGGTACGCGCAGGCGAGATTTACCATCGGGTCCATCGCCACCCAACGTCCTATCCCAAAGTTTCAATTATCGTCCCGACGCGAGGAACTGAGGGGTCGGTTTGGGGAATGCGTCGTCCGTTCAGCCTAAATCTGCTTGAGTCACTCCAAGATCGAAACACGTACCCCAACCTCGAGGTCATCATCGTCGCCGACACTGGGACACCCGAATCAGCAATCCTGTTGGAGCACTCCGATTTTGAAATCAACACCATTTGGTTCGATGAGCCGTTCAACTTCGCAAGGAAGTGCAACCTCGGCGCGATTCGAGCCACAGGCGATGTTCTTATCTTCCTGAATGACGATATTGAGCCGCGCAGTGTCGACTGGATTGAAGTGCTCACTGCGCACCTCGAACAAGATGATGTCGGGGCCGTCGGGCCAATGCTGCTCTTTGACAATCACCTTGTTCAAAGCGCTGGACACATCAACCCTGGCCCAGGGCATTTTGCAAGAGGTATCAGCCCAACCGCTCCCGCTGCCGGGGGGTGGCCCCTCTTGCTCAATCGGGAGGTTTCGGGTTTGACAGGCGCTTGCCTCGCCATGAAACGAGATGTGTTCTTCGAAGTCGGAGGTTTCTGTGATGAGTTACCTCTCAACTACAACGATGTCGATCTTGGCTTCAAACTTCAGCAAGAGGGTTACCGCTTGATCTGGACACCTGATGCATCTCTGTACCACTTCGAATCAAAATCTCGTGAAACAGACCTGTCAGAAGTCGAGCTCGATTTCCTTGAACGACATTGGGGCCATCTAATAGCAGCGGGAAAGGTTGACCGATATGTCAGGTGAGGCTCTAAAAAATGTCCGGTCTGACGCACAACCACGGATATCAACGCTGAAGATTTTTCTCGTCGTTGTCGTTGCGATTACCGCTCTACTTGCAATAGTTACACCCGCCAATCGCGGCCCTGACGAACCGATGCATACAGACTTGGTGCTGAAAGCCGCCGAGTTAACAATCTCAAATCCAATGACCGAAACCCTCAGCCCTGCTGTGGTCTCGTCTCTCAACAAGTCAAAAGGTGTGCTCAGCACCTCGCTTGAAGCAGAGGAAGCCCAACCGCGCAAAGAACGGCTCTCCTACCTTGCACTTGGTGGGGTCCAAGATGACACCAAACAAGCTAATGGCATCAGTCAGCACCCCCCGCTGTACTACTTCTACAGTGCGGCTGTTCGGGAGGTTGTACTCCTCACAATGCCTGACCCAATTCCGTGGGACCAAGATCTACTCCTCATTCGTCTGACCAATATCCCTCTGCTTATAACGACAATTCTTCTTTGTGTTGGCGCAATTAAACGCTCAAAAACCAGGTCGGAAGTCTCATTACTTCTCATTCTGTTCCTTCCCCAATTTTTATGGCTGCACGCAATCGTGAATAACGACAACATGTTCATCGCCACTTCCGCAGGATTTGTGTACCTTCTCACAGATTTCGATGGACGACATTCTAGAAGATGGGTTTCACTGCTTGGTTTGAGCGTGGGCTTGGCACTTCTGTCAAAAGCATTTGCAATCGCATTGGTTGCAGTTGGAAGCGTCGTGATCTTCTCCTATGCACGCGGGCTTCGCAGGCGCATAGAAAACCTGTTGATCTTCAACGCAATCGCGTTTGTTGTTGGTGGTTGGTGGTACGCATGGCGATACATCGAGTACGGAACTTTTATTCCTCAACAAGATCTCCTCAAGAATAAAAGTCCCATCGAAGATCTCGACCTGCTATATTTCGGGCGTCGATTTGTGCTGCAGATGACGGAATCGTTCGTTGGCAAATTTGGCTGGCTTGATGTCCGAACATCTTGGCCTTACTCTGCCGCTGTGCTTCTTTCAACGATTACTTTGCTTGCGATCGGATTGCGACTCGTGCTGAAACCACAGCGCCTCAGTCACCATGACCGCCAGCTTTTCCCAGTACTTTTTTTGCTCTGGTTGGTCCAAGTGGCGATTGCTTTTTATTTCGCCCTCGGCGCACACATTGGCTCTGGGTTATTTCCGGCAATTCAAGGCCGATACCTCCTGCCAACAGTGTCAGCTCTTGTCGTCATGCTCTCGATTGTGCTTGGTCAAAAATACTCATCGCAATGGCGCCTGCTGTACCTGGCGCTTCCCGTACCTTGGATCATCGCATTGGAGGCGATGTTCGATGCTTGGTACGGACCTGAAGGCGACATTATTTCAGTATCGGGGGTGTTACGCAATCTCGCAGCATGGAGCCCTGTCGAACCAGCATGGGTTATTTCGTTGTTGCTTGTTTCAGGCATCAGCATGGGAATGCTAATGAAACGCGGCATCACAACTGGTTGGAATGATCACTAACGAGATGCTTCGCTCTCGTCAAGACCCTTCGTACGCTGAGCGTTAAGAAGATCGCTCGATAGTCGGCGATTTGCAGCAATCAAATCAGCAACGAACGCCACCGTCCATATCTGAACTGCGAGAAGAATGAATCCGAGACCTACAAAAAGGCTCGGGAGACGAGAGCTATAGGTATCAGAAAATATGTAGTACAGAGCCCAACGCAAAACTAGAAAGACTCCGACAACAAAAAACGGTAATCCTACCGATACAAAAAATCGGAAAGGCTTGTACAGCGCAAAGGTTCGAATAATCGTGGTTGCTGATCGAAATACATATTGGGGAATGCTCCTCACCAATCGTGACTCTCGAGTTTTTGGGTTCACACCAACTGGCACAGATTTGACGACGAGTCCTTCCCAGCCAGCTTGGACAAGTGTCTCCATCGTGTAGGTGTAACGACCAAATACCCGCAGACGAATCGCAGTTGATCGACTCACCGCTCTGAATCCGCTAGCTGCATCTCTGACCTCAGTACCAGAGAATGCTCGAACTACTCTGCTTCCCAACCGCTGGAGGATTTTCTTCACGCCAGAAAATTCATCGATTTGCTCGATTGGCCGCTCGCCAACCACCATGTCGGCCTGTCCTTGCAGAATAGGCCGCACAAGATCTGGAATCCCATTTGCGTCATACTGATTGTCGGCGTCGGTGTTGACGATAACGTCCGCTCCAAGCCGCAACGCTGTCTCTAGCCCCGTCATGTAAGCAGCCGCAAGACCTCGATTGTGTGGGTGGGAAACCACATGATCGACGCCAAGCTCACGAGCTACCTCAACCGTTTGATCGGTACTTCCGTCGTCTACCACTAGCCATTCAACAAGATCAAAACCCTCAACCTTGCGAGGCAAGTCCTTGACCGTGCCCGGGAGTGTTCTCTCCTCGTTCAAACAGGGAATCTGTATTATCAGGAGGCGGCGTTGCACAGCGACGACTTTAGCGCAGCACGTTTACGAATCGCCGGTCTCTCAAATTCATCATCCTTAATCTCCATAACGAGGCTCTGAAAATTACGACCCAACGAAGTGCGGGTACGACCTCTGCTCACGCGCCACGTAAGAAGCATCCCCCTGCTGTCGATGAGCCACTCTGTAAGGCTTTCTTCGCTCCGCCAAACTCTATTTAGCCAGATAAACTAAAAGGAATCAAACAGTTGATCGACAACTGCGTAACGACGACCACCCAGCCAACAGCACAAGGCCCATTGTTAGGAGGTTGTGCCTTGATTTACCTTAAACTACCCGATGAGAGTCGACCTTATGGTGGCATCCGGTTCGGTTATCTTTTGATCGATTCTCTCGTAAAGTTAGGGTACGACGCAACGGTATGGCATGGTCGTAAAGGATTTCGATGCTCTTGGTTTGATAACGAGACTCCCGTAACCAATGGACGGTCGCTCAAATTAGAAAAGGGTGATCTTTTACTTGTTCCTGAAGCCGGGGGGCCTCTTACTTTCCCACCCACTGCTTCCGCCGCCGTTACCATGCTAGTGCAAAATCACTTCTATATTTTCTCCAACGTGAACGCCCTTGAAACACTGCCCGGCTCGTATCCTGGCTGGCCAAATGCACGAGCCGTAATCTGCACGTCAGTCGCAATTTCTGACTTTGTCCGTCAAGTGGTTACCGATGAACTCCCGATTCACTCCATCCCATTATTTGTTGATGGCGCTCGCTTTAAACCCGCTCGAAAGGAGCAAATAATCGCCTTCATGCCAAGAAAGCGGCGGGATGAAGTTACTTCAATCGTGCAGGCATTACGTCGAAAACGCGACCTTCAAACCTGGACCTTCCAAGCGATTGAGGGCAAAACTGAGCGTGAAACGGCAGATATTCTGTCGAGAGCTGCAATCTTCATCTCGAGCTCAAATCGTGAAGGTTTTGGCCTACCACCGGCAGAGGCGATGGCCTCTGGATGTCACGTCGTTGGTTTTACTGGAGATGGGGGCAAGGAGTACATGTCTAATGATTTGTGCACAATTATTGAGGATCAATCGCTCAGTTCATTTGTGACCGGGGTTGAAAATGCGGCACGGGCGTGGGTATCAAATCGACAATTGTTCGAAGAAAATACCGCTCTTGCTCGCGCAAAAATCATTGAAAACTACGGACTTTTGAGACTCGAGGCATCCTTGGAAACAGTATTCAGGAAACTCTGCGCACAAGGTTCGTCTGCGCTTCAAACTGAAAAAGTGACGGTCCACCATGACCTCAAACTTGTTAACCGCTACCATCATACAGCGATGAAACTTCGTGATCTCTGGTCTCGCAGATGACCGATCTTCACGTTCCAGCTGATGAAGACAACAACCTTAGCCCACCAAGTAATTCTCCAAAGCGGTAAATTGCCTGAGCAATCAAATCCCGGGAACTTCCGATCAACTTCCCAGTCGCATTCTAAAAACTGACCTACTTGAATCGTCAAACTCGAACTCAAACTAGAACCCTCCAACTGAAGAAGGATTTACAGAGCAGCTATGAAAGGCTTGTTCTAAGTTTTTTACCGAAGTGGATAAACAACAATTCTGCCAATGCCGCCCCTAAAACGATCGCACACATCGAGATTGCGAGAGTAACTGACGCAGAGCGTGTATACCAGGTTCCGAGCGCAAGCAGAAAGAACGAAGCGATTGAAACTGCCGACAAGAGCATCTCTGGCACTAGTTGAAGAAAATTTCGAAAAGCAGTAATAGGAATCAGTGGAAGCAGTGCGATTGCTCCCCATACAACACCCCAAATCACAACAGATCGATAGTTCGTCTCATTGAGATGATCAGCTCCGAGTAATCGATCGACCGGAGCTGAGAATGAAACTCCAAAGAGTGAACTAATGAGTAAAGTGAAGATCCAGTATGGTCGAGCGTTGGAAGTCATCCGAAAAACCTCGGTATTCTTCATTCCGCTCATCTGAGAAAGTACAAAAGGCGAGACACTGCTTCCAAGCAAACGAACGGCGCTAGCTATTTGGAATGCAATGGCGACCTGCAGGACGTCTTCGACATCGAGCAATAGGGATGAAATTACAACAGGACCCTGCACTGTCGCCAAATTCCCTACGGAAATTGCCTGCATCATCAACGCCGTGCGCCAAACAAATTTTGGAGCCGAGTCGTCGGTGAGAACAATTTGGTCCCTGCTGTTAAGAGATGAAAGAACAATAATTGCAACCGCTTGGATTATTAAATATGCAGCAAGAGCAAGTCCTAACACTTCCGCTATTTTAGCGCTGAACTTAAACACAAGAGCGAGGTAGAATGTTGATGCACCACAAGAGATAAGAAAGGTTATGCGGTAGATCTTCAAAGCCCCAGAAAACTCCCGCGCAAAGGTCGTTAAAGAAAACCCGAAAGCAAGACATGCCAACACGATTATGTCGCGAAAAGAAATTGATTGAAGGATCGTGGTCGACGACAAGAGAGCCATTAACAACATGGGAATAGTTCCGACAACCGAAAGGCAAGCCAAATATGAAATGCTCGATACACAGAAACTTCTTCTCGATCGGGACTGACTTTCAAAACTTCTCAAACGTGGTGTAGCAAGTTGTGCGATACCGAAGTCAAAGCCAGAAATTAATCTCGAGAAGCTCAAGATAACCAAGAATTTTCCTGCATTGGCGGCATCTAATTGCCGTAAAGCAACTGGCACTGCGACAAAAACACAAATTGGCGTCAGAATTGCTCCCCCGTACGACGCTAGTGAATCAAGCAGGAAGTTCCTACGTTCCCGACTTTTGACAGAGCAATAACCTGTCATTCGAGTCGGAACTCCTTGCGCTGGTCGAATGTGGCAGCGTTGAACCAACGCTTAGAGAGGGAGTTATGGAGGCCAGGAAAGCGAGCGGCAAAGAAACCTACTACAACACCAACTGAATGCGCCAGTTGTCTGGATAGGAGAGATGATCCGACAGTCAACGTCAGCCATTCAACGAAATCTCGAAGACTCGCTTGGTTGGCCTTCCGAAATTCGATTGCTGAAATAGTTATTTGAAATCCTGCCCGAAACGTCTTTCCAGTGCTGCCGGCACCCCGATGACGAATTTCAGGGATCGGAATTAATGCAAGTCGGCCAACCTTGCTCAGTCTTTCAAACAGATCAGTGTCCTCAAAATACAGGAAGAATCTCGGATCAAAGCCCCCACATTGAAAGAATTCATCCCAGCGCACGGCAAAAAATGATCCTTTAATTGAGAACCCACTTGAACCTGGGCTCCAAGCCCTCGCGGCATCAAACCCAACCGCTACGACCGATGGCGGAATGACCCGCAAGATGCGTTTGACTTCATCCACCGCGTTCTCTGATACTTCAATGTCGTCGTTAGAGATTACGATCCACTTCGGGTGGTCGAGTGCAATGTTGCGAAAATGCACCACGGCTGCGTTTACTGCCGAGCCATAACCAACATTGGGAATCCTGAGAATGTTGCCCGTAACTGCCGTGTCAACTTCGCTGCTCGAAGTGCATGAAAGAACAGTGGCTAAACCCAGTCTCGAGTAGATTTCTGCGCTCCGAGTGGCTAGATCACCTCTCGAATGAACAACGATCACAACAAGTGCTTCCAACCCCGCATTGATGACCGCCATCTAATTTTCCTCTCTAACCTCAACGGGAGATAGGGCAATTATACAGGCGCATCGCTAACGTTTTTCAGGTCGATCGAGAGACTCGGAGATAAATGTTATTCCATCCTTCAGAAAGAGCCTTACTCGAATTTTGACTAACTGCTTATGTCGTGAGGAATGTGTCACCAACCTCCTCTGACCCAGATTGGGACTCTCCTGCCAGGAAGTTCCCACTAGTCGCAAGTGCCCTAACCTTCTCCTCGCAGATGATCCGAATTTGTGCGCTATCGTGACACAGGCGCCCAACCTTTTTGCAGAGTCAGAAGGCCAAGGGAGCTTTCAATCGGCAAACAAATGTCAATTGGCGGTCTTAGATCAGCTGTCTAACAACGACGATTGGAGTTGACCCTCGCTGGGTAGTACTTACCATGATTAATTTCACTTAATCTAGATAAATTGCCGTGAAACACTTTGCTGATACCGGAAAAATCCCACTGGAAAGATCAGGGGTTAGTCAGGAAATGTCCTGTTCGGTGATCTCTTGCCACAACCCGGTCTCATGCTGGTGGTTGAGCAGGCCAGAGCCCTATGAAAGGATTCGATAATGAGTTCTTGGGTAATTGTTGGGCCAACGGTGCCGTTCAAGGGAGGCGTTTCACAACACACGACCGAGCTTGCTCGCAGGCTTTCTGCCGACGGTGCAGAAGTGACGTTGGTATCATGGATAAACCAGTACCCCAAACGTCTTTATCCGGGAACGCTTAAACCAGAGGAGCCAGATGACGCCCCATTCCCGAACACAGAATGGGTCCTGTCATGGAACCGACCCGACACGTGGGTTCGCCTCGGGTTTCGACTCAGGCAACGGGCAACATTAAATGTATTTGTTGGTGTCACGCCGTTTCAGTACCCGATCTATCTCGTGATATTTTGGTTGGCCGGAAAGTGCGCTCGGCTTCGATCGGTTGTAGTCGCCCACAATGTAATTCCCCACGAGTCCTCATTGTTCGACCGGATCTTTACCAAACTGTTATTCCGCTCAGTACGGGGAGTTCTCACGCATTCACCTGACGAGAAGCGCCGAGCCGAGGAGTTGGGGGCGGATGCTGAATATTCACTGTTGCCGTTTCACTTTCCCGGCAAGGTGTGGTGTCGAAAATCACGTAAGCCAACAAGAGATTTCTTATTCCTTGGGTTTGTGCGCCCATACAAAGGACTCGACGTGCTCTTCGAGGCAATTTCAATGATCGAACCACCAGTGCGACTCACCGTCGCTGGCGAATTCTGGGAACCCGAAGAAAAATATATGAGACTTGCCGAGCAACTCGGCATTCAATCACAAGTCACAATTCACAACCGCTACGTTTCGACCCGAGAAGTGGTGGAACTGCTGCACGCTCATGACGCACTCGTTCTGCCATACCGTTCTGCCACCGCAAGCCAGCTACCCCAGATTGCAAATGCTTGTGGCGTGCCCGTCGTTGCCACACCTGTTGGAAGTTTTCCGGAACAATTGGCATTGAGTAATGGAAATGTCGTCGTTGAAGCTGTTGACGCAGCATCAATTTCTGACGGGCTCAGGCAGGTCTTATCCTTTAGCGCAACCGTTGACAGCGAGGACAGCCTGGCTGATACCGTTCGCATTGCATGGACGAACTACGTTGCTTCAGTGAGCGCCTACGTTAAATGAATTGATCCGCATTAGAGTTTTCGTATCAACCTCACAATAGCGCCCTCAAGCACGTGACCTTCCTAAACCCGACTGCCTCTATCTCCTCTGCTCTTACAACTAACTCCGGCCGTGTTCGAGACCAAAATGAGGACTGTGGACACGCCAGCGACTGGCTCCTCATCGTCGCCGACGGCATGGGAGGTCACCAGGCCGGCGAGGTTGCCAGCGAGATCACCGTCAACACCATTCGAAAC
>Ga0181577_10005170_pt1 | contig 10011 bp, 8 predicted proteins | sample 101ome_21_FD_132468 | JGI IMG/M metagenome (GOLD analysis project Ga0181577, IMG submission 132468) | Coastal salt marsh microbial communities from the Groves Creek Marsh, Skidaway Island, Georgia - 101413BT metaG (megahit assembly) | ecosystem: Environmental > Aquatic > Marine > Intertidal zone... | reverse complement strand
CAAAACTTCGGAGCGGTGAGTTCATTGGTAACCACTGGAATACAAAAAGGTCATATGAAGATGCACCTGCTCAATCTGTTGAATGCAGAGGGGGCAAGCGCCTCAGAGAAGGAGACCTTAACCGCTCATTTCAAGGATAAAACGGTAAGCAGCGCCGCCGTCAAGGAGGCCCTCAGCCACTTGCGCCAATGAACCCTAATCGGCAGCTCTACACCCACGGAAAATTACTGATCACGGCAGAATACGCTGTGCTCGACGGAGCGCTAGCCCTTGCACTGCCTACCCGCTTAGGACAGCATTTTAGCTTTTCAACTCAAGAAGAAGCGAGCATTCACTGGGTAGCCAAAGACCTCAATCAAAAGGTATGGTTTGAAGGCCAGTTTGATGCAGAACACCTCATCGCGACAACGCAAAACGAGATAGCGGATCGTCTGACACAAATCTTTCAAGCGATACGCCACTTAAAGCCTCAGGCCATGAGGTCAGGATTATCAATAGAAAGTACCCTTGAATTCGATCGCAATTGGGGTCTGGGGACCTCTTCTACCCTCATCAGTGCCCTGGCATCGTATTTCGAACTTGATCCTTATGCCTTATTAGAGAAGACCTTTGGAGGAAGTGGATATGATATTGCCTGTGCCAATGCGGAAGGGCCGATAGGGTATCACAAATCGACGGCCGGAGTCTCGGTAGAGACCGTAGCACTAAACTGGTCCTTTAAGGAGGAGCTATATCTTGTTTATCTGAATCAAAAGATGGACAGCAGAGAAGCCATCACGCATTACAAACAGCGGCCTATCGACAGCGCATTCATCAATGACATTAGTGCACTCACCAGAGCAGTGATTCAGACCCAAACACTTCAAGATTTTGAGAAGCTCATGCAACAGCACGAAGAGCTGGTTGGTGCTCAACTCAAGTTAGATCCTATCGGGCAAACCCTTTTCAAAGGACTTTCAGGAACCTTTAGTTCACTCGGAGGTTGGGGAGGAGACTTCGCCCTATTTACCCGAAAAGAAAATATCCCTTCTCTAAAAGAAAAGGGATATGCTACTATTCTAAAGCTTTCAGAGCTCTGTAGGCTCTAAAGCATCGTCTCTTAGTAAATAACGGCTCTGTTGTCTACAACATCGGCAGCCTTTTTCAGCGCTTCATAAGCCGATTGAGAACCTTGGGCAACACGCTCTTCAGCAAGTGAACGCGCAAACGGATCAACCGACGGTAGCTCCATAGCAGGAGTTTTAGCCGTTACACGAACTTTGTACAATCCTAATCCGCCTTCTAACCACTCTGACTCTTCTTGTTCGGCCATGGTTAACGCTTTACCGACTACAAAAGGTTCTGTACCATGACCTGGAATAACGCTAGCCTCTGTACTTAATGCAGACGCGCTGCCCGACTGAACCTGAGCATTAGCCTCAGCAGCTGTCCAGCTTTGGTTTGCGTTTTGCTTCAGTAAAAGGGCTGCTTTTTTCTCGTCACGAATTTGTGCAATAACTAGAGGAGAAACATCCTCAGGCGCTTGAAGCCCTTCTTTACGCTCTTTCACGACTTGAGCAATTACATATCCATCGGCCAAATCAAATCGTCTGATGTCACCAATACTAGTATCGTTATTAAAGGCCCACTTCACTATGCTGCGTTGCGCCCCAAGTACCGGAAGATTCTCAGTAAAAGCCTTAAGCTTAGTGATAGGGTTGAAGGTGTATCCTAGATCGTTAGCGATGATCGGAAACTGTCTCCAGTCACTATCCTTCGTCTTCATTTCAAAGGTAGTTGCATCGGTAAATAACTTGTTAAGCGTAGCTTCTGAGGCCTCGATGTTTCTCACAAGTGTTGCTACTTGATACACATCACGCTTATCTTCTACCTTCACTACGTGGAATCCAAGTGGTGTTTCTACCATACCGATAGCACCAATTGAATTTGCAAATACGAAGTCGTTAAATGCATCTACCATATCTCCGTTAAGGAAGTATCCTAAGTCTCCCCCACGGCTTGCTGTTGGACCGTCAGATTCGTCTCTTGCCAACTGAGCAAAAACCACTTCTTCACTGCGGGCCTGACGCAATACCTCACGCGCTTTTGCACGTGCCTCTTCTTTTGTTCTTGTAATTGTTGAGGCTGCACGTTCAGCACCTTCAAAGGCGATAAGAATGTGGCGTGCTCGAACGCTTCCGTCTTTGATGTAGTTCATCATGCGGCTCACCTTGTAAGCGTCGCCGTGCTTGTATGGGCCATAAGATTCCCCAATTGCCAAAGCGGTAATGGCATCTGCATGCTCAACCGGCAATTGAATGCGAGGACGCGGTACCGAATCGTATGCTACATCTGAGTAACGGCTTAAGAAACCCGCTACATCATCCGTTTCTTTGAAGCTCTCGCGCACTACATTGGTATTGCTGTTGCTATCGAATTCTTCTGAAGGCTCTAAAAGTGCGATAATGGCATCGAGTACCGCCTTATCATCTTCTTCAGAAGGAAGGTCTTTAAAGTACACATAACGCAAGTCACGCTCAGCTTCTTGCTTAAAGCGATTCGGATACTTGCTTACATAGGCCTTGATGTCTGCATCGGTTACTTTAACCACAGAATCAGCCACAGTGCTGTAAGGAAGGTGAAGGTATTCAAAGCTCACCTTGTCATTTTCAATTTTAAAGGTAGTTGCTGCCTCTGCCTTGGTAGCCGTTAGGCCTGCCTGAACAAGCGTAAAATAGATACGCTCTTTAGCAGCTTGTAAAAAACGAACCTCATCGTTCAACCACGCATCGTACTGCGCTGGGTTGGTGGCACGCCATTCAGCAATCGCCGCCTTAAACTTATAGCGGTCAAACTGGCCGTATTCGTCTTGAAATTCAGGAACGTTGGCATAGGCCGATGCTTCGATATAATCAAGCAATTGATCGCCTTCTACCTCTAGACCGAGTTTGTCAAATTGCTGATCGAGTAATACACCGCGAATTTCTTGTTCAACAACCATAGAAATCATCGCCGAGTTCGAAAGTGCATTCCCGTAAGTACGGTTTGCTATTTCTAGGCTTTGTTGGAATTTTTCAATCGGTATGGGGGTACCGTTTACTTCAGCAATCGATGAGACGTAGCCGCCTTGACCTTGGAAGGTGCTGCTCGTAAAGATACCTGAGATTACAAACGAGAAAAGCGCCAATCCGATCACAATAATCAGAACCGTTGTACGCTTACGAATGGTATTTAAAATCGCCATTATTCAATTGTTTTCAAAGAGGAGCGAAAGTACCCATTTTCTGCGAAAAACAGAAATGTTTACTCCTCGTCTTCAACGCAGTGAATACGGATTTTCTCGATACGCGTTTGTGAGACCTCAACAGCGGTAAAAATAAATCCCTGACTGCGAATTTCTGCACCCGCTTCGGGAATCTCTTCGGTGAAACTCATGATCATTCCTGCAAGGGTTTCGTACTCGTCTGTTTCAGGAAGATCAAGCTTGTATTTCTCATTGACATAATCAACATCTAGCCTTCCTGAGAAGAGGTAGGTGAGGTCGTCAATTTGTTCTTCGATGTACTCCACCGTGTCGTGCTCGTCTTCGATCTCGCCAAACAATTCTTCTACAATGTCTTCGATAGTAAGCATTCCTGAGGTTCCGCCATATTCGTCAAGTACAATCGCAATCCCTCTACGCTTTTTTATCAACTGATTCAGGATATCGTGAATCAACATGGTTTCAGGAACGTATTCTACGGGACGCGTTATGTTGCGAAGTACACGCGGCTTCTTGAAAAGATCAAAAGAATGAACGTGTCCGATGATATCGTCAATGGTCTCGCGGTATACCAAAATTTTTGAGTAACCCGTTTCAATAAAAAGATCTTTTAGATCAACGATCGGATCACGTAGTTCGACCGCGGTAATCTCGTTACGCGGAATCATAATTTCTCGTGCCTTTACTTCTGCAAATTCAAGGGCGTTTTGAAAAATCTGAATCTCCGAATCGAGCTCTTGGTCGTCATTGGCAGATTGGATCTGCTGAGAGATATAATCTCCTAGGTCGACCTTGCTGAACACTTCGGTTTCCGCAATACCATCCGCCTTAAATAAGCGCAAGAATGCATCAGAGATTCGAATCACTAACCATGAGAAGCCCGAGAACAGCACAAAAAACAGGTAGGCCGGTACCGCGAGGGTCTTCAATAGTGTGTTGGCGTAAATCTGAAAAAACACCTTTGGCGTAAACTCAGCTGTGAAAAGAATGATCAGCGTAGAGATGACGGTGTGGGTAAGTAACTGAAACTCTGCAAAGACCAATTGCTGCCAGTAAGGATCCTGCGGACCTCCTTGAGGAAGCGCCATTAATAGCACCCTGCCCATAAAATAACCATAGACCACCAATGCAAGATTATTCCCGATGAGCATGCTGGCGATAAACTTGGCCGGTGAAGCCGTCAAACGTCTTAGGATGTTCGCTAAAAATCCTTCTTGCTTCTTCTCAATTTCAATGTGAATGCGGTTGGCAGAAACGAAAGCAATCTCCATGCCTGAAAAAAAGGCGGAGAGTACAAGAGACACTAAAATGACTGCGATGTAAGAACTCAAAGGCTATAACGTTTAGCGGTCTTGCGATTCGCGCTGGCGCTTTTCAAACTTTTTGCGGTAGTTGCGTCTAAACAAAAACATACCAATTGAAACCACGAAGAATAAGCCAAAGAGCAGTCGCTCTTGACTGTCTGAACCTAAGAGTTCGATAAGTCTGTATCCTGCAAAAAAAGCAACGATCAGATAAAGGTATTCAGTATAACGTAAGAGTCGTATCATGAGATAAAGATACTAGTCTTCTTGAATCTCAGAGGGAGTTTCTGAAAGTTCGAGTACTCCACTCGTTTGAAGGGCCTCAAAGGTCGAAAAATCGCGGCTGAACTGCATGCCCTTTCCGGTCATCTCTGTTTTCTCTTCTGGATTTTCATAGCGAAATTGACTTTCGCTGTACACCCAAGCCAGTTCTCTGTCCCAATACAACTGATCCGTGAAGAGCCTTTTGCCGTCAAATGAATACACCTTGACGTCTCCCATAAGATTGAGGATGCCCGTTTCGAGGTAATACAATGCAGAATCTGCAATCACCTCGGTTGGGAGGTCTTGATCGTTATATAAAGTAATCTCAATGCCCTCAGGAAAACGCTGAAAGCGAAAAGCCCGGTTCTCGTAGTTTTCATTGCGCTTGCTCTCTAGAACAGCTACCACACGCGTAGAGTCTGATTCAATAAGATCTATCGGACGGATAGCCTCTGTGTAATACAACTTCAAATTCTCTGAAATCGCAGCTGGCAACCGGCTTTCTTCTATACTCAACCCAGGATTTTTGAACGAGTCAGTACAGCTTAAAAGAACGCAAGCCACAGCGAAAGCCGTGGCTTGGAATCTTATGGTTTTAAAAACGCCCTTAACGAGCATGATCTTATAAAGAAGGGATGGTCACAGAACCACCTACCCAGCATGAGAAGCTAATCACTTCACCGGCTCTTCCGGAGTTGAAGATGTCGGTTTTCGAAGGTGCCTTAGCGTTGTACGATTCAACCGCTTTAGCCGCTGTACTTCTAAGCGATGGATCTACACGACCCGCACGATCAGCAGTCTTCGCTGCCAACCAGTATACGGCTCTCTTATCAAATTGTGTCTCACCGCACTCGTTTGCGCTATCTGCATAAAGTGCTGCTTGTAATAAGTACGCTCTACCGTTAGAAGGGTTTGCTTTGATCGCTTGATTCAAGTAGTTACGTGCCTGAACCTTGTTGTTTTTACGAACGATAGTCGCGATCTTATACAGAATGTTCGAGCGCTTATACGCATCGGTCTCAAGTTCTGCTGACTTATTGAAGTCTTCAAGAGCTCCTTTGATGTCTCCCGCCTTTTGCTTCAACGTACCTCCGTAGAGATAAGCATCTGCAGAAGGCTCTAAAGCAATCTGAGCCTCAAATAATTTTCTAAACATAGGAGAGTCGGTACAGTCTTTACCGAACATACGGCCAACGGCGCTCTTTACCCACTTAATATCTGCTTTACGCGCCTCATAGCTTTTCTCATAAAGCGGAACAAGGTTCTCGCAATCTGCAAGTGCACCTAGCTTTGCATCGACACTCGCAGCAACCTTACCAAATGAAGCCGAATTGGTACTGTATACCTGAAGGCGTCTTTTATCTTTGGCAGAGATCGATCCGTCTTCTTCTAGAGGAAGTAATTTGGCAATCTGATCTGTTAAGCTTTTGTTCTCCTCTTCAAGCTTGGCCACAACCTCATCGTAAACTTCAAATACGTCTTGCAACTCGCGCTTGCCAGCAGCATTGAGATCTACAAGGCTAGAGAAGTATAAATAAAGGGCTTGTGGGTTTGAAAAGTTCTCGCGATCTGCTTTGAAGGCCTGATCGAGTTGACTAAAGATTTGCTCATCGTCGATCAATTTTTCTGATCGCTGAAGCAATACCTTGTCAATGACTACTGAAGCGAGCGGATAACGACTTGGGAAATACTTCATTGCATCGTCGTACACCTTGAGAAGCATCGCCGTGTGTGCTGCACGCTCTTCTCCTTCGGAGTTGTCAATTTTATGCTTTAAGATGCGCTCTCCATAGAGGTAGTTTGCACGGTTGAGCTCTGGACAGGTTTCATAAGTAAACTTCCATGGCTCGTAGGCCGCATCGTAATTTTTAACTTTTGCACTTTCTACATAAATAGAAAGATTGGTCAAACACTCTTGATTCTGAGCTTGGCCAAAGGCCATAGAAAAGACCAACGACAAAGCCATGGCAGCAAAAAATACATTCTTTCTCATAACGGTTTGTGTTAGTGATTTTAAGGTCGTGAAAATACTATTTTTTGAGGTTAATTGATTCTTCTTTTAATAAACCAGCGATCATTTAACGATAATCCAATATTTATGCCAAAAAATGACTCTTTCAATAATGCATTATCGGTGGTCCCCCTACTTCCGTATTCTAAGGCCACGTTGATGCTTGAAAAGCGGTCTGCCGCGGTGCTTCCCATAGGAAGGCTAAAACCTAATGAACCCACCACCATTTCTATGGGAGTTTGATTCAAGCGGAGTCCTGTATCTTCTATGCGCAAGCCAGCCCTGTAGGTGATGCGATTCAAAATACCATTTAGGGCGTTGTAGTTAGGAATAAAGTACCCCCCCACACGCAGACTGGTAGCCATTTCATAAGTACTGTTCGCGGGTTCAATGAACTCGTTTTTAAACAAGCTCATGTCTTGGGTGGCGTATTCTGCTCCAATGAACCAAGAAAAAGGTTTCCCTAAACCAATCCCCAAAGTAGTCTTTGAAGGCATCTCAATCTGAGAGTTCTGTAAACTACCTAAATCAACATCGAACACCTCACGGTCAGCTCCTGAAGAAACCAAGAAACTTCCTAGAGTCTGTTCGTTAGCGGCATCTAATTGATAGGCAAAATCATGAACAGCAGAGGCGTGAAGGTTCAATTTACCTTCCTTTATCTATAGAGGCACAGTAACGGTCAATGCCGAATTGAAATCGATTCCTTTAATTGTCGAGAATCGTTGATCGCTGGTTCCGAATTGAACCTGATCTGAAGCCTGAAGTCGTGTTGATTCTTTAGTTCCCCAATTGTAGTGGGCCATAAATCCGACATTAACCCCTTTGATCAATTGATGCCCCACGGATGCAAATACACGGTTGATTCCTCCGTTTCCTTCAAAAGTAGTTCGCACGGTGTCTGCTAGTGTACTGATCCGCGTCTGACCGATCTGATAACTAGTGGCGGAGTACGGCATAATTCCAAACGAAAAAGCACCTTTCGGGCTGAAAGGAAACGCCAAAGCCAAATAATCGAGGTTCGTAATATGACCCCTATCCACCTTATCTGCATCGATCTGTTCTTCAAGCGAACTGAGAACCGATGCCCTGCGGTTAGCACCCACTGCATAGGTGGTAAGTCTAAGGTTTGCCAAGGCTGCCGGATTCTGGAGGTTCATGTGGATACTATCCCCAAGCATACTGATATCCGCCATAGCGCGGTTCTCAACCAACGATTTCGGGGCCATATCGCCTAAACCAAAGTACGAATAGGGCGAGAAGGTCCCTTGCTGGGCCGACATAAAACTCACTAGAAAAAGGGCAATTAGCGAAAAACGCAACTTCATTACCTTATTGAATTGTACTCAAGAAGCTCGTGCAAACCTTCTAAGAGGAAATTAGAATGCGCAAATATGCAGTTTTTTAGGCGTTTGCCAAAAATTTCGGCGTCTCCGCCTGTTAAAATGACTGTTAAATCTTCGAAGCGCTTGCGGTATGCTCTGATGAGTTCTTGAAGCTCTCCTAGCACCCCATTATACGCCCCAATTTGCATACAACTAGCGGTCGTGTCACCAAGAACTGTCATTGGCTCACTTGGCTGAAGCGAAGGAAGTTTACTCGTAAATTCATGCATAGCCTCGACCCGCATGCGCCAACCCGGGCTAATCGCCCCTCCAACATAGCGCTTGCCACTCTCAAGCACATCATAGGTAATGCAGCTACCCAAATCAATGACCAGCACATTTTTACTCGGATAATTTCGGTGAGCTGCCGCCATTAAAGCCTTTCGATCAGCTCCAAGGGTCTCTTTTGTCTGATACGCGTTATCGAACATGAGTTGGGTATGTTCGTCGACCCAAATCACTTCCTTCAACGCATCGAGCACCTCAACGAGTCCGTCGGGTTCATCCCCTACAGTACTGATGATTGCTCGATCGATGAGCTTAAATGCCCTAAGAATCTCTCGAACACCCGTCACCAAGTGGTGAGGCTCATGTGCCTTGACCTCAAGACACTCTTTTGAGGCAAAAACAGCAGTCTTCGCGCGTGTATTTCCGATATCAATCACCAGATCCATTCGATAAAGATCGCAAATGCCCTCGAGCCCTCACATTTTGGATCCATTTATTTTCAAATCGTGAAATATCGGTTATATTTGCACCCGCTTGAACGAGTTCAAGCCTTATTGAGAGGTACCTTAGCTCAGTTGGTAGAGCAATGGACTGAAAATCCATGTGTCCCTGGTTCGATTCCTGGAGGTACCACTTAAAGCACAAAAAGCTCATCTGAAAGGATGGGCTTTTGTTGTTTAAGGAGCTGTCGAATGCTCGCATTCGTAAAGGTCCGTAACAACAAAAGAATGCCCGCGAATGCGGGCATGAGCTTTTTGTATTTTCAGGCGGGGGACCAAAGGAACAGCTAGCGCCGAGGGTGCGAGCTATCTCCTGATTGTTTTAGAAACTTACTATCCCTCTACCTTAAAATAATAGGTCTGCCCTCCGAAGTCGAATTTATGCACTTCGCTCCCCTCTGCAACAGCTCTAAAATAGACACGGGCCCAACCCATTCCGTTCTTAACCTGTACTTGCAACACCTTATAGGCATCGCTATCAGGCAATTTCTGTGCACGGACCCTCACACTCATTGAATAATTACCCGTGTAGCCGTTACCAGTTGAATAATTTCCTACTGCACCTAGGTCCGTAGATGCATAAATAGTTAACCACTCTGGCTTATTCTCATTAGACGACTCAATGGCTTTATTGGCCGATGAACATCCAACTAAAGCAATAAAAAAAACAAGGGAGAGCGGCAGAGCAAAGAAACGTGACATACGATTCAGTTTTAATTGATTCAAGGAAAGTTAGCAAATAAAACATCTCATTCATTAAATGAAATCTGTAATATTAACCTTCCTAACCACGAATCATGAAAGACTGCCCACAATGTAAATCGCCTTACGGATATCCGCTTGGCGAACTTTTTGCCTGCCCAGAATGCGGACACGAATGGAACCCGGAGGAGCCTCTCGAATCAGAAGCGATTATCAAAGACTCAAATGGAACCCCACTTGAAGACGGTGACACGGTAATCGTTATCAAAGATCTCCCCGTAAAAGGGGCCCCAAAACCTATCAAGGCAGGCACAAAAGTCAAAAACATTAGACTAACAGACGGCGATCACAACATCGATTGCAAGATTGACGGATT
>Ga0181577_10005167_pt1 | contig 10017 bp, 8 predicted proteins | sample 101ome_21_FD_132468 | JGI IMG/M metagenome (GOLD analysis project Ga0181577, IMG submission 132468) | Coastal salt marsh microbial communities from the Groves Creek Marsh, Skidaway Island, Georgia - 101413BT metaG (megahit assembly) | ecosystem: Environmental > Aquatic > Marine > Intertidal zone... | reverse complement strand
TTTCGATTAGCTCGAGCACACGGTCGTTGTAGCCAGCAGCAATCGCCACCAGCAACGACGGGGGGTCGTACCCTCCTTTGGGCGTCGGACAAGCTTTTTCTTCATCTTCCGGCGGCACACCCCAATACAGGTTGTTGCCAAAGGTAGCGTCGATGCCGTACGCTACCAGTGCGATCCGCTTTTCAAGAGGAATCTTTAGGTGCCCCATCAGCTGGTTTGTCTTGCCGATGACCGTCCTTGGGTCGGCACCAGCAGTGAGCAACTCCGCCACACTCTTCCAATGGACGCTCTTGTTTCGAAACGCAATAAACAGTGGCGGACCATACTTTGACTCAAGATTCGGGTCCGCAACACGAATGAGGTCGCATCGAAGATGACTCTGATTTGCCGCCATTGCCGCACACAGTGGTGTGAGTCCACGGGAGTCCACCAAGTTTGGGTCGGCGCCACATTTGAGAAGACCCCCTCCACATCCATATTGAAGGCCGGCCGCGTACGTCAAGGCTGTGCACCCTTTATTGACGGTCATGTCCGGCGACACACCAGAGTTGATCAGCGCAGTAATCACTTCGGGAGTGTGGTTGTTTAACGACACTTCTACCATGTCAACTACGTACGGCGCGTCGGAAGAGTACCGTTCGCTATCAATGATAATGTTTGCAATTCGAGGTTGAGTAGCGGCAATCGACATCGCCGTCATTCCTTCGTGCTCAACAAGGATATGCTCGTCGGTGGATGTTCTCCACAACAAATCGAAAATCACTTCATCCCCGACCTGAGCAGACAACATCAACGCCGTTTTGCCGGTCGGTACGTCCAGCACACCAGCCGCTACACTCAGCTCAACAACATCCTGTTTCTTCTGGATCACCGCAATCCGCAAAACCTCGTGACAGGGAAGCGCCACCCCTCGGTGATACATCTTCATAAGGATCGTCCACCTCGACAACTTTGCCATGGCAATCGTGTAGACGTGCATCGCCTCGGTTGCAGCCAACGCCGTGCTTTTCTCATGCTCAATAAAAAGCTCCATGATGTCGGCACACAGTGGTGCATCCCTGTTGGCCCGTCCAAGTAGCACCGAAATCGGCGTCCCGGTCGTTGGGTTCGTCCACCCCGGGTCTGCCCCGCGATTCAACAACAACGTCACCGCTTGACGGCATCCGGACTGCACCGCCATCGTGAGTGCCGTCCGGCCGTCCGGTAACACAATCGACACATCAGCACCTGCCACGCACAGGTGCTCCGCAATGTTAGTGCCGCCCTTGATGCAGCATATCATCAGAGGTGTCACCCCTTTGTCGTCGGTTGCGTTGACGTCAAACCCCCCCAACTCCAGCATCGTTTGAACCGACACATACGACGCTCTGTCGCACGCAACATGAAGCCACGTCGTGCCGTTGATACGAAGCTGCCCAAGTTTTACGTTGGCATCGAGAGTCTTGATCACCCGGACATTTCCGTCACCGACCGCCGTCAACAACACCTCAAACAACGGCGATGCTGGGTTGGCCAGCGCTTTCGCCACCTCGGCCATTGCGGACGCCCCGTGTGTGTGTGCGTCTCTCATATAATACACACAACCAGCTGGCACACAGTGACAGATGGAGGGGGTCTACCAATCAAAAGTGACACACAAGCGATACGTCGTGGTGGCCGCCCACAACAATGAAGGGCGCTACCGTGTGTGCTCCAACACAACATTCATAGGAATCTTTGATGGTCCTACACTCGTTCTCATTCTTAAGTCGTTCGACCCAATAGACGACAAACCATCATCTTTCTTGCTCGACCGTCGAGAAAAAAGGTACAGGGGTCCCGGAATTCCTTCGTACAACGACCTCTACACTATTGCTACAGACATGATGCTCTCAACGCACACATGGAACGACCACAAAATGAACGCGCTTCTCAGCTCGACAGCAAAGACTCGTGAAAAATTTATTGATGAATACGAAGCCGTTGTGAAAAAGGACGACGGCGTCCCGAATCACATATGAGAGGCCATTTGGTGAAAACCCGGTTATCGTCCGCACGCCGCTTCCTCATCTGCCACACAGCAAATCTAATAAGAACCACACTCAGCACACTGCCAAGAACCAAAGCAATTATTACAAAATTCGATGTTGAGTTGCCTCCTACTGTGTAGGAAATCCCATGGTCCTTGGTCTCCGGCCCGCCACCCGCATTAGATTTTCGTCAGCGTCAAAGTCAGCCCACAATAACGAGTCACGGTCGATGCACGCTCCATTAACCGTGACATTGAGCGTCATTGCAGTTTTACATCAGCGTCGCAAGCTCCATATCTGCGCAGTTGCCGACAACATCGGTGTCGTTGTAGACCTCTACGTTCGTATTGCTCACTACACTGAGGTACACCACCTAGACAAACCACTTTTTCGGCGGCGAATTAATCTTTCCTATGGTAATGATGAACATAGTGTCATTGACAGGCATTTTATCGCAGTAAAAAAGAGAAGCAACCGCATCCTCTCCACCATTTGTGTAGTCAAAGAACACGAGGTACGGCTTGACACCAGTGCACTTGTCCTTTGCATAGCCATAACCTGTTGTCTTGATCGTTCCTGGCTTGGGTGTTAACAAAGTGAAGCTCAATGCGTCGGGCGTGGACGTCAAAGAACAAGAAGGGGCGAAAGGCGCCACACTGGCAACCGCAACAAGAACCCAGTACAAGACTCGCATGGTAAACCGACTCGCATAATGCTGAACTTTATTGAGGTGTGAATGTGCTCACTCTTTCTTCTCGCACTCCTCGCAGATGTAGTCCGTCCCGACGGGATGGCATCGGTGGCACTTGATCCAGTCTTCCTCCTCACACTTCTTGCACAGTGTGAACTTGTCGTCACCACAGCAATTTACGCACGCCACCACTACAACAGGGAAAAGTAGTGTGAGCAAAAAGGAGGGGAGGGGGGCACACCAAATTAAAAAACTCACCGTAGCAGCTAGAGCACATCGCCGCAATTTTTTTGTCGCTGTACTTGTCTCTGTCAAACTCTGTCGCTGACTCGGACGGAATGACTTTGTTGCATATTCCGCACTTCCCGGCGCACGGACAGTTCTGAAGGGAAATGCATATGTTGCACAGCGGGTGCTGACCCTCGAAGGAACACGTCTGGAGCCCTTTGCTGTCGCAGTTGACGCATGGATCTGTGGTGGTAGGTCGTGTGAGCAACCGAATGATCGAGAGAAAAAAAAAGGTGGATGGAAAACTCACCCGTGCACTTGACAGCCGCTGGCTTCACCGGTGGGCGTAGCTCAACCTTCGCCGGCTCGACTTCACCCGATGCCTCCACCACATCTGGGAAAGGAAAAGGGGTGTTTAAAAATAACAGAGGGTAGCTTGGCAAAAAGTGGGAACACTAACCGGTGTCACTGCTATCCACTTCATCGACGTCGATGACTTTCCGCCGTCGGTTTGGGTGCGGAGTTCCCGGCGGTACCGCATCCGCTTCCCGCTTGCACCCTGGCTCCGGGGAGGCACTCCACGACCGGATCCGCCCCTGCTTCGGAGTGGAAGGCCCAGACGGTGGGGTGGCTGGTTTCGACGACGCACAGGCGCTTTGCGGCTCGCGAGAAGGGCTCGTGAGTTTCTTGGCGACCTCCGGAGACGCCCACGCCTTTCGGCGTTTTAGTGGAGACTGACTGGGGGAGGCCATGGCGGTGGGGGTGGGTGGGTTGGTGCACCACGAGGTGGGATCTGTGCGCTCGTTCCACCTTTTTACAAATTTTGAGACCCCAAGTTTCAAACTCTATGTTCCCTGACAGTGTGGTCAGGTAAAACCACAGAACCACAGAACCACGATATAGCCTGAGCCTGTATATTATTTATAGGCTATGAGTCATCAATCCCTCACTACTATAGGTTTTTGATATTTTGTGGTTCTGTGGTTCTATGGTTCTACCTGACCATACTGTCAGGGAACTTCTACTACTTAATAAAATATTTCAACTTCCTCGAGAAAAAAATAAAATTTGAAAATGTAGGCACTCGATGCAAGCCTATCATTCATACCCGCCGAGGCATGGAGGTCAAGAACTTGGTGGTGTGTGGGGTGCTGCAAGAGAGGGTAGAGGTGATGCCCGAGGGGTTTGAGGGGGATGAAAAGTTTCCGGAATACACGAGAAAAGTGGGAGAGGTTACCATTACGCTGTTTCCAAAGAAGGATACGTTTTTCGTGCAGAAAAAGAATCCGGGGGACGTGGAAGCATGGGTCACGGGGGTGCCCGAATTGTTGATGGGGGTGGGACTCAGAGTGGTGGAACTCGAGATTTCAAACATGGTCACGTACTGGGAGAGTGGCATCCGGAATCCAAAGTTTGCAGAGGCGACCGTGTTTGACACGCGGCGCGAGGATCGCCATCGCGAACAAATGGCCAAATTCGACGAGGATATTGCACGGGAGCAAAGGTACACTCTGCTCACTGATCCACCCCTTTTTCGCTGGCTGATTGACTGGTTTTTGTGTGTGCAGGCATCTTGATGATTTGAACAATGCGCCCAAAAAGCGGCGATACCACGATGAGAAAGTGGTGACCATTGGTCGGAGGATTGATAAGGCCAGGAAAAAGCGCGAGGAGGAACGGGAGAGATTTGTCAAGAGGGCGGCGAGGCAGGTGTTTTGTATGCGGACTGTTTTGCTGGGACGTGGGCAATGCTTGGTGTTTGACACGGGACGGTGCGTTTTCACGGGGCAGAAATCGATAGAGGAGGTCGAGGCGGACAGAGCAGAGTTGGAGGGGCTGATTTTGCCCAATGTCGCGGGAATGAAAATTTAGGGAAAGCGCGCGGGTTAACTCTGCTGATGCACTGGACAACGACTTCGGACTCGCAAAAAAATAATTATATCGCCGCAATACAATGAAAATTTTATATTTTTTTGTAATGTTATTGTTCAAGACAACAAACCTTAACCTTGTCGCCCTTTGTTTTTGGAAAGAACACTGTGTAGGCTTTCGCACACCGCTCAAGTGCAACGCAGTAACATTTAAGCTGGTCCGCGGCAGCCGCCAGATTATTAGCAGTTGATTAGAAGTGCTTAAGCTCAATAAGCACTACCCCCGTGTGTCTTCACCAGGAGGTCAGCAGACAACTTGCCAGTGGCGTACAGTTGGTTGTTGCTAGCACGGTAATCATTGACGATCGGAAATTCGCGCGTCACCTTGTAACCTGCTATTCGTAATTCAAATTCGAGAGCCAGTCAATACAACATTTTGAAATGGGCGTGAGCTTAGTCCACTTGTACGTAGCCAAAGTGGTCAACATGTCTCTGAACGGAAGTGCAGACGATGGCTCAAGATCTACAAGGAAGTCCATTGCTCCCGTGGCCAATTTGCACGAATTTTTAATTTTAAGCCAAATTCAGCTTTACTTTCTTTGTGGCCCGCAATTCAGGGCCAGACAAGTTTACTTTCTCTGAACTCTAAAAATTGAAGGGTGGTTTTATTTGCACTTTGCTTCCCTTACTTTCCGAGAATAGTTTGTATCTACTCCCTTTTTTTTAAAATAAAAAAGTCTGCCTTGAGGGTTGGCGCTGCCCGTATATGGGTGAGTGGCAGCATGCGGAAGATGGGCAGCGATGATCCTTCGCAACACCTGGACTCTGATCGGGGTCGGGCTGCCCCTTATCTTGGGTCTCCAGATCGGATGGACCTGGATACCGGCCAAAACCAATATCCCACGACGGTTCAAACCAATAACGCTTGTGTTGACACTGATCACATGGTTTGCGATTGTAATTGCGAGCATATGGGTTTTCTGGGACGAGAGCAAGAACGTCGAGTTCTGGATCAACAATGTAAAGAATGCTGTCAATGCACTCATTGCCCGATACAACCGTGACTGCGGGTGCGTCCACATCGACTTTGGCGGGATCCTCTCAACCGAGGTTGGAGACATTGTTGACTTTGGAAACGACGGGCTTCACTTTGCACTGCCGGCCATCACCGGCATTGTGATTGTGGGGTCGGTGTCACTGCTGTTTGTGCTGTTTGGAGCCAGCCAGCTAACTCTCGCTCGGGGGCACGTGATGAGAATGGTGGCGTTCAGCGTGCTGCTTGTGGTGTTTGGCACCGCGCTCGTTACGGCAAGTGCCCTCGCAGACGCGTTCCGATACATCCGCACTAACATGGAGAACTCAAACAACAACATAGTCAAGGTGCTCACGGGCAAAATTTCGTGTAGCCCACACAATTGGAATTACCCGCACATCCCCGACCCATCGTGTGTGCGTTCGTATGAAATTGACCCGCCGGCCGGGTGCATCTACACTGAAACATTTATAGCGGTCTCGTTGATTCCGAGCACGGTGCCAGGTCACCAACCGTTTCTGCTGGACGTCCGACGGCCGGGAAACGATAGTGCACTCGGCCCGGGTTACTCCGACGACGACGAAACGCCAGTGGACTGCTTGTTGCGGTGCTTTTGTGGACCACCCGAAGACGACAATGTGACCTACTGTGCGCCTGGATCCGATGTGGTGACACCGTACATTTGCAACGCCCAGGCGGCCGTTGAGGGACTACTGAGCCACGATATTGACGGCTACGAGCAAGGATCACATGTGTTGGTATGGGGGGTTCTTCTGTCAAGTCTGTTGCTACTGCTACTGGCAGAGCTCATAGATCCAAGCCGGGATAAGTTGATAACGACCTCTTCTATTAAGTTTACCCCCCTCACTCCCGTTGGACAATCAATGTAAAATCAAATCGTGTATTTGCTGTTTTCCCACACAATATATCTGCGCCCATGATGGCGACTTTCATGCCGTATTAAATTCAATGCTCGACATCGTAGTACCATCCGCCCAGCCGCTCCCCCGTCAGTGGCATGCAGCTCAGTCGCCCCATCCGCACAAGCGCTCCTTCCACGCTTGTATCCCCCGACGGCAGCGGCGGTGCTCCCCGCTCCTCGGCGATTGAATGAAGCACCTTTGCGTCAAACTCGGCCATTCTCTCAAACGCCGCGACCGACTCGATTCCTACTCCGTTGTAGGCAGTGATGCTGTGCGTGGGAACGTTGGGTTGGCGGCGGAGCACCTCACGCGCCACCGTGCTTGCAGTCGCAATGCCATAGCCGTCGGCAGCAATCCAATCCAATGCAGCAGCGAGCGTGTTGCCGGGAATTAAAATCCGAAACGGTAGTTCATAAAATCCCTTGGTCACAGCTACCGTGATTTCTTTTTCCTGCCGAATCACTTGATAGACATGCTCACAACCATCAACACCTTTGGCATCATACCATAGATACTCGACCGTCATCGTCGATTCTATCAACTGGTCACAATCGACATTGCAAAGCTGTCTGGGGCGTCAACAAATAATTGTCAGCGCCCCTTAAAATATAAGTAGCGACGGAGTATCATAGGGCTGCCGCAATTGAAAACATTTCAGCACAAGTCCACTTACCAAGACCAAATGATATTTTTTTTTGTAAAAAAACTTATCAAAAAAAATCCTGTAACTGCATAAATGATCTTTGCTTGGAGGTTAGCCCAGTCGCCAGGTAACCAATCACACCAAGTACAACCGGCACCGCGATACTGAGAAGCAGCTCCCACCACGTACTTCCGGAGTCAGTTTCGCCGCTGCTGATGGCCTCTTCTTTGGTGGCGTAAACGCGGTTGCTCCTGCCGCTTATTCCAGTGTACAACAGCCAATGAAGTGTTGTTTTTGCAAGAAACGATAGGAAAATGTAGCGACGTTCTTTCGTGTCACCCTTTTGGCCAACAAAGTTAACAATAAATCCGGAGTAGACGAGAAACAGCGTGGCAATGATGGCAATGATGGCGTCGGGTGGCTTTGGGTCTTCTTCCCAGCTACTAAAAAACTGGTAGACCGTCGGCGCCCATGCAACGAGGTACAGAACAATGTAGCTGGCAAGACGAGCTTTTGGTTGCTCAGGGCCGTTCCAGTCGATTTCAAGCTGCGGTGTAACATCTAGCAAAATGTAGACCACAAGCGCCGGCACCACAAGCAGGAACATATCGCTGACACCACAAAGAGCAGAAATGACCACAAGCAGAAGTGACGCACTAAGACTGTAGTCTTTCCACCGCAGCGCAAGTGTGCTGTCGAGGTCCGCGCCCGAGATGACTTTGTAAACAATTAGTAAGTGGTATGACGCCGAAATGCAGCTGGCTGCTACCACAAAATCAACGAGAGGCAGCTGACTATCCAGCATCTTGATGTCAATGCGCATGTAACATGGCCGAGCCGTGCAGTCCACCGATGTCGATGCATTGACGTGGTCCCAACTTGTAACAAAGCGTGTCACCGGAGCGCGCCAACTTTTGTCTTGGCCCCACACGACACACGACAAGACTATCGACGATAGTGCGTGAAACAGTCCGGCCAGAAGGTGCCCTGACAAGATGGTATAGTTGATTTTTGAGGTTCGCGTGTAATACTTCGCCACAAAAACGGTGGCCAGTGCAAAGATGATGCCCGATACAGTCGTGGTTAGCGTGTAGCCCCACGTTTTGTTTTCAATTGACAGCCACACCCACAAAAGCAGCGCGCTTATCCAACAAATGCGAAGGCTGACGGTGTAGTTTAAATTATTTGCCATGCAAAAGCTGTTTCCCAGAACAGCCGCCAGAATAGCCGGAAACGTCAACCACACACTGTTGTGCACCAAGGTGTACGATGCAAGAGCCAATCCAAACGTTATCAGGGCATCAGCAAACCCGTTTTGTAGGTCTGCGTAACGGGTTGCAACACTTTCAAGGATTGATGACGCCCGAGACACTGTTAAACCGGCACCAACCAAAAAGTGCAGCGATGTTACCGTGATCACAATGATGGGTCCAGCATTGGTATACTCAACCAAGCAAAGCACTGCTGCGACAAACAGTGGTGCGTAGTACGTTTGATAAAGCGCGTTTACAAACTTGGAGCTGTTTTTTTTAGCGCGATATGTCGAGTTAATCCACCAAACACCGTCAATAGCAACGTGCTGTATTGCAAGAACAACGGTGAACGGTAGCGCCATTGTGACAGTATCTTTTGACATGGTTGTTGCAACAAGCATGATGATTGACCCGGTCGCCGTGATCCATATTGCCGATGTTTCGGCGTAGCGATCCAAAAACACCCAAGGCCACAAGCAAGCACCAAAGATAAATGTGGCCAACCCAGAAAGAAAAAGATTGCCTGAGCTGTCAAACGCGTCTGTGCCAATCCAAAGAACAAACAGCAAAATATAGCTCACGGCAGCCAAGCATGCAAATGATGCCCATAACCAAAACACCACGCGTGTGCCAAGAAACTCAGCGTGTGCTTTTTTGATTGCATTGTACTGCAGAAAATATCCAAGGAGAACTGCTATGCCTCCAAGAAACACTGCAATTCCCGCAGTGCGTATTGCGTTGTCCATGATTGACAAACAACAAGCCGTCTGTTTTTGTATTTTGTCTGTTTTTGTGTTACCAATGCTTATATATTCTTCGTTTGTTTCTTTTCAAACATTACTTTCCTTTAAATATTACACGCCGCATACTATTTGTAACGATTATAAAAGTATAAGTAAAACAAATTGTGCCACGATGTTGGTTATTATAACCGCTGTGGCGTTTGCCGCAAACACTTCAACCTACTCCACAGTAAGTGATACTGCCACTCCAGACTTTAACGTTTCAGTGACCACTGTCCCAACAGCCAAACCAACGGAAATTTTGACGACCGCCAGTATCCTACCAGCCGAACCAACGGGAACTCCCACTTTGGTGCCTACAGCCGAGCCAACGGATACTCCCACTTTGGTGCCTACAGCCGAGCCAACGGAAACTCCCACTTTGGTGCCTACAGCCGAGCCAACGGAATCTCCCACTTTGGTGCCTACAGCCGAGCCAACGGAAACTCCCACTTTGGTGCCTACAGCCGAGCCAACGGGAATTCCAACAGATGTCCCAACTTCAGGGCCAACTACCCGGCTATCACACCTGGCGCGTTACCGATCCACCATCAGCGCAGAGACAACACAAGCAATCTTTGGCG
>Ga0181577_10005164_pt1 | contig 10021 bp, 9 predicted proteins | sample 101ome_21_FD_132468 | JGI IMG/M metagenome (GOLD analysis project Ga0181577, IMG submission 132468) | Coastal salt marsh microbial communities from the Groves Creek Marsh, Skidaway Island, Georgia - 101413BT metaG (megahit assembly) | ecosystem: Environmental > Aquatic > Marine > Intertidal zone... | reverse complement strand
TCAGACTTCAAATACCATGAGTTCTTTGACGCTGAAAACCAGATAGTTATCGCTGATATTGGGCACTATGAGAGTGAAAGGCACACAATTAGAATGTTGCACGAGATTTTGACAAATAAATTTAGTAATTTTGCATCCCATTACACAAAAGTGAATACTAATCCGGTTAATTATCTCTAAAAATGGCTAAGAAAACTAAAACTGTAGAAGAGAGGCTTCAGAATCTGTATGACTTACAGATCATAGATTCTAAAATCGATGAAATAAAAATTCTGAAAGGTGCCCTACCTATCGAGGTAAGCGATCTAGAAGATGAAATTACAGGTCTTGAAACCAGGGTCAACAAGTTGAATTCGCAGCTTGAAGAAGTCGATGGAAAAATTGCCACTCACAAGGAGAACATTAAAACCTGTGAAACACTCATCGAAAGATATAACAAACAGCTTGATGATGTAAAAAATAACAGGGAATACGAAGCCCTTTCTAAAGAAATAGAACTACAGACTTTGGAAATTCAACTTTCAGAGAAAAGAATAAAAGAAGCTAACGATCAAAAACTAGCGAAAACCGAAACGCTGACGGCTACTACTGAACGTAAAGAATCCAAGGAAAAGGATCTTGTTACCAAGAAAGCCGAACTGGAGAAAATCATCACCAAGACGGAGAAAGAAGAAAAAGCACTCCGCAAAAAATCTGAAAAAGCACGCGAAAACATCGAAGAGCGTATGCTTAAGTATTACGACAAAACACGCGCTGCCTACCGAAATGGTCTAGCTGTTGTAACATATAGAAGAAGTTCTTGCGGTGGTTGTTTCAACAGAATACCTCCTCAACTCCAGATCGAAATCGGAGACAGAAAGGAAATCATCACATGTGAACACTGCGGGAGAGTGCTCGTCGATCCAGAAATAGCGGGTATCCTCGAAGAGACAGAATAATTCTACCCACCATCGTATGTTTAGATTTGAAGCATCAGGCATATTATGGTTACTCATTCTAATCATCCCCGCACTGCTGTGGTTCGCCTTTTTGCTGCGCTACAAAAAATCAAAGCTTAAGCAAGCAGGTCACTACCCTACAATACAAAGACTTTTCAGTAATTGGTCTCAAGGAAAAGCATGGCTTAAATACGGCATCACGGTTTTTGCTCTTACTGCCATGATTATTGCCTGGGCCAATCCTCAGTGGGGAAGCCGTACCGAAACAGTAAAGATTAAAAGCTCAGACATCGTCATTGCTCTGGATATTTCTCAAAGTATGCTGGCAGAAGACATCTCACCCAACCGCATGGAACGCGCTAAGTTTATGCTTTCTGAATTGTTGAAAAAACTGCGGGGTGATCGGGTTGGCCTTGTATTCTTTGCCGGGTCTGCTTACCTCCAAATGCCACTAAGCAATGATTTTGCATCGGCAGAAACCTTTATCAGAAGTGCCAATCCAAGCCAGGCCGGAACCCAGGGTACTGTGATAGCCGATGCCATTGAATTGTCTCAAACCATATTCGGAGATGATTCTCCAAGCCAGAAAGCACTTATCATAGTGTCCGATGGAGAGAATCATGAGACTGAAGCCGTGGAAGCAGCGCAAGAAGCATTTGATAATGGCATATATACATTTACTCTTGGTATAGGAACTGAAGAAGGTGCTAATATTCCAGTTATCAAAGGGGGAAAGCGGTTTTTCAAACGCGATAATGAAGGGCAAGCTGTTGTAAGCTCACTCAATGTCAATAACCTGCAGAATATTGCTGAGGCAGGTGGTGGAAAGTTTTTTCTCCTTAATAACAGCAGCTCTGTGTTGAGTCAGCTGGAGGGAGAACTGGAGCGGCTTGAAAAAAAGGAAGTGGAGCAAAGATCATTCACCGACTACAACAGTTACTTTCAATACTTCATTTTCATGGCAATACTCGCTCTTGCAGTTGAGTTATTATTAAGTACGCTTAAGGGAACATCAGATAAACTCAAAAGTATTTTAACACGATGAACAGAGTTTACTTCATACTAGTTCTTATCTATGCTACAGTCCTTGAGATATCATCACAGTCCTCTCATAAATTACTTCTCAATGGTGATGACCACTACACTGTGGAAAATTTTGAAAGCGCCGAAGAGTACTACCGTAAAGCCAGGGAAAAAGAAAGATCCTTAAAGTCTGATTACAACCTGGGCAACACAACTTATAAGCAGGAACGCTTCGAAGAAGCAGCAGAATATTTTCAGTCAGCGGTCAATCTCGCTCAAAACGATGCCGACAGGTCCAGGGCTTATTACAACCTTGGGAATAGCCTGTTTGAAAATCAACAATTAAAGGAAGCTGCCAGTGCTTTCAAAGATGCCATAAAACTAGATCCACAAAATTCAGAAGCCCGCTATAATCTGGCCGTTACACGGCAGGCGCTGAGAATGATGCAGCAGCAACAGGAACAACAAAATCAAGAAGAGCAGCAAAATCAGGAAAATAATAATCAGCAAGAAAACAAGCAGGAACAAAACGACCAACAAAACAACAATCAAGAAGAGCAGCAACAGGAACAACAAAATCAAGAAGAGCAGCAACAAAATGCACAGCCCGATTCTCTCAATAGGAATAATCCATCAAGCTTTGACAGCACACGATTGGAGAAGCAGGAATTGGACAGCACCGATGCAAGAAAACTTCTGGAAATCATCCAGAATGAAGAGCTAAAAGTTCAGGAAAAGATGCGAAAGTTTAACAGCAACAGGAAACGACCTGTAAAGGACTGGTAATATTTTAAATATTTTTTAACCTTGATCAGGCATACAATTCTGTAGCTAATGTGTTAATAGTCATATATTTAAATCAAAAAAATCCCATATCATGAAGTATTTGAACTTGCTACTCTTTCTGTGTTTGGGTTTTTGCACACAAGCCCAAAGTTTCTCGGTTCAACTCAGTTCAGACAGTATTTTATTGGGAAATTCTTTTCGACTGAACTTCACAATAGAAGATTCTCAAGCAGAATTTGAAGCACCTGATTTTGAAGGTATGCACCTGATCAGCGGACCCAATTACAAATCCTCGGTTCAGATTATTAATGGGGATATGAAAAGTAAAAAGTCTATAAGCTTCTTGCTGCGTCCTGAACGCATAGGACAGTTTTTCATTCCTCCTGCCTACTTAGTCGACGAAGATCTTACCCTAGAAACCGAAGCTTTAGAATTGAATGTCTATCCAAATCCAGAAGGTATTATAGAAGGCCCGCCAGTCATGGAAAACAATTTTATCTTTGACTCATTCAACTGGCCGGAAATGCCTTACAAGATGGCTGAGCCAAAGAAGAAAAAATCAAAATCCAAGAAACCCCTAAGAAAAATATAGATGCGCTTTTTTCTATTGATTATTGCCACTTACCTGCAGCTAGGCAATATTCAAGCACAAGGAATCAAGTTCTATGTGCAGACTGACGCCAGGGAGATATTGGACAATTCATATGTCGATGTAGAATTTGTCCTTGAAAATGGGGATGGGAAAAATTTCAGACCACCTAGCTTCAAGGATTTCAGGATAATCGCAGGTCCCAACCGCAGTAGTTCGATGAGTATCGTCAACGGCAAGATGAGTAAAAAGATGAGCTATGGCTATACTCTGCGACCTCTAAAAACCGGATCATTAATCATAGGTGCTGCTGCAATTGAAAGTTTTACAGGAATTCTATACACTGAGACTTTGACTGTAGAAGTAGTCAAAGCCAATGAAAGCACCAAGCGAGATAATAGAGATTACTTCGTAGAAACAAGTCTTTCTGATACGACCGCTTACATAGGCCAACAACTTATTCTTAGTTACAAGCTTTATACCCGCCTTGATATTAGATCATATAATATAGATGCTGGAAGTGATTTTGAAGGATTCTACACACAGCCCATAAATACAGAACGGGAAGCTGCTCGACGGGAACTGATTAACGGTGTCGAATATACGACTAAAGTGCTTCGTAAGATTGCATTGTACCCTCAGCAAAGAGGCATCTATAAAATTGAACCTGCCGTAGTCACTCTGGGCATTGCCTCTGAAAGGTCTTCACGCAGCTTCTTTTTTTCCAATCAACTCAGAAATGAACGCGTACTCACCGATGGTCTCGAGATAATTGTTGGCAATACCCCCGATGATGCACCTGCTTCTTTTTCAGGTGCTGTAGGTGATTATAAAATGAATGCCAGGCTCGAGAAAAGGACATTAACAACCGATGACGCCCTTGTCATCAATATGAGTATTTGGGGTGACGGGGATAGCAAAACTGTGCTTCCGCCGAATTGGATGGAAAGCGACTCATTTGATATCTATGATCCAAATACACTCCGCGATTCGCTGTATGTATCCAATGGGAAAAGGATGCACAAGAAAGTTTATGAATACCTGCTTGTCCCCAAGTATCCCGGCACCCATATTTTGAAACCTGAATTCAGCTTCTTCTCACCGGACAGTCAGAACTACATCACGATAAAAAAAGTATTGCCCCCAATCAATGTTATCCAGGGTAGTGGTACAGCAATAAAAGATATAGCAGATAAGAAAGATCCGCTTGAATTAAGCCATGACAGCTCAGTAAAAACCTGGCCAGACAGAGTCCACGGATCCCTCTATCATAATCTATTTCTTGTCTTTATGGCACTCGCTGTGGCGTCCATATTTATATATATAGCCTACCTGAAAAAATCTGGTAAGACTAATCCAGCATACCTGGCCAGACAAAAGGCTCGAGAACGAGCATTGAAAAGACTTTGTGAACTGGAAGCCCTTAAATCAAGTAAAACCGCCGCCTTCTACGAAGAGCTGACCAGGGCACTCAAACAATTTGTTGAAGACAAATACATGATTCCGGCTTTGCACATCAACCGATCTGAAGTTATGCAATCCCTCCAAAAACTCAGTCAGCTAGATGCGGATCAAATAAAGCTGTTTGATGCATTATTTGAAGAAGCTGAAAAAGCTATGTATGCTCCGGGACTTAGCTCTTCCCCGGAAAAGCTTTATGACCAGGCCCTGCAATTGATAAGTGAACTTGAAAGCTAAGAATCATTATCAGGGCTTAATTATTCCCATTTCATTGGCATTTAAACTACTTTTGCAGCTTCATATAGCTTTAGAATTATGTCAAAAAGAATCAAGATAAAAGAAATCCTCGCTTCAGATAAAACAGGTTATACGGTTACAGTCAAAGGATGGGTAAGGACATTTAGAAATAATCAATTCGTTGCCCTCAATGATGGTTCAACACTGGCAACACTACAACTTGTCGTTGATAAGGAATGCATCTCCGAAGAAATCCTGAAAAGGATTACAACCGGAGCAGCTTTAAAAGCTGAAGGGCTTGTCAAGGAATCACAGGGTGCGGGGCAAAAACTTGAAATAGTAGTTGAGAATCTAGAAGTATTGGGAGACGCAGATCCATCCAAGTACCCTCTGCAACCAAAGAAGCACAGCCTTGAATTCTTAAGAGATATTGCTCACCTGCGGTTCAGGACAAATACATTCGGTGCCATTTTCAGGGTTCGACACAGCGTTTCTTATGCCATACACAGTTTTTTCAATGAGCGTGGATTCGTTTATCTGCATACTCCAATCATCACAGGCTCGGATGCCGAGGGAGCTGGAGAGATGTTTCAAGTCACAACTCTGGACCTGGATAATGTGGCTCGTAACGAAGAAGGGGCCGTCGATTTTAAAAGCGACTTTTTTGGAAAGGCAACCAAGCTGACCGTGTCGGGACAACTGGAAGCTGAACTTGGAGCCCTGGCATTGTCAGACGTGTACACTTTCGGCCCTACATTCCGGGCTGAAAATTCAAACACGAGCAGGCACTTGGCAGAATTCTGGATGATTGAACCAGAAATGGCCTTTGCAGATCTCGATGATGACATGGATCTGGCCGAAGATCTGTTGAAATATGTGATCGACTATTGCCTTAAAAATAACAGCGAGGACCTTCAGTTTCTCGAAAATCGACTGCTTGATGAAGAGAAGCAAAAGCCACAGAATGAACGATCGCCGATGCCCCTTCTTGAAAAATTGCGCTTTTGCCTGGAAAATAATTTTGAGCGGATCACTTATACCGAAGCCATCCGCATCCTGATGGGGTCAAAGCCCAATAAGAAAAAGAAATTTCAGTTTGTAATAGAAGACTGGGGTGCCGACCTTCAGTCAGAACATGAAAGATACCTTGTCGAAAAGCACTTCAAGAAGCCGGTTATCCTGACCGATTATCCAAAAGAAATTAAAGCTTTTTACATGAGGATGAACGAAGATGATAAAACGGTTCGGGCCATGGATATCCTGTTTCCTGGTATTGGTGAGATCGTCGGAGGCTCACAAAGGGAAGAAAGACTTGAGGTACTGGAACAGAGAATGAAAGACTTTGATATTCCGGCAGAAGAGATGGATTGGTTCCTGGACACGCGCCGCTTTGGCACCTGCGAACATGCAGGCTTTGGGCTTGGCTTCGAAAGGCTCGTTCAATTCATCACGGGCATGTCGAACATCAGAGATGTAATTCCTTTTCCACGCTTTCCTGGAAACGCAGAATTTTAAATAAAAAAGCCAGCTCGTAAAGCTGACTTTAACCATGTAAGTCTTACTATTAATCTTTTTAATTTCTATTAACCATCCTTGACACTTTTGGCATTGCCCCAAAAGTGTCGAAAAACGCTAGCCTTCTCTAAGGTCTTCTAGCTCTTCTCATTATCCTCAGCTCATTAAAAACTGCTTCTGTGTTTTTTCAAAACACAAGCCTCAACGGTTTTAATTCGCCACAGACTTGAAAGAAGGCAATAATTTATTTGTTGTCCAAAAATCAGTGCGGGGCGAATGAATGTGTTGCGCTTTAGATTACAAGGTAATCTGATAGCAACATTCATGAGCTGAAGCAGGTAAGCAAAGCTATCGCACCTTTTTTTGGACTAGATTTTTTGTATACTTTTTCATCAATGGAAAAAGTATATATAATATAGTTTTAAGCTAGTATGCACTTGTCATGCATAGCGCTTGATGATTCCTAATGGAACCCCTTATATATTACTTGATTATTTGCCTGAGGAATATCTGCTATTCACCTCGTCCCAATTAATGACATTGAAAAATGCCTGTACATAATCAGGTCGACGGTTTTGATATTTCAGATAATATGCGTGTTCCCATACATCAAGCCCCATAATTGGAGTTCCTTCACATCCTATTCCGGGCATCATAGGATTATCCTGGTTAGGCGTAGAACAAATCTCAAGTTTACCTCCAGGATGTACACACAACCAAGCCCATCCTGAGCCAAATCGGGTTCCGGCAGCGGCGGCAAACTTTGCCTTGAATGCATCATAAGAACCGAAAGACTCATCGATAGCGGCAGCAACATCACCGGTAGGAGCTCCTCCTCCATTTGGAGACATCACTTTCCAGAATAAGTCGTGGTTGTAGTATCCACCACCATTGTTTCTGACTGCGCCATTGTTCATGTCCAGATTCTTAAGGATGTCCTCGATGGACTTGCCCTCCAAATCTGTACCTTCAATCGCTGCATTCAATTTATTGGTATATCCTGCATGGTGCTTGCCATGATGTATCGTCATAGTCATGGAGTCAATATGTGGCTCCAGTGCATCTGTGCTGTAGGGTAACGCGGGTAATTCAAAAGCCATAGTTCTTTTCGTTTTTTAGTTAATAATCTATAATAAGAAAACCAGTTGAATCATTAGAATGTTCATTTAATATACTCTTCATTACATTTGCAGCATAAATTTAAAAGTGAAATGGCAAGTAAATTCAGAAAAGAAAAAGATTCATTAGGAACGGTTAATGTTCCTGCCGATAAATATTGGGCAGCGCAAACTCAAAGGTCCAGTCAAAATTTTAAAATAGGTGGCCAGAGAATGCCTTTGGAAGTGATACAAGCTTATGCCATCCTGAAGAAGGCAGCGGCTGAAACAAACGCAGAACTTGGTGTTCTTCCAAAAGCAAAGGCCAAGCTTATAGCGCGCGTTTGCAATGAAATTTATACTGGGCAATTGGATGACCAGTTCCCTTTGGTTGTCTGGCAAACCGGGTCAGGAACACAGACCAACATGAATGTCAATGAGGTGATTGCTAACAGGGCCCATGTATTGAAAGGCGGTAAACTCGAAGATGCTAAAAAGGCTCTTCACCCCAATGACGATGTCAACAAATCCCAATCTTCCAACGATACATTTCCTACGGCCATGCACATAGCAGCGTATAAAAAATTGGTGGAAGTCACAATTCCAGGATTGGAGCATCTCAAAAGCCTGGTCACCGAAAAATCTAAAAAATACATGAAGGTGGTGAAAATAGGTCGCACCCACTTCATGGATGCCACACCTGTAACACTAGGCCAGGAATTATCAGCCTATGCCGCACAACTCGATTTTGGAATCAAAGCTATTAAAAACACACTGCCACACCTGGCACAGCTGGCATTGGGTGGTACCGCTGTTGGTACTGGACTGAATACGCCGAAGAACTACAGCAAGCTTGTCGCCAAGAAAATTGCCGAAGCGACTTCACTACCATTTGTAAGTGGGAAAAATAAATTTGAAGGGCTTGCAGCTCACGATGCCATCGTGGAATCACATGGTGCCCTAAAAACAGTTGCTGTTTCACTGATGAAAATTGGAAACGATATCCGTATGCTGGCCTCAGGCCCACGATGCGGTATTGGCGAGATCATCATCCCAGCCAACGAGCCAGGATCCTCTATTATGCCAGGAAAAGTAAACCCTACTCAATCCGAAGCGCTTACCATGGCAATGGCCCAGGTAATCGGTAATGATGTAGCTATCAATGTAGGTGGCATGAATGGACATTTTCAATTGAATGTATTCAAACCCGTCATGATCTATAACTTCCTATTTTCGGCACAACTGATAGGAGATGCCTGTATGAGTTTTGCAGATAACTGTATTGCAGGACTGGAACCCAATTCAGAACGCATCAACCAGAGCCTGAATAATTCGCTCATGCTGGTAACTGCTTTGAATACTAAGATAGGATACGATAAAGCCGCAGAGATTGCCAAATTGGCCTACAAAAAAGGTACAAGCCTTAAGGAAGCCGCCTTGAAGCTGGGCTATCTCACTGAAGAAGAGTTCGACAAGTGGGTCAGACCTGAGGATATGCTGGGTTAATAATCGCAGCCATCAATCATGGCATCAAAGGTGGATCCGATCATGGTTTCGAACCCAGGTAAAATTTCTATGCCTATGCCGGAATCATAGATAACATTGACACCCTGACCAATTGTTGGGTCAGACATCAACAAAGCTCGTCGTATTTGGTGCTACTCCATCAAATGCGAGAAGCATAAAAGTAACACCGCCGTCCTATGATCTTTCTACCAGAAATCCGGTTTCATTACTTGAATTATCCATCCAGTTTAGACTTACACTGAATGAATTATTCATGACTGTAAGATTCGAAGGATCGACTACATCATCGGGTTGTGCCCCATCAATATCATAGGCTGTATGCCCTATACGGATGCTTAGGCCTGATGACATGACAGAATATTGCCCTGGCGTAAAACTGTCCCCAAAGGCATCCTTACAATAGGACATGACATTATCCTCTAAAGGGTCATATGGATTTCCATATACATCAGATTCTCCGCCGTCATTTTGGCAATTAGAATCAAGTAATCTTTTAGGGTCGGCTTCTGCGTCACAAACAAAAAAGCCCATGACTATGAGTCACAGGCTTTGTATATTTTAAAAAAAGGCAGCTTAAATGAACGTTTTGCACAAGACTTTGTGCAAGGAATGGACTCAATGTCCATTCAAGTGAAAGCACCGTCGCCTCAGCGGCGGGTGGGAGAGCTAGAGTAGGGCGCTGCCATACACACCACACATGTACCAAACAAAAAAGCCCATGACTATGAGTCACAGGCTTTGTATATTTTAAAAAAAAGGCAGCTTAAATGAACGTTTTGCACAAGACTTTGTGCAAGGAATGGACTCAATGTCCATTCAAGTGAAAGCACCGTCGCCTCAGCGGCGGG
>Ga0181577_10005162_pt1 | contig 10023 bp, 6 predicted proteins | sample 101ome_21_FD_132468 | JGI IMG/M metagenome (GOLD analysis project Ga0181577, IMG submission 132468) | Coastal salt marsh microbial communities from the Groves Creek Marsh, Skidaway Island, Georgia - 101413BT metaG (megahit assembly) | ecosystem: Environmental > Aquatic > Marine > Intertidal zone... | reverse complement strand
GGCTCATTTCCCAGCCGTGCCAGCTACCTTTGCTGTTTTCTTCAAGGGTCGTCTTCAAGTTGTAGACGTGGCTAAAACGTGGCGGAGTAAACGGCCCGTTCTTGCCTTGCAGGGTTAATGAAGAGATCATGCTGTTCCATTTGCGTGACTTCTTCAACTGAGTTGATTTCATCGCAACCAGAGCCGTTTCGATAGAGCCGTCATCGTGCAGTACAATTACGTAATGCTGATGCGTTTCTTCGATGTACTGCCCAGAGCCGTCTTGAACATATTCGCGGTTGTCGGATGGGTCACGCTTGGTTTCAGGGCGCTTTTCACCCGGAGCGTAAATTGCTACCGGAGCTCCTGTCCCCTCGCCCAGTGGAGCCCACTGGATAAATCGACGCTGGTAAGCGACAGGGATTACTTTCAAGCCGTCCTTACCTTTTGTGACAAGCCCAGAGACGGTGTTGTAAATGTCCCCTTTGCGAGCATCTTCCAAACTATCCAGTTCTTTGCTCATACCGCCCAGAATTTTTAGGAACGGCAGGGCAAGGTCGTCTTGGCCCATATTTTCAAGGCCGACGCCTGCGTCCGCCTCAAACATTGTTGGATCAAACTGGATTATGTCCGCAGATTTTTTCACTGCTACTTCTGTCTTTTCAGCCATTTTATTTACTCCTTTTGATGATGGCACGTTGGCCGACATAGGCTCCGAATAAGTCCATTGGGAAGTCGTCACCAGCCTCCACACGTTCCTTGACAAAGGCACGAAGCGTCGATGGGTGGATACTCGTGTCTTGTTCCGCAAAGAAACCTTCTTTTTCTGCAAAGGCTTTGAAAGCCGACGCCTTGTCGTCTTCGCCTCTGCCAAACGTACACGCAACGGTATTTTTAACGATATCGTCATACCCATTCTCCCGAAGCCATTCATAAGCGGCCGGTCTATTATCTACGAGGATAGATGCCCCGTAGGTTGGCTTGACTGAGATTTCAGAACCATCATCAAGCTTCATGCTGGTCAAACCGATTTCGGCCAGCATTGTTGGCAAGTCTTCGTCCGTCATTTTCATCAGAGCGCGTTTTTCCGCCTTGAGCTTTTGCTCAAGTTCGGCAACGGTTTCTTCTTGATCTCGGATTGCTCTTGCCATTCCGGCGACGGTAGTGAGGTCGCCTTGGTCCAGTTTTTCAACTGATGAAGCTAACTTTTCTTCAAAGTCTGCTTCCATTTGGTCTACTATATTGCTCATCGCAATCTCCTTTTTTAAAAGACACGTTTCCGGTCTTGACATCGACTTATATAATCGTATATAAACGCATAGTCAAGGAGAAAAGCACATGCGGGAATATAAATTTAAAACCAAACCTTTTGACCACCAGATGAAGGCTTTGAAAGATTCGTGGGCCGCGGACTATTACGCGCTGTTCATGGAGATGGGAACAGGCAAGTCAAAAGTAGCCATTGATACTATTGGCGCTTTATATAAGGCCAAAAAAATTAGTGCGGCGTTGATCCTAGCGCCTAAAGGCGTCTATGACAACTGGGTACAGGGAGAAATACCAACGCACCTTCCCGACGACATATCACGGCTGGTAGTGCGCTGGACGCCGTCCACGTCTAAAACATTTCAAGAAGAGATGAAAGCACTCGTGTACGATCCATTCGAGGGCATGAAGATATTTGTTATGAACGTAGAAGCGTTGTCCACGCCGCGTGGTACAAAAGCGGCGTATGCTTTTCTTTGTAAAAACCCTTCTAACATAATGGTGGTTGACGAAAGCACGACAATTAAAAACCGTAAAGCTACGCGCACCAAGAACATTATGATGCTGGCTAAAGACGCTAAGTATAAACGTATCTTGACAGGGTCACCTATTACTAAATCCCCAATGGATTTGTACAGTCAATGTGCGTTCTTGTCCCCCAATGCGCTTGGCTTTAGTAGCTACTATTCGTTTCAGAACCGGTACGCGCTTGTGCAAAAGCGCACGATGGGCACTCGCGCCTTTCAGGAAATTGTAGGGTATCGCCGTTTGGACGAACTCAATTTAAAACTAGACCTGTTCAGTAACCGTATACTCAAAGAACACTGCCTTGATCTTCCGGACAAGATGTACATCAGGCGGGACGTTGCGCTAACCGATGAACAGAAACGCGTGTATACGCAGATGAAAAAACTGGCGCTGGCTAAGTTGGAAAACGGAGAGCTAGCCACAACGTCTAGTGTCTTGACGCAAATTATGCGCCTTCAGCAAATATGCTGTGGGTTTTTGCAGCCAGACGAGGGCGAAATTGAATTGTTAGAAAACAACCGGCTAAAAGAATTGCTGGAAATAACAGACGAGTTACAGGGAAAAGCTATCATTTGGGCGTCGTATACACACGACATTCAACAGATATCTTCTGCCCTGCGCGACCGCTTTGGGCCCGAAGCGGTCGCAACCTATTACGGAGCTACACCACAAGATGAACGTCAGGAAATTGTAAATAAATTCCAAGACAAAGACAGTCCGCTCCGTTTCTTTGTGGGTCAACCGCGGACAGGGGGCTACGGGATCACCCTGACCGCGGCTAACACAATGATATATTACAGTAACAGCTACGATTTGGAAATACGGTTGCAGTCAGAAGATAGAGCTCATCGCATCGGTCAGGCAAACAAAGTCACATATATTGACCTTGTTTCGCCGAACACGATAGACGAAAAAATACTAAAAGCACTGCGCGGAAAGATAGACCTAGCGGGCAAGGTTTTAGGCGAAGAAGTACGCGATTGGCTTGTTTAGCGCCGAAACGGAAGCATTGACCCTATTCCAGACCGCATAAACCGCATAAGCCGCGGGTCTTGCCGGGGGCGGCGTTGTTGCCTTTGCCGGAAAAGCATCTCCATAAAACTTTCCGCGTTAGGATGGGGTGCAACAGAGAGCCCTTGGGGCACGCCGGGAGGTGCAACAGAGAGCCCTTGGGGCACTCCGGGAGGTGCAATAGAGAGCCCTTGGGGCACTCCGGGAGGTGCAATAGAGAGCCCTTGGGGCACTCCGGGAGGTGCCACCGGCTCTTCAGTAGGCATATCCCCCGACATCGGGCCATAAGTATTTCTGAAGAGGTTTTGTTGCATCATGCCGGGAGGTGGCGTAGGCTCTGGCATGCTCCCAAGCATGCGCTCACGCATAGGAGCAGGCATGCGCTCAAGCACCGCGGGGGGAATATTAGGTGGTGCCATGCGGTCTCTCATAGGAGCAGGCATGCTCCCAAGTATGCGGTCTCTCATAGGAGCAGGCATGCGCCCAAGTATGCGGTCTCTCATAGGAGCAGGCATGCGATCAAGCACACTTCTTGCTTCTTCCGACCTACGGTTACGGTTGTACTGGTCGGGAATTGGAGGCATAGGCTCTGGGTTTGAGGGCAGGCTCTGGGGTAAGCTGGATGGCGGCATTTCATCCGGGCCGCCCCTTTTCGAGGCTCGCCTTAGCGCTCTAGACATTAATCCAACATTCATTACTCTACTGCCCATTTTTTTGTCCTCTTAAACTAGAATAAATCTTTAAGTTTATCTATAGCGCCCTTAAACTGATCCCCTACATTCTTATTAATGTTTATAGTGTCCGAAAAGACTGGGGTTGAGCCGCTAGCATCCTTTACCACGTTTCTTCGTTCAGATATAAGTTGCGCGGGTTGAGACCTATCAAAAACGCCCGGAGTGGAAATTATCGCGCCCGGATGCATGTTATTCAAACCTGCGAGTGATTCCGACGGATATGCGCTTCTTCTATTTTTATACGATAGTATGTCCTGTAGCTGGTTCCTAGCAAGGTCCCCAACAAAAACTTCGTTCCGGGGGTCCGTTTGTGCGGTATACCCCATCAACTGGTCCTCCCGCTGGGTTCTATCAATTAAAGACCCTAGCCCGCTTGTCTCATAGGCAGGCCTCTCCAAACGGCCAATGCCGCCTAAATAATTACCTACCAGTTTTTCGTTAGCATGCATTATTTTTGCTGCGTAGGGGTTGTCAATCGGGCGGTCATCATACCCCGTAATCGACTGTTGCTCCGGTCTCTGAAAGGGGTTGACCAAGTCTGGTTGCGTAGAAACAGGGGTTCCAAAAGTTTCTTTTTTTTGAAGCACGCCTGCGTTATTAGCCCCATATGACCTGTATTGTGGCAGTTTTTGGATAAAAGACCTTAGTTCGCCGGGGTTAGTTGGCAAAGCGGTCGGTTCGCCGCCTATGTCGTAAAGGTCCCCCAGCTCTGGGTCCCTACCTAAGAAAACGGTTTCGTCGCCAGAAATTTTGTCTATATTTTCTAGTAGTTTGTCCCGTTCGTACTTTGTAGCGTTTATACCCTCTTGCTCTAACCGAAGTTTTAATACAGCGTCTTTCTGTTCGTCCGATAGAACGCTTGCTCCGGAAAGAGGAGAAAGAGTGTTTTTTGGCGGGGTGTAAACGTCGTCTCTGTAAACACCTTTGGAATCTTTGTCGAGGCCTAACTTAATTGAGGGGTCTAGCTGACCGGGCTTGAAGTTTAGGTCTTTTTTTAATGCTTTACGAGTAGCCATCTGCTCTTGCTCGGAAAGACTATCAAACCAAGCTCGGCGCTCTTGATACGGTTGGCCTGTTATCCAGTCACTTAATTTTCCATCAGTGATAGACCCGATCTTATCTTCGGCGGCTTTCCATTCAGCGGCGGCCTTTTCTTGGGCGCGCTTTTCAGCGGCCTTTTCTTTAGCGGCCTTTTCAGCGGCCTTTTCTTTAGCGGCTTTGTCGGCTTTTATCTTTTTGAGGGCGGCGTTCTTACTCGCTTGGTTTAGCTTATTATTTTTTTCAGTTGCACTTAGCTTCGACCAGTTAGCAAGTGTCATGCCGACTCTTTTGGCTTTAGCGGCGTCGCCAGATACAGTTTCAACGGCGTCCTTGGCCTTTGTCGCGGCTTTCTTGGCACTCACTCCGATTTTTTTTAAGCTACTGCCCATTTGCTGCCTCCATCGAAAAAGACCCTGTTTTTAGCCCAGCAACAAACCCCGGACGCCTGTTTTCCATGCCGCGCATAAAACGCCAAGGGCCGGTATGCCCGGCACTCTTGCAACGCTGCATCAGTTTTCTTTGCGTAAACCTAGCTACTTCCATTGCGTTATTATACGGCGCTATCAGGTCCATCACGTATAAAGTACCATCTTCTGGTTTATTTTTCCATATGTCTTTAGGAGAAGACAGGTCCCACTCGTATACGAACTCTTCTTCTTCCTCTGGCGTCAAAAAGGTATACGAAAACATCCCCACTGGTTTTTCCTGTTTATACATTACAAATAACCGGTCTGCATCTATAGCAGGTAAGATAACGCCGTCAATTTCCTGTAATGAGTAGCCGCAGTGATAGTCCGACACTAACATTAAATCTAAGACATCTCTCAACATTACAGTAGCCCGCCAATACCCTGCTGACGGATCATCCCTGATGCAAGATCATTAGGGAACAGCGCCGCATATTGCTGCCGGTTTACAGGGCCACTAGGTGCGGGGGCCGCGGGCGGCGGAGGTGGCGGCGTAGCCGACGCAAGAGTGGCGGTGGGAGGTTCCACTCGTTGCGTCGGAACTGAAAGACTAGCTCGTTGGTCGGGCCTAATTAGGCCCGGAGAAACATCTGGGGTAACGGGTACTGTCCCGTCTTGACTAAGACCCGGCATCATCGGTGTTGGCGGAGCAGAGCGTTTAGCTTTTTGCTCGTTATAGCGTTCTTGTGCTGTTGCTCCGATAAACCCGGCACGATTTAAAGCAGAACGAAGCCTGTCTACTGTCGGCAAATACTTCGGCGTATTTGGAGTATATGACTTCATAAGTGCTTTAAAAATCTCCGGGTTTAAAGCAGCTTCTATTAACAAGTCTTTCTGTTTTGAAGCAGGCACGTCCACAAAAATGTCCATAACTTCTCTGCCAATTATCATGGGTTCCGCGAGACCTTGCCCCGTTCCCGGAGCAGCCTGCGTTGCTTCACGACCGATACGTAACCCAGTAACTTTTACGAAAGCGTCAAAACCTCGGTTAAGAAGAGGCAACGGTAGTTTTGTTGTTTCGGCATCTGGGTCCCGAGTGCTTAGTTGAGCCCGTTTAGTTTTAATGCCTTCTTCAGACAAAATATTTAAACGTATCGCAAACCCTTCGTCCACAATTCCTTCTTGACGTAAAATTTCTAGTGTAGAAGGCTGACCTCTAGATAAAGGCATATTAAGAAACTGGTTAAACTTAGCGAAATCAAAAGTTTGTTTACCCGCGTCGTTCATACCGGAAGCAAAAGTATATGCTCGGTCAATAATCATGTTTCGTAAGCCATTTTTAGCCCCGGGGAACTTACTTTCAGCCCTTGTGACGTTTCGGATAAGTGTGCGAAGTCCCTTCGCCGGATTGTCTGGTCTGTTTCCGGGGGAACCTATGGTTATACCAATAAGTTTATTAGGATTAGTGTCCGACCCAATGGCGTTATAAAAACTAATTTCTTCCGCCAACCGTTCTTGAAAAGCGCCCTCTTTTGGAATGTTGTTACCAAGAGGACTACCTTTCACCGTCCCAGACCGAGGATCACCTGTTAAAGCAATACGCTCGTCCATTAAATTTTGGGCCGCCCGAACGTCCTCAAGGTCTGCCTGAAGTTCCGGCATTAAAGGCAATACGTTTTTGTATTCTTTTTTAAAATTGTTCAATTTTTCAATTGACACACGACCGGTGGTAGCATCAATGATCTTTTCATACGCAACACGCATTAAATCTTCTTGCGCCGCCCGCATTGAGCCTATTTGCCCGGTCAATGTTTCGGCCATGTCTGCGTTCGCATTATTCGCAGCAAATACCATAGCATCTTCTAGTTGTGAATATTTTAAAGAAGTAGCATCACCCCCACCGCTAAAAGTTGCCTTAGACAAAAGCTCTGGCATGATACGACGAGCACCGGTCTTATTTCTAGACAACACGACGTTTGGAAAAGCTCGAGAAAAAACGTCGTTTAACGACCGTGAAAAATCAAAAGCTTGCTGAAGCGCCGTTTGATTTTCAGTAAGTTGTACGCCCTCTGGAACTTTAATCCCAAAATCGTCTACAATAGCATCGGCAAGATCAGAATAAAAATGAGCTTTTGAAAAGTTATTCGCTGCCGTAGCGTCCCGAGCTAGCCCCAGTAATTTAGAGCGACCATTCATCAACTCTTTTAAAGTAATAGTGCTATCGAAGCCTTCGGGCGGAATTGCCTTTTGACTTTTTAAGTCGCTTATTTCTAGGCGGCCATTTAAAATTTGAGCTTTATTTCTTAAAACGGTAAGCTGCCTGTTACGCTCCGGAGCTTTTATACTAAATTTTGTTAAAGCGTCATCAGCTTCAAGGGCCCGAATGGCGTCTTGAACTTCAAATAGCTGCTGTTCTGGAACCGCATCAGCAGAAATCCTAGCATTTACCGCAGCCACACTATCCGGATTGGCGGCGTTAATCGCAGCTATCGAATCGTCAGCTTTGTTAATTCTAGAATTAATCCGGGTTATTTTTTCCGCGTTTGCCTCTGCCGCATCAACAGACTCTCCGCGGGTTTTATACACAATACTACGAACCACATACGGAACAGTAATCCCAAGCTCTACTAAATCGTCTTCCATGTTAGTGAAAGCTTCCGTTAAATTAGGCGCGCTAACCACCTCAGACCCGTCAATGGCGTCATAATATTGTTTTTCCACGCCGCGCATTTCCTCGATAGCTTTTGCCGTGAGGGCCTCTATCCTAGCGCTGGCCTTCATACTTGCTTCTTTGTCATCGGGGGCCACCTTTTGGTTTAGACGCATAACCGAGGCATTTACATCATCCAGCCGCTGGATAATAATTCCGTCCATAAGTTTTTTACGCAGAACCGCTGCTTGCGAAACCAAAGATGGATCGCCCGTAGCGTTTAAGATATCGACTAAGTTAGCTAGATTGGCATAATCCCTAGCCAAAGCGTTTCTAATGGTTGGCCCATACGCAGGGTCTTTAGCTAACGTAGATAAAAGTTTATATAGAGCAGGAGAACCAGTAACTCCGGCAGTGGTTCTGCTAGGCATGTCTACACCAAGATCGGTGGCTAATTTAGCTACTGCCTCTTGGTTTTCTAAAGATTTTAAAAGTTGTTTTGGGTCTTCACCGTTTTCAGCAAGCCATTTCCCCAAAGCTTGACCTTGACGGCTTTCCCTTCCTTTTTGAGAAAACACGGTTTGTCCGATTGCCTTAATTCCCTTTCCAAGGGTGTTAATCGTATAGTCTGCTACAGCCACAGGACTAGCAACTCCGCCAGCAGTTTCCGCGGCGAATCGAACCATTTCATTTCCCGGATATTTTTGTTCAGAAAGAAAAGCTCCGTAAGATGCGCCTCCTACACTAGCGGCCTCCGTCCTGTAAAAAGTTGCCGGTTTTTCTACCGAAAGGCGCTGCATACGCTCAATGGGCGTTTGCTTAAACTGTTGCAGCGCAAACTGATTTCGCCCGTTTAAGTTTGCAATATTACGGGAAAAGCTCCAAGTCCCCGGTACGAAACGACCAGCCGTTAATCCGGGCATTAACACAAAAGGTACACTTGCTCCTCCGGTATACCCCATTTCCCCGTAAGGTCTAACACTTGGAACGTAAGGGTCTTCAGAAAACAAAGCACCCGAAATTGTATCTCCGCCTATGTAACCAGCTAAAGTCCCAAGTGCTCCCCCGGCAGGAGCCGTGAGCCACGCTACGGGACCGCCGAGCAGTCCAATTTGAAAACCCATATAACCGCCACCAGCCGCTGGGCCCATCTCAACGAGGCCTCTAGCCGCTTCTTGTGCTATTGCCCCTAGAGGCCCTACCTCTTGAGCACGAGTAAGTTTTGCCAAAATTTGAGCGTCAGAAAGACCTCGACTTTTTGCAGTCTGGTAATCTTTCATGTTTTGTTCAACCCCGCCGGTAGACGGGAAGTTTTTTAAAACGTAGTTTAAAACTTGCTGGTCAGTCTTGCCCTGTAGGGCAGCTTTGCCCACATTAAAACTTTCGCGGAAAAGTTCCTGTTCTTTTTTTATGTCTTGAAGCCGCTGCCTAGAAGGCCCATACCCGGGGTCTCCCGGCTGCACCACGTTTGATGCCGGAATAATTTCAGCCTCAATGGGTGAAAACACACTCGGTAATGCGGTTTCCGAAGGAGTATTTTCTTCCGCGATTAAAGCTTTTTGCTCATCAATACTAGCCATTATTCGCCCCACCCATTAAAAATCAAATAAACCCTGCATATCCACGTCGGGATCGGCGCTACCGCCTTCTGTCTGATACCCTTTCGCCAACAACGAGTAAGCGTCCGCTGTAGCAGACAACGTGAAAATATCCCGTTTAATTTTTGCCGCTCTAGGGGGTGATACCGAACCGCTAGTTAGCTCTCTAGACAACGAACCTATGTCTCGATTTAAGTATGCAATAACGCCCTCTACCTTGTTAAGCGCTGTTTGATCTCCCTCTGTCCAAGCTCCCGGAGTAGGGAACATAGCTTCAATTTTAGCTTGAAACTGTGCGTTTTCTTTGCCGGGTTGAGCGGCTAGGATAGCAGCCACTGTTGTTGTGTTTAAATTTGCTAGCAACAAGGCGGCTTTTGAAGATGCTGGAAAAGGCTGTCCGAATATAGGTAAAATAGTTTCAGCCGTGCGGTTCATCGCGTTCTTAAATGCAGTTGGAGCTCCTGTCGCTTGATCCGGATCAATGGCCGCTATTAGAGACTCGTAGGTAGTGTCTCTAATATCAACCGGCTGCCCGGTAGCATCCAATTTAGGTAAATCTAACGGGATGTCAAAAACGTCCTCTTTTTTCTCTCCTGAGTCTTTAGCCGAAGGAAGTTGTTGGCTTATTGTAGGATAAGAAGCCCCTCTTTCTTTACGCGCCTCAATTGCTTTCAACCAACGGTCGGATAATTGACCGCCTTGAATTTTTACGTAAGCGCCTTTACCACCATTTGGATCAACTGCTTCTGGGTCCCAAACACTTTGCTCGCTCGTGTATTTAGGGATAATCATATTCAGCATGTTTTCTT
>Ga0181577_10005158_pt1 | contig 10025 bp, 7 predicted proteins | sample 101ome_21_FD_132468 | JGI IMG/M metagenome (GOLD analysis project Ga0181577, IMG submission 132468) | Coastal salt marsh microbial communities from the Groves Creek Marsh, Skidaway Island, Georgia - 101413BT metaG (megahit assembly) | ecosystem: Environmental > Aquatic > Marine > Intertidal zone... | reverse complement strand
CCCATCAGCACCAAACAAGCTGCCAAGCTCTGATGCTGTAGCAGCGTAGTTCTCGCCAGTCATTTCTCCAAAGGCGCGAATAGCGTAAAGCGAGCGACCGGCCTCTGAGCTTGCCCCAGATACATTGGCATATAGGTTGGCGCGAATTGTACCCATTTGGTAAAACCTAGCCATTGCCGCGTCACGCTCTGGCCCCGCTGGCAGTTTACCAGCAGCCGCCGCTAACTCGTCTGTCTCTTTTGTAATTTGGACAATTGCCAACATACCGCCAACCAGTTCCTCTGGCTTGGCTGTTTGACCAGCTTTTCGCGTTAGCCACTCTGTCAAAATGTTATCAATGCCCTGTTCCTCAGCGGCTTTCAGCATATCATTAAAATTTATTGTGCCGCGCCGGGCTTGTTCAAACAGTTCCTTGTTTGCGTCTTTGAGCCTAGCCATATAATCAGCCATCTCAAACTCGCCGAGGTTCTCAGCGATGCGCGGAAAGTTAATACCCTTTTTATATTTACCGCCGGTCAAAAGATCGACAGTTTTCATTTCATCTTCGGTTGCTGGTCTAATAATTACCTGACCGCCAATCTCTTGGATTGGCTTGTCTGGCAAAGGCGGCAAAATCTTTTCTTCTGCTTTTTTAACGCGCCCAGCCACACCCTTAACAATTCCAGTCACTGCATCGCCTATGCTCGCGAGCTGGATTGGCTGCGGCTCCTCAACAGGCGTGATCATCTCAGGTGTAACCTCTTGCTCAGTCGCAAGAGTATCCAAAGCCACAGTGGCATCAGGTGTCGGCTCTGCCAGCGTCTGACTGGTTGTGCCAGTCAGGATATCTAGCTGCTCTTCTGTGACTGTTGGTATAGCCATTGTTTATTCCTTTACTTGCGGAACTGTTCCGGCAGCTCTAGCTCTTCTTCAGCACTAAGCTCTGCTGGCGGCTCACCAAAATAGGCAATGTCTAAGTAGTTTTGCCTATTTAGTGGTATCTGATATTTGTTCATCAACTGCACCACCGGGTCGCTGCCAAGTTGGGGGGTTGATGCGGCCTGCTCGTTGTTCGACTGCATTTCTTGCCTCATCTAAAGTCACCTCACCTTTTCTGTATTTGTACCATATATTGTTAATATCCTCTACATTCTTGGCCTGACCCTTGAACTTGTCAGTAAACAAGCCGCGCACAGCTTCCCAAGTTATAGACTGCATCTCTCTAGGCAACACGCCCCGCTCTGCGGCGGCTCGCCGGTATGCTTCGGCATATAAACCATAGTTGCCTTGGACGCCAGTTTTTGCTGAGTTCTTTGTCGCCCCGAACCAATCAGCGCCTTGCTTTACTTTTTCAGGACTGCTGCCAAAATTGTGGTGAACTTCTGTGGCTTGCCCTGACAAAGGTCTTAACAGAGCTGCCGCTACAGCGTGTGTGTCAATAGTCACATCGCCATTCGGGCCGTTGGGGTCAAGGATGTTGTTGTAAAAACTGCGTACCTTATGCTTTGTCCCCATAAGTGGCGTCAAGATAGTTTTATCGCCGCCACTTTCAAAAGCAGACACAGCCTTTGAAATCTCTGATATTGAACCCCAACCGGTGCCTTTTGGTTTGCCGCCTGCTGTCAACGCTGTGCCAATAAAATCACCTTCTGGAGAAACAATTTGGTGGCTTCTATCGGCATATGTCTCATCATGTAACCGCAGCCAAATAGCTTTTTCTGCTGGCAATTCAAGCTCTGATAACTTTTTATTTGAGATAGCTTTTATTATTGCTTGGTCTTTTGGTTTCTTAAATTTCTCTAAGCCAGTTTTTAGCATCTCTTTGGTGAATACTGTGTCTTGCTGGTTGCTCATAATATCAAGCACACGCTCACCAAGGCTCACATTCATGTACCAATCTTTTTGCGGCGATAACGCAGCAAGAACCCCGGCAATAGAACTGTCAGGCAAGTCATACTTTTGAGACCATTTATCAGTTATGGCTCTCGCGCCATCATACCAGAGCTTTGATCTATCTCTTGTCTCGCCCGGCACTTTATCAAAAATCCATAACAGATTGTTCTTGGCGTGTTCAATAAACGCCTCGCTAGCCTGATCTGCTGGCAAAGCCGCTTCAGCCTCTGTCATATTAGGATAGTTTTTGACAATCCCAACATTGTGATCAAACACTTTAGGATCGGCTTTTAATTCTTCAAAACCAATTTGCAATGGCTGCGCTATTGGGTCTTCTGTTGCAGCTTTAGCGGTAGGCAATCTAGTTGATATTCTGTTTGGGTTTGCTTCAGCTTGTCTCGCCCCGCCAATTAGCTTCTGACCAGCCACAATAGCCTCATCGACCATCTGGGTAGGATCTACACCCATACCAAGCGTAACGCCGCTCTTGGCGTCTTCTAGCCGCGCTGGCGCGCCTGCTACATACTCGCCCGTTGCTTGTGCGCCTTTCTTAGCGCCAGCACCAAACCCAAGAACCTCGCCAACAGCAGCGCCTTGTTTCAAGCCTTGTTTGGCCTCATCGCTAATTGGCAACATATCAACGCCAGCATTATAAAGCTCAAACGCTTTCTCTGACCCAATGACGCCAGAGATGCTGCTAAATCCTTTTAGGAACTCCTCAATGCGGCTACCCTCTTCGGCAGTCGCCGCCTGCACACCACCCTTAACCAGAGCCGCAATATCAGGAACAGCAGTCACTGCGCCAATAGCAGCGCCGGGAACTACACCGCCCATAGTACCAGCGACTTCTGCCTCAGTCACTGGCGCACCGGCAGCTTGTGACAGCGCGTAGATGTCAGGCCTTACACCGCCGCCAAACACATCAGCCACACCCAAAGTCTCGCCGGTTGGGTCGATGCTTTGCGCCGTGACCGTGCCGTCCTCTTGCATAACAGCGTCAACCTCAAGCCCAGAGTTCTTGAGGTAATATGTTTTGTCCCATTCCCGCTCTAGGTTCATTACTGCGATCCTAATATTGTAAATGATTTCTTGAGACCATCGGCCTCTCTTGGATCAAACTTTTGATCAGATACAGCTTGTGTCAAGGCAGACTGAATGTCTTGCCAATCGCTGTCACGATCAACAGAATAGCCAAGCCCCTTCAGTTTCATTGCAAGACCCTTAACAGCAACGCCAGCTTGGCTGACTTGTTGTGGTGTGTAAGCTGCTTCGGCTTGCATTTCTCTTACGCGCTTGATCATAAAATCCATACGATCAAAAGCCGGGTCACGCCTTACAGCAAGGATCAATTCATTTTTTAGCTTTGCAATTTTTTGTTCCGCCTCCCTTTCTTCATCAGTAAAACTAGCCCTGTTTGTTGTTGGATAACCCAATTCATTTTTTGCATAATCCATTGCGGTTGCAAAATCTACATTACGCTGCTCTTTAAGTTCTCCTAACAAACGCAAATGTGTACCAGATGAAATCTGCCTATTTTTAGCAGCCGTGTTAATATCTTCAAAAGTTAATTGGTAATTTAGTGCAAGACGATTAAGGCCAGACACAACCTCTGCATCATCTACCCCGCCCTCAGTGTGAATAGCAGACGCGATGCTTTCATACTTAGCACCATCCAGTTCTCTGAGCCTGCCAAGCAAACCATATAAGCGATCTGTTTCACCTCTGATTTTTGCGTCTGTGATTTCTGGCAACAGATCATCAACGGCATCAGTGCGCTTTCTTCTGTTGGCTGCTTCGACTTGCGCGTCTCTGCTGCGTTGTTTGTCAGCCAAATCAATAGACAGCTTTACAGCTTCCCTGCGCTCCTCATCATTCATATTGTTAAGAATGTCTTGGATGTGCGGATCACTTACCTGCTTGCCCAGCAATAGATCGTCAGTGTTCTTGATTGGATTTTCTAAAACAAAATCTGCAACCGCGCCTGTCTTTAACTGCAAAACCTTTTTATCAAACGCAGCAAGCCCCTGCTTTACCAGCGCTTTGTCGCCAACATAATATCCATCAGTGGCAATTTTTCTTCTTAAAACATCTAGCTTTTGATCAATCGTAACAACCTCGCCGGTTCTCTGATCAAATGTTGTGCCAGCTTTAATTTGTTCTGCAACAAGCTCGTTAATAATCATGTCCATTGAAGCAAGCGCAGCAACTTCTTGTCGCTTCTCAGCCTTCTTTGCCAGTGACTGCGAGTGCGACAGCAACGCCGTGTTACCCACAGTTGACATAGACGCTTGAAACTTTGACCCGGCGGCAGGGTTTAACTGATACAGATTGCTAGAATAGCCTGAGATTAGGCCATTGATCTTGGCGCTAAGTTCAGTGGCTGGCATATCTGTCTGTTCTGCCTCAAGCCGCAAGGCAGTCAGCGCCTTACGCGCCTCCATCTCAGACTGGTCAATAATAACATCAAGCGATGTTTTCCGCGCACTGCGCCCAAACACCGTGTAATCATCGCCGGGCAGCATTTCCGAAATGTCTGCGCCCTCTTTCTTAGCCTCATCTAGCTGCGCCTGCGTTGGCGCGTTCTCAGCGCCGTAACGTGCGCCCTCTGCCAAAGCGGCAAACTCTGCCGTCTTTGTGACGTATTGCGACATTACATCCAAGCCGCGTGATACTTCCCTAAACACGCCAGCCTGCGCACGGCCAGCGACAGTCAGGTCAACGCTTGGCATTGACGGTATTGCTGCGCCTAGTGGGCGATATCTAGGAAGCTCTGCCATTAAATAGCCCCTGCCGGATATGACGCCGCGTATGGACTAAGTGTTGTTGTACTTGTAGTTGCCGCCGCTGCTGGAGCGCCGCCAATCAGGCTCTGCGTTGCATAAGCGCTGCCAAACGCAGTAGCCGCACCGACAAGCCCCTGCATTGTTGCGCTTCTGGCGGCAGACATAAGTTGGCCTGCCTTCATCTCGCCGCCGCGTCTAGCAATAACCTGACCCTCGCGTGTCGTGTAAAGCTCCTCTGCGCCACGCGCTAAAGCAAACTGATTAAGAGCCTTGGCGCTGCCGCTGAAGGGATCAATGCCGCCAGCGCCTGCTCTGGCGGTAATAGCTGACTGTGTGCGCAAGATGTTGTCCAGAACTTGCACACCCTGCTGCTTATACTTGAGCGCCTCTTGTGCGCCCTGCATCCGCGCCATAGTCGCCTGCGCCGCGTAGCCTTTAGCCTGCGCTCTTGCGGCCATCATGCCAGTGACGGCTTGAAGCCCGGCAACCGCATATAGTGCCGGAGCCGCAGCCGCTGATGTCATTACTGCTGTTACTACTGGTGCCATCTTATTGTCCTACACTAACTTTGTAATCGAGGCCAAGCAGCGTCATTTTTAATGGCACGTCTTGACCGATTGTGATTTGACCATCGTAAGTATAACCTAAAATGCCGTGCAATGTCTTTAACCCAGTAAACTCTTGCACTGCGCTGTCAAGAACGCTTGTGCCAAAGTTTCTGAACGACACAGACTTGCCGTCAATCGTCAGTGATTGCGTGGCAAACAATTCAGCATTTACTTCAAAGATACGCTTCTTAAATCCTTTGAGCGAGCCGCTGGCTAGGTTAGGCTCAACCGGCAGCGTCTTGATCTCCGGCGTAAAGTTAAGACCAATTTCGTAGCTGCTGGTAGCTGGCCGGGCAAATGTAACAGTGTAGGGTGACGCCGGTACAACTTGCGTTGGCTCATGAACGCCATCGCGGATGATGTCAACTGTTTTAGCTTCAAGATGCGTCACATTGACTGAGCTTGCCGCGCCGCCGACTAATGCGCAGTCAACCAAAACATCTGGGTCGAATAGCTCAACATAATAAACAGCCGCGCCATTTACTGTGCGTTTAACCACAGTGTAAATGTCGTCAACATCAACGCCGATATTTATAAACTCGCCATCTGTCGTCCATTCTGACGGCGCGATGACATTCTGACTGCGCAGCAAAGTATAACAGGCAATCGAGCCATCATCGCCATTCACGATCATCAGTCTGTCGCCCTCATCTGTTGATGTGGCGACACGCACAGCCATTTCCTCTGGTGATCTCAACAGATGCGATGACAGCAGAGAAATCTTAGCTGACGTGTAAGCCTGCACCGTGTCACTAAACAGGAACTCTTGCAGAGCCTTGCCTTGACGCTGAACAAACAAAGTCGAGCCGTCCACATTTTGCAAGCGGATGCCCGGCTTCATGCCAAACGCCGTCTGTTTCTTAACAATTAGATTGCTTGGCGTGATTGGCGTGTCTAGCGTTTGCGGCACATAGAACTCAGCGCCTGTCGTAAATATCTGCAAATGACGGCCAGAGTAAAGATCAACAATTGCGTTGAATGTGCCGGTGTCTAATGTCGCCTCAACCGCGTCATCGTCAAGCGCTTCATTTGGGCTAAAGTCAAAGAAATTTGAAACCTTTGATCCCCAGATTGTTGACGGCCTTGCTTTGCTGCCACCAAAAAACAGCCTGCCCTCGTGGAATGTCACGCTGCGAGGCCAACCGCGTGTCGTTGACCACACATCTTCATAGCCGTGTTCAGTCTCAAAATTACCGGCAGTAATTGCGCTGGTATCAAAGAATGGCGTTTCAGTAAAAGCCTTAACCTCAGTGTCGCTGACAAACTCAATGACACGCGCACGACCAAAACCATTTTTGGCGACAATGTATTCATCAACCATAGCAGCGCCAAATGCCTTAATTTTATAGCTGCTGGCGGCGGTGGGTTGAGTATCCCAAGCCGGTGTGACTGTCGCAACCTTAGTAGCCGCAACATAGCTTTCGATGTGCCGCGATTGACCAACGCCGGGGCCAGCCGTGATTAAAATGAAAAAGCCAGAGCAAGCATCATCAGTAGTGTATGAGGTCGCGGCCTTTAATGTGATTGTATCAGCGCCGCCACCTTGCGCTGTTCCAGTGTCTGTCGTTACGGCAGACGCGGTCAGCGTGATATTGCCGCTTGTAGCGCTTGGCGTAACTGTATAATCCGGCTCATGTGTGTCAAATAGAAACGCATATTTGGGGATGTAATCAAACGCGATAACGCTGGCCGTCCAATCACTGTCAGTCGCGCCGCGCACAATCTTGATTGGCGCTAAATCTTCATGCACCACAATGACAGTATCGGCTGACTGCACCCAATTCATTTCTGGCAGGATTGCGCTGGTGAGGCTGGCGACAGTCAAATAGTCATTGCCGCTGCCATTAATGTCAGTGATTAACACGCCATCCTTAAACACATACATTTTGCCGGGCGTGAATACCAGCATATAGCTGTCGGCGATGCTAAACTCAAACGACACCATCCGCACCGCGTCAGCAGCGCCGCTGTCTAATGCCGTAATGAACTTGCTACCATCACGCCGCTTCGCGCCGCCCTGCGGCTGGACTGTGATGTTACGCGCTGTAGACAGGCCAGACTTGTACTGAGCCAGATCAGTACGCGCTCTTAGCTTTGGATCGAGTTCGCCAGCCGTAAAATCATTTTGTATCTGGATGATCCGGCTCATGCTAGAACCTTATGTCTGAAATCGGAAACTCTTGGATTTGCTGCGCTGGTCTGTCAGCGCCGTCAATGTTGATGGCTACGCGCACCAGACCGCCGCGCATATTCTCAGCGACTGAGCCGTAAGCCTTGGTGTGATAATATTCGGCCTTTGTCGTCTGATCTGTGATTGGCTCGGCAAACTCAGCCGCCAGCGCAGTCTTTAACAGCCGTACAAAATAAGGCGGGAATAGGGCAGGCTCTGGCCGGAACTGGTAGTCAATCCAGATTTCTTCATAATCAGCAAAGATACCATCGCTGTAAATCTCAAACTCGCGCACCGACCTCGCGCCGACATTGCCATTGTTAAATACGGCCTTTGGATTGCCGAGGATATCGCCGGGCAAGGTAAAGTTATATCTCCATTCGTTAGTCGGGGCAGCGACAAGCCGCGCCAGCTTTACTTTTTTAACCGACCAAGAATAAGCATATTGCATTAGAAGAGTGTCGCGCACATCGCCGTAAAGACGATCTGCGACTTGCGCCTCATCAGTGCCATCGGCGAATGATGAGAGCGGAGCCGCCCCAAGCATAATTAGTGCTTCAGAACATATTGATAGTTTGGTATCACCGGACGCCATTGAGCCACTCCAAGAACAGGGAAAGAGGGGCTGGTTGCCCAGCCCCGCTCAAATTTAGTCAGCGTCAGCGACTGAAACAGTCGTGCCGTCTGATACGTCAACAACACCAGATGCGTTTGACAGAACAACAACAATTGACATTGTTGGGGTCGCGCTGTCGTGAACAAAGATCACATCGCCGACTGCCAGAGTGTCTGACAGGTCATTGAAATAACCTTCGGTGTTCACAGTCGCAATCGCGTCTGCTGATGTGTAGGTGTACATTGATGGTGCGTTGCCTTTTTTAGCTGCACCGATCACATTCCATCCTGCTGAAGAGAAAGCCATTTTTTAATCTCCTTCCTATTCAGTGCAAGAAATGGCAACGATACCTTCGGCATCAATGGCAACCGCGCCTGCGGAGAACATTGAAGACACAAGGAACGATGTCTTTTCTGGAACGTAGTTGATCTCAGACTTTTGGTTCATGCCGATACCAACGCCAACTGCATCGCGGTGGAACGCAAAGCAAGTGCGGGTTGATGGAAGCGGCAAGCCGCCTTCGTCACGATCACCAAGTGTCACGAACTTGAAGCCCATAAAGGTGTCAATGTCACCCTGTACGAGAGCTTTGACTGATGCAAAGTCTGCACTGGTAACCTGAGTTTCACCTAAGAGGCCAGCAAGGGTGTTGGCGTGGATGAGCATACAACGCCCTTCCATTGGTACGTTACCGGCATCGAGCAGCTTCTTAGCTTCAATCAGCTTCTCAATGTTCATGTTTGTACCAGCACCACCGATTGATGTCGCAACAGTCAGTGATGTACCTGATGATGCAAGTGCATCAATGGTCAACTGATCCATCCGGCGACCGATAGCGGCACCAACGACTTGCACCAATTCACGGCGCTCGTCAAAGTTCACCTTCTGCTGTGAGAAGATATCTGAGTATTCAGCAGCAATGTAATCTGACATTGTGGCTGTGACCTGTGAGTAAGTCACATTCAATGGAGTTACATCGGTCTGCGGAACACGAACAGTTGCGGTGCCTTTTCCGATCTTCGGAAACTTCACCTGATTGCCTTCGACATTTGTCCGCTCGCGAGTTAAGCCAGCCAGAGCGCGTGACGCTTGGTATGCCTGCTTAACCTCGGCATCGAACAACTGCACAAAAGCATTGGAAATGCCTACTGCCATTTTCCTAGTTCCTTTGTAAAAGTTAAAACACGATTTGACGCCTAGCAGGTATCCTTTCGGGCTGCGGCTTGGGCATATACGCTACGCCCCCAAGCGTTTTGTAACAGGTCGAAAGCCGATTGTCTGTCAAGGGTGATTTTATAGAAAAATGCGACAGTTGTAAACAACTGCCGCACTTTGGTTAGATTGCCGAATATTCTTGGCTGCCGTAAACCTGCTCAAACATTTTTTCGACCTTGGCGCGATACGCCGGGTCGCTGTTATATTCGGGCTTACCTACCATCGCCATCAACTCTTCCTTAGATGGTGCGCCGTCAATTGGCCCAACATCAACAGGGATAGCTTTGTCGCCGTAGTATGAGCGAACTTTTTGCAGAGCGCGGATGCCTTGGGCTGTACCGCCCATAATCTTAAACTCTTCAAAGTCAGCCTCAGACCAGACGCCCTTGCGGACTAAGCCCTGCGCCCAGTCAGTCATTGACTTAATGGTTGCATCGGCATTGTTTCCTAGCTTCTTATATTCTTCCTCAAATGAGACTTGAGCTTGTTCAGCTTCAAGCTGAGACATACTAATAAACTTAGAAGCCAAATCCTCAAACGCAGATTGGCTAATGCCATTTTCCTTCGCCCAGTCTCGATAAGCCGTGAAAAGCTCATCATCGTCACCAATGCCTGCATCTTTAAATACAGCGTCATCATATTTTTCTGGAGCCTTGTGCTTGCCCTGCGAAAACTTTTTTTGCAGTTCGTTGTAAGATTTGACAAGATTTTCAAGGTCTGGCCCTTCTTCCTCGTTCCAAAATTTATCGGGATACCAATCT
>Ga0181577_10005152_pt1 | contig 10037 bp, 10 predicted proteins | sample 101ome_21_FD_132468 | JGI IMG/M metagenome (GOLD analysis project Ga0181577, IMG submission 132468) | Coastal salt marsh microbial communities from the Groves Creek Marsh, Skidaway Island, Georgia - 101413BT metaG (megahit assembly) | ecosystem: Environmental > Aquatic > Marine > Intertidal... | reverse complement strand
TCGATGGGAAAACTCTATGGGTGATATCAAGTTTGGTTATGATTTTTGGTATCAACCTCGGCATAACATCATGGTCAGTTCTGAGTGGGCAGCACCTAATACATTTATGCCAGGATTCGATCTGGAAGAAGTTGGACACCTTAAGTATGGTCGCGAATTACATTTTTGGGATTTTGAAAAGAAAAAACCCATTGAAAGTTTCTATCTTGGCGAGGACGGTCTTCTTCCACTAGAAGTAAAATTTCATCATAACCCAGACAGCACCCATGGATTTTGTGGAGCTGCACTGTCAACAAACGTGATACACTGGTGGAAAGACGATAATAGTCAATGGAAATGGGAAAAGGTTATTGACGTAGAAAATGAAATGCATCCCGACTGGCCCATCCCTCTTCCAGGAGTAATGTCAGCTATTCTTATTTCAATGGACGATAAGTATCTTTACCTCAATAATTGGTTGCATGGAGATATGCGCCAGTATGACATTTCTGATCCCCATAAACCCATTCTCACCGGCCAAGTTTTCATGGGTGGTCTGCTCGGTAAGGCGCCAAAGGTCAATGGTGTTGAAGTTGCAGGGGGTCCACAAATGTTCCAGTTAAGTCTCGATGGAAAGCGACTTTATGTGACTACTTCACTTTTTTCGACATGGGATAATCAATTCTACCCAGAAATAAGAGAAAAAGGTGGCGTAATGGTTCAAATTGATTGTGATCCAGTGAATGGTGGAATGAAGATTAACCCAGACTTTATGGTAAATTTTGGTGAAGAACCGAATGGTCCAAGTAGGTGTCATGAAGCAAGATACCCCGGTGGCGATTGTACGAGTGATATCTGGTTATGACAGAGCATAGAGTAACCCTTTCTAACAGAGATGAAGCAACTTACTCCGTGAATGGGCGTCGCCCACTTCTGGAACAATTAAGAGACCATGGTGTAGATCTACCATATGGTTGTGAATATGGTGGTTGTATTACGTGCGCTGCGAAGCTCGTGAAGGGCGATATTGATCAGCGCCGCCAGGTCGCTCTTAATAACAGACAGATAGAAAATGGATATGTCATATTATGTGTTGCGCGCGCGACGTCAGATATTACATTAGAGATCGGCGTAGAAAGTCACGATAAACTCTATCGTAATCCTTTTCTAGATCCGCTGAAGCCACATGAATTGAAAGCGGATATTGCCACGTCGGAGGAAGTTTAATGCCCGAAGCTGATATTGACCGCCTCTACGATTATGACCCTAAATATCTTGCTGATATATTAGCATCAGTAAAGACCATAGCAATGGTTGGCGCCAGTGGCGATAAAACAAAGTTTAGTTATGGCGTGCTTCGTCAACTAAATGAAATTGGCTATGAAATTTTGCCTGTAAACCCAAACCCAAATGTAAAAGAGATACGTGGCTTAAAAGTCTACCACTCACTCGAAGAGATAGAAAAACCAATAGATATGGTAGATGTTTTCCGTCCAAAAGAAGAGCTTTATGCCATTGCTGAAAAAGCAATATCTGTTGGTGCAAAAGTTTTATGGGGTCAGATAGGTGTTTATGACGATAAGGCTGCAAAGCTGGCAGAAGAGGCTGGTCTCAAAGTTGTAATGAACCGTTGCCCAAAGATTGAGCTTTTTAGGCCATTTTGGAAACCAAGATTGGATTTAAAAATATAATAAGGCGTGATGAACGCATTAAACTTTAAGAAGGATAGAATTTGAGTAATCCATTTTCAGAGTTACTTGTGGTTTCAGTAGAACAAGCCGTAGCAGCACCCTTGTGTACATCACGCCTAGCTGACATGGGAGCACGAGTGATCAAAGTCGAACGTGCAGAAGGAGATTTTGCTCGCACCTATGATGAAACAGCAAATGGTGATAGCTCTTACTTTGTATGGACTAACCAAGGTAAAGAGTCAGTTGTTCTTGATTTAAAGAAAGTAAAAGACAAAAAGCTACTTTATAAAATTTTAAAAAAGGCAGACGTTTTTGTCCAAAATCTAGGCCCAGGGGTTATAAAAAAACTTGGTTTTGCCTCCGAAAAAATGAGAGAGTTAAATCCAAAATTAATTACGTGTGATATCTCTGGATATGGCGAAAGCGGCGCCGTAAGTGGCTTAAAAGCCTATGACTTATTGGTTCAGGCTGAAAGCGGATTAATCGATATTTCAGGAGGCCCAAATGAACTGGGTCGTATCGGTGTCTCTGTATGCGATATAGGAGCAGGCATAACTGCCCATGCCGCCATATTGGAAGCACTATTTTACAGGGAGCGTACTGGGCAAGGTTATGGCGTAAATATATCTTTATTCGACGTCGCATCAGATTGGATGAATGTACCACTGATACAACATGAATTCGGTGGTAAAAGTCCAAAAAGAGTTGGATTGATGCACCCAACAATTCAACCCTATGCTGCTTTTAAGGTTAAAGATGGCTCTCAAATAATTATTGCAATTCAGAATGAGCGCGAGTGGGCTAGATTTTGTTCCAAAGTGCTCAACCAACCCAGTCTTGCTAAAGATCCTCTTTTTAAAAGTAACAATGCTCGGGTCAAAAACGTTGAAAAGTTACATCAAATTATTAACAAAACTTCAACATCTTTGACAGTAAAGGAGTTTACTAACTTACTTACTGAAGCTGACATAGCCTTTGGTTCAATAAATTCAGTGGACGCCCTTTCCAAACACGCTGGATTAAGCCTTGTAGGTGTAAAGAATACAAAGGGCGAAGATTTAACGATGGCGGCTCCACCGATTAAGCGTACGATAAATTCATTTAAAAAATCAAATTCTCCACCAAAATTAGGTGAACATACATCGAAAATTTTTAAGGAATTTGGGCTTTAAGTGATGAGAATTAAATTAATAAATTATTTAAAATACTTAGAGTGAAACTCATGCTGTTACGAAGTATTGTTGTGCTGCTCTCTCACTTAGCAATGTCTGTCTACAAACATTTGAAAATGTTTCAACTAATTTAGTTGGGATAGCACGCTTACTCGATGCCAAGCCATACTGGGCAGTAGGGACATCATCTGAAATAGGTATGTATGCCAAGCCATTTCCATCGTAAGCTCTTTCGGTAACTGGTCGCATAATCATGATAGCATATCCTTCGCCTGCCCCAACTAAACTCCTAGCTAATTCATAAGATTTTGTTTGGTGTCGAACTTTAGGACGTAGCTTTAACTGGGAAAAGCAAGATAGAAAAAACTGTTCAGTGATAGGTAAGCTCAACGACACCATTTCTTTATCAATTAACTCCGTTAAGGAAATAGACGTTCTAGACGCTAAAGGATCATTTTTTGACACCAAGACGTATGGACGTTCTTCAATTAAAGTTTCAAAATCAATAGAGGGATTTGGGAACATATTATAAGTCAACGCGACATCAATACTGCCTTGAGTTAGCATAGTATTTAATTCATCAAGATCTGCCTCATGAACTTGCAGAGAAATATCTAAATTTCTGTTTTTCACTGCTTGCAATATAGTAGGTATAATAAATGCTGCTGTCGGAGTAAAACATCCCAATTGGATTGTTCCACTTAGGTTTTTATTAAGATTTCTGGCTATATCTTCAAATTCTTCTGCATTCTCAATCAATCTTTTTGCATTCGCTATAAATCTTCTTCCAACAGAGGTAAGCTTTAATTTGTTTGGTCGATCACGCAGAAAAATTTTCATGCCATAATCCTGCTCAATTTTCTGAATCGCATTTGTCAAAGCAGGCTGAGAAATAGCAATTTTTTCCGAGGCAGCCTGCACTCCTCCAAAGTCAGCTACTGCCACTGCGTATTTAAGTTGTCTGAAAGGCGTCAATATAATTAAACCTTATATTAAATTGTAATTTTTATTATTTTACAAATAATGTTTTCGCTTGCAACGTTTTTGTATGCAACTGTGACCGTAAAAAATTACCAAGTTACTGTAATAAATATGTTACGTAATCGAATTAAAAGAGATCAAACAGATCCAAGATTACGTGAGAAATGGGGGGAAACGCGTTGGCCGGTATTACACTTGACGGTGTGACTAAATCCTATGATGGCACCACAGTCATCAACAACCTGAATCTAAAGATCAAGGATGGTGAGTTTCTTACTTTGGTAGGCCCATCGGGATGCGGCAAATCAACTACACTTAGAATAATAGCAGGCTTGGAAAAACAAACAGATGGAGATGTTGCAATAGATGATCAAATTGTAAACGATACTCGGCCATCCCTCCGCGATCTTGCAATGGTTTTCCAGTCTTACGCTCTCTACCCACATTTGACCGTGCGCCACAACTTAATGACGCCTTTAAAGTTAAGGGACCTAACGTTTTGGGAACGCTTTCCCATATTAGGGTATTTCATTCCAGGACGAGGCAAAAAGTTAAAAAACATAGAGTATGAAATACAAAAGGTTGCCGCGATATTAAAAATAGAACCTCTTTTAGCGCGAAAACCTGGGCAGCTATCTGGAGGCCAAAGGCAGCGGGTAGCTCTGGGACGTGCCATGGTTAGAAACCCAGCAGCGTTTTTAATGGATGAACCTTTATCAAATCTAGATGCCAGTTTGAGGGTTCATATGAGAGCAGAGCTATCGGCGCTTCACAAAGAGATAAAAACAACCTTCATCTATGTGACGCATGACCAAGCTGAGGCCCTGACAATGTCAGATAGAATAGCCGTAATGATGGACGGTGACCTATTACAACTTGGGACACCAGAGGAAGTCTATAAAAATCCAAACGACATTAGAGTGGCAGAATTCATTGGTAGTCCAAAAATGAATATTCTTAATGGCATCTGTGATGAGAATGGCCAAATCACGAGTGGCGGCATTAAAATCGATGTGTCAGTATACCCGTCAAACGCTGGACCAGTATCCGTTGGTTTTCGCCCTGAGCATATTGAAATAGTCCATAAGTCCAGTACTAAAACTTTAGCTGGAAAACTTAGTTACAAAGAAAATCTTGGATCCGATGTTTTCTTACATATTAGTCTGGACGATGTTGATGCAAACTTGATTGCAAGAGCACAACCTGATGAGGCCAATTCCCATAAGGTTGGAGATATTCTACATTTTACACCAAACAAAGGCGTTGCTTTAATTTTTAACTCTAACGGTGAGCGGATCATACCTTCAAAACAAAAAAATAGCAGGAAAAGTAAATAATGGGGCACTCCAAAATACATTATTGGTTTGTTGGACCTGCAATTTTTCTTATGCTTTTATTGCTCATTGCTCCTGTTTTTGTCGCAGCTGCTCTTTCAATGACGGATTATAGTTTAGGAAATAGTGGTTTCAACTGGATTGGTTTTGAAAACTATGAAAAACTTTTTAGTCGGCGCAGCTATGCCAAAATGTTTAGTGCATCTTTGACTTATGTTTTGTTGGTTGTGCCTATTTCAGTTGCTTTGGGTCTTGGAGCTGCTTTACTAATTTCAAGTCTTAAAATTGGTGGCGAGCTATATAAAGCGATTTTCTTCTTGCCGGTTATGGCAACTTTACTCGCAATGGCAATTGTTTGGGAATTTGCTCTGAACCCAATTGTCGGCGTGGTAAATGATATCCTCAGATCAGGATGTGATAAGGATATCATTTACGCCTTTTTGACTGGATCCTGGTATGGAAACAATGCACTTGAAAGTTGGTATGGCTCTTCTTGTGAAAAAAAATTTCCTCTGTGGCTTGGCGACAAAAAATACGCTCTTGGAACAATAGCTTTTATAGGGATATGGCAAGCATTTGGATTTAATATGGTATTGTACCTTGCAGGCCTAACATCGGTCCCAAGAGAACTCTATCAGGCTGCTCATATGGATGGAGCACACAGCGCTTGGGAACGCTTTAAACTTGTAACCTGGCCAATGTTAGGACCCACCCATGTTTTCGTAATTACAATTTCCTCAATTCGTTCTTTCCAAGTTTTCGATACTGTAGAAGCGCTTACAGAGGGAGGCCCTTCTAAATCAACGTATGTAATGGTTTACGCAATGTTCGAAAAAGGAGTGAGACAAAATCTTCTTGGCGTAGGCTCTGCAATAACGATCGTTTTTCTCATTTTTGTTCTGATCTTAACGCTTATCCAGGTATATTTTGTTAATCGGAGGGTGCACTACTAATGTATAGTCAAACAAGCTGGTTAAGTGAATTTTTCAAACACAGTCTTCTTTTAGTTGGTGCAATTGTGGTTTTGCTGCCTTTTTATCTAATGTTATCTTATTCCTTTAAATCCCCCTCCGAAATTGAAGCAAATACCGGAGGTTTTTTTGGCAAACAAGAAATAATGACTGACAACAGATGCATTAAAGCTGGAAACCCAGAAGAAGAATGCTTAATGCGCCCTATTGTTTATAATTACACGGCTGCTTTTAAAGAGGCTCCGCTAGTGCGGTATATGTTAAACGGTATTTTTGTAACTGTTAGCATTTTTGTAATCCAAGTAATCATAGCTTTGCCGTGCGCATATGCTCTGTCAAAATTAAGGTTTTGGGGAAGAAATGCAGTTTTCGGACTGGTAATCTTCTGCTTACTAATACCAGTTCACGCCATAGCTTTACCGCTCTACATCATGTTGGCAAAAGTAGGTCTTACCAACACCTATGCAGCTCTCATTATTCCATGGACAATATCTGTCTTTGGTATTTTTTTGATGCGTCAGTTTTTTATGACAGTTCCAGACGATTTAATTGATGCAGCTCGGATGGATGGAATGAGTGAATTCTCGATTGTTTGGCAAGTTATGCTACCAACTGCAATTCCTGCGCTTTTAGCATTTGGCATTTTTTCCGTAGTAGCCCACTGGAATGACTACTACTGGCCGAGAGTTGTGGTAACCGGAAATAAGGATCTTATGACGCCACCTCTCGGATTGCGCATGTTCAAGTCTGATATGGACGGAAATGAATACGGTCCAATGATGGCGGCAACGACAGTTATTGTTCTACCATTAGTCATTATTTTCTTGCTTGCTCAAAGACGCTTTATTGAGGGAATTACAATGACTGGAATGAAATAATTTTGGAGAATACCGGTGAGGCAGTACATCCTTAACCGGTTATAACAGAGACTAAACACTATTTTCTGATTAGTCTCAAAACACTGGAGGAAAAGATGAAAAACTTAACTAAACTCTCTGCACTTGCTCTGGCAGGAAGCGTCATGATGACCCCTGTCCAAGCAGTTGAGATCGAAGTGGGATATGCTTACTCGTCACTCTTCGATGTCACAATGGAAAGGCTAATTCCCGAATTCAACAAAGCCCACCCGGACATAACAGTGAAATTTCGTGCTACCTATGAAAATTACGAAGATGGCACAAACACAATTTTACGCGAAGCAGTAGCTGGTGACTTACCTGACGTTACATTCCAAGGTTTGAACCGCCAAGCAATTTTGGTTGAAAAAGGAATAGCTAAGTCTTTGGAGCCTTTTATCGCTAAAGAAGCCGACTTTGCAAAAGATGGCTACCATCAAGCAATGCTTGATCTAGGTACATTTAATGGAGAAGTTTACGGACTCCCTTATTCAGTTTCTCTACCCGTTGGATACTATAATATGGATAATTTGAGGGCAGCTGGAATAACTGAACTCCCAACCACTTGGGACGAAGTAATAGCAGCCTGTAAAACCCTTATGGCAGATGGGCATAAAACGCCAATGTGGTGGGGATGGAGCGTAACTGGAAATTGGTTTTTCCAAGCCCTTATGTGGAGCCAGGGTGAACCTATATTGAAAGATGGAAAGGTAAACTTTGATGGTCCCGCAGGTCTTGCAGCTCTTGAGCAAATGAAGAAGCTATTCCGTGAGTGTGACATGCCTAATTTGTCTGCTGGTGATGCGGGTGTGCCATTTAACTCAGGTGAAGTTTCTATGTACTTCTGGTCAACTTCAGCCGTTGGAGCAATTGAAAGAGCAAAAGGTGACTTCGAATTAAAAACTGGGAAATACCCTGGAATGGGACAGCCACCAAAAGCTCTGCCTGCAGGTGGAAACTCAGTGATGATGGTGTCAACATCTGAGGACCCTGCGGAAGTCGATGCTGCATGGAAGTTTGTAAAGTTTGCAACATCTGGCGTTGGAGCTGCACTGGTTGCAGAAACCACCGGTTATATTCCCCCGAACAAAGCGGCAAATGACTTATTGACCGACTTTTATGCAAAAAATCCAAATAAATACACTGCAGTTGAGCAGTCTGGCTTATTAGCCGATTGGATTGCTTATCCTGGTGACAACGGCTTAGCAATCACTCAGGTCTTATACGATGGCATGGAATCTATCGTTACGGGAGACTCTGACGATATGGCTGCACTTCAAGAAGAGCTTGTAGAAGAAGTGAACGATCTTCTTCCTTAATAAGCCTTAATAAATTCAAAAATACCACCGAGGCGCCAGCGCCTTGGTGGACACAGAAAATGATTTAATTAGGTGTTGTCAAATGAGAACCAATAGTGACATTGAAAGCCGGCGCGATGGCTCCGTTGCTCGAGCAATCGCGTACTCGTCTACATTTATCGCGGATCGAGCCGAAAATACAGAAATATGGGATGTCGAAGGCAAAAGATACATAGATTTTTGCGGTGGTATTGGTTGTCAAAATACGGGTCACCGTAATCACAGGGTTGTGGATGCCATTAAAAACCAATTGGATACACTAACTCATACTTGCTTTCAGGTCACACCATATGAGAGCTATATAGAGCTGGCTGAACGTTTAAATGATATTTATCCCGGTAACTTTAAAAAGAAATCAATGTTTTTTTCAGCCGGTGGAGAAGCAGTCGAAAATGCAGTCAAAGTAGCTAGGTATTATACAAAACGCCCAGCAATTATTACCTTTACCAATGCATATCACGGACGGTCATACATGGGGATGGCATTGAGTGCTAGGATGATACCATTTAAACAAGGATTTGGCCCTTTCCCAGGCGATATTTACAGACTTCCTTTTCCTGATGAATTCCGAGGCATAACTTTGGAAGATACAAAAAGAGCCTTCGCAACATTATTCAGAAGTGACTGTCCGGCTGATCAAATTGCTGCAATATTTTTTGAACCAGTTCAAGGCGAAGGCGGCTATAATATAGCTACCCAGGAATTCGTGTCATATTTACGTGAGCTGTGTGATGAACACGGAATAATTATGGTTGCTGATGAAATTCAATCAGGGATTGGTCGTACTGGGAAAATGTTTGCAATGGAACACTTCGGTATTGATCCCGATTTAACCTGCGTAGGAAAAAGTATAGGTGGAGGTCTACCAATATCGGGAGTAGTTGGGAAAGCTAGCGTTATAGATACCGTCCCTCCTGGAGGTCTAGGCGGTACATTTGGTGGTAATCCAATGGCCTGTGCGGCCGCTTTAGCAGTTCTAGAGACAATCGAAAAAGATGGGTTACTAGCAAAAGGCTTAGAAATCGGGGAAGTTATAGATAAGCGTCTTCGAGAAATGTCATTAAAAAACTCAATGCAAAATATTGGCGATGTTCGTGGTTTGGGTTGTATGAATGCTATCGAGCTTGTTAAGGACCGCGAGTCTCTGGAACCAGATGGTGATATGGCCGCCAAAGTAGCTCAAATAGCACTTAAAAAAGGCCTTATCCTTGTAACAGCCGGACCAACGCGAAATGTGATAAGAATTTTGGTTCCCCTATCAGCCGATCTGAAAGTTATAGAAGAAGGCTTAGATATTCTGGAAGCTTCTTTGGAGGAAGCGGCAGCCTAAAACCTCAGAGTCAATAAATTATATCGTAGGTGATCGTATGAAAATAAAGGCCGCAGTTTTACGTCAATCGGGGCTACCCAGGCCTTACGCTGAAAGCAAACCACTCTCTATTGAAGAAGTTGATCTAGACCCACCCAAATCAAATGAAGTCATGATTAAAGTCAAAGCCGTTGGTCTTTGTCATTCCGATCTTGTTGCAATAAGTGGTGAGCGTGGAAAGCCTATGCCAATAGTACTTGGGCATGAAGCGGCCGGGATAATAACCGAAATTGGTGATAATGTTGAAGGCTTCGAAATTGGCGATCATGTGGTGCCCTCCTATGTT
>Ga0181577_10005148_pt1 | contig 10039 bp, 7 predicted proteins | sample 101ome_21_FD_132468 | JGI IMG/M metagenome (GOLD analysis project Ga0181577, IMG submission 132468) | Coastal salt marsh microbial communities from the Groves Creek Marsh, Skidaway Island, Georgia - 101413BT metaG (megahit assembly) | ecosystem: Environmental > Aquatic > Marine > Intertidal zone... | reverse complement strand
TAATTCGTCATCCCGCCAGCAGGTGCTTGTGGCGGGCCAGCGATTCCAGAACTCGTTCCATGTCCTGTGCGTCGTTGTAAAAGTGCGGGCTGATGCGCACGTTCCCGTCTCGACACGACACGACTACACCATCGGCTCCCATCGCGTCGACGAGGGCGTGGTCATCGACCGCCGCAACCGCGATCATCGGACCGTGCATTTCGCGCGGTGTGACGACCACTCCATTGAGGCTCTCAATACCTGACCGCAACTGATCGTGAAGCACCGACGATGCCGACCAGGCTCGGTCGACCCCCACCTCGTTCAACAAGCGCAAGCCCGCGTCGGCGGCGTACAGACTCGGAACGACCGGAGTGCCCGATTCGAATCGGCGCGCATCCTTCGCTGGGTCGAAGTCGTAGATATCCATTGCGAAAATGTCGCGGGCTGCAAACCACCCAGTTGTTGTGGGGACGAATTCAGACGTGGTCTCTGCGTTCACCAGCGCAAAACCAACACCGGGGCTCGACAGCATGTATTTCAGCACGCCGCCGACGAGAAAATCCGCTCCTAGTTCACGGAAATCGATAGGGACCGCGCCGACCGACTGATACGCATCAACCAGAACCGGAACCCCACGTTCGTGGGCGGCTTCTACGATTTCCGCGATGGGGGTCATCGCTCCATTGCGGTAACAGACATGGGTAACCGAGATGAGCGCAGTCGAGTCATCAACGGCGGACATGAGTCGATCAACTGACAGCTGATTGTCATCTTCAGCTGGAACATGGATAACTCGGGCACCGCGACGTTCTTGCGCATGCCAAATTTGTCCGATCGTGGGGAACTCCAGCGACGTTGTCACGATCGTGTTTCGCTGGCCGGAGAAGTCGAAACAGGACGCGATCGAACTGACGGCGGCCGACGCGCAACTGGTCACGGCTACTTCGGAAGCGTCACAGGAAAATGTGGTGGCAAGCCTGGATCGCACCTGCTCCTGGATTCCGACCCACGTCTCCCACAGCGACCCAAATTCCTCGAGGCCGTCGAGGTAGGCGTTGTAGGCCTGACGGACCTCATCAGCCAGCGCGCCCTGTGAGCAGGAGTTGACATAGGTCCGCTCGCGGAAAATTGGGAAACGTTCCCGGTAAGACTGGACGTCCAACGGACTACTAGCGGCCAAGGTAGGCCCTCCTCAGTTCCTCGTCTTCGGCCAAGTCCTTGGCCGGTCCCTCCAGCACGATTCGACCGGTCTGCAGCACATAGCCTCGATCGGCGACGGACAGGGCCATATTTGCATTCTGCTCCACGACCAACATCGAAACGCCCGACTCATGCAACCGCGCGATCATCTCAAAGGACTGCTCCACCAGTTTCGGCGACAGCCCCATCGAGGGTTCGTCCATGAGCAACAGAGACGGTTTAGCCATCAGCGCTCGGGCTACGGCAACCATCTGCTGCTCACCGCCAGACAGAGTTCCAGCGAGTTGGTCGCGACGTTCTGCAACCCTCGGGAAGAGATCGAATACATAGTCGAAGTCTTCCTTCGGCACGTTCTTGCGAGTGAAAGCGCCAAGCTGCAGATTCTCCATAACTGTCATGGGACCAAATAGGCGGCGATTCTCCGGAACTACCGCGACCCCGCGAGTGATGCGATCGGCGGTGCGCATCGAGGTCACATCCTCGCCGTTGATCAACACCAAACCCGAGGTCGGGACCACAAGTCCCAGGCACGTCTTCAGGGTCGTGGACTTCCCGCAGGCATTTCCGCCTAGGAGTGCAACGAATTCCCCCGGATAGACCTTTAAGTTGACGCCCTGAAGGATGTGAATCTGCCCGTAGTACGTGTTGACATCACGCAGTTCGATGAGGGGTGTTTGCGTCATTTGGTGACCGCCGCGCCCTTGCCGAGGTAGGCCTCGATGACCGCAGGTGAGGTCGCAACCTCGTCGAAGGAGCCGGCCGCGATCTGCACACCGTGGTCGAGGGCGATGACACGATCGCTGATGCCTTCGACGACGTGCATGTCGTGCTCGATCACCACAATCGTGTAGCCACGATCGTCACGAAGTCGCCTGATGATCTGGGCGATTTCCTTGGTCTCCGCCGGGTTCATACCCGCGGCTGGTTCGTCGAGGAGTAGAACGCTCGCGCCCGTCGCCATGGCCCGTGCGATTTCGAGCCGCCGACGATTCGCATAAGAAAGCGAGTAGGCCGGTTGGTCGAGCCGATATCCCTGCAGGCGAGTTCCGAAGAATTCCAGCGCCTCTCGCACCTGCTCTTCCTTCTCCACTTCTTCGCGTCGAGCGAGCGGCGAGCCGACGATGGATCCCAGCAGCGACGCCTTGGTTCGCCCGAACATTGCCGCCTTGATGTTCTCTCGGACGGTCAGGTTCAAAAACAGCCGAACGTTCTGGAACGTTCGGGCAATGCCTTGGCGGGCGACTTTCTCGGGAGGCAGACCGGTGACGTCCTCGCCGTGCAAGAACACGCGTCCCTCATCTGGGGTGTAGACGCCGGTAATGACGTTGAACAAAGTCGTCTTGCCAGCACCATTGGGGCCGATGACGCTCACGATTTCGGCAGGCTCAACGTCAAGGGAGAAATCGTCCAAGCTGGTGAGGCCACCGAACCGCTTGGTAACACCGCGGAGGCTCAGCGCGGGCTCGGTCATAGGACCTCCACTCGCGGTTTTCCGAACAGGCCCTGCGGCCTGGCCGCCATCAAGACGATCAGGAGCGCTCCGATCAAGAGCTGACGCGTCACGCTCGGTTCGAGAAGCAGTCGCACCTCCCAGGTGAACACTGCAAGCCAGAGCACCAAGGGAAGCGCAATGAGTCGGGTTCGCCTGGTGCGTGTGGTCATCCAAGCGATGGCCACGACCAAGAGCACGAAAGCGATGTTCCCGTATAGGAGTCGATCCTCAGGCATGAAAACCCACGCGCCGAGGATCGGTGCGAGAGGGCCTTCGGTCCACTCGGGCGTGGTCAGGTACGGCACTCCGAGAGCGAGGAATATCCCGTTTGCCGCGAAACCCACTGCAAGCGTGGAGACGAATACCGCGGTGATGATCTTCCACGACTTCAACGTAGTGACAACGGCGACGATAAGGACTATGAAGAACAACCAGTTGCTGTAGTCCGGGAAGCGGAGAACCTCAGGCAACACCACCATGATGATTGCGCCGATAACCAGACCCGGGACGCTGCCCAGACCGCCCAGGATCAATGCCGCGTAGAGCATGATCAACAGCGGCAACTTGAAGGTGCTGGGGAACACACCCAACTGAACGGACGCAAAAACACTGCCCGCCAGACCAGCGACCGCCGCCCCTACGGTGAATGCGAGCAACTTCATTCGCACAGGCGGGATCGTCATGTGCTGTGCGGCTAGCGCGTCTTCGCCCATTGCCCGCCATGCGAGTCCATGCCGAGAGTTGTGGATTCGAAGCGTCGCGAAAACACCAATCACGATCAGGCCGAGGAGCAGGAAGTAGTACGACGTCATTGACGAAAACGTGAATCCGAAGAAACTGAACGGATCCACATTGGTGATGCCGTTGGCGCCCCCGGTGACGTCAACCGGCTCCTGCATCCACGGGAACTGCACAGCGTCCGAAGACACCGCCAGTACCAGGAACATCTGACCGAAGAACAGCGTCGCGATGGCCAAGTAGTCACCGCTGAGTCTTCGAGACGGAGTTCCCAGAGCCAGACCGAACAGGGCAGTCACCGCGATAACCATCGGAATCGCCAGCCACGTTGGCCAGTGGATACCAAACTGGGGGCTAGCGACGAAGGCGTACATGTACGCCCCGAAGCCGTAGAACGCTACGAAACCGAGGTCGAGCAAGCCGGCGTAGCCAACGGTCAGATTAAGTCCGACTACGAGCATCAGGAAGAGTCCGAGGTTGACCCCGATTCGCAAGATGTAGTCGTTACTCGTCAAGAACGGGATCAACAAGGCGATCGTCAGGGGAACCAGCCACTGGATGCCCCGGGGCAACTGGAGCCATCGCTGACCCAGCGTCGCGAACGGGCCGCTCGCCTGGTTCAGGCGCTGCTCGTGCTGCGCGACCCATTCATCGGTACCGATACCTCTGCCCGATTCGCCCGCTGTCTCCGGCTGGTTCCCGGTTTGGTTCTCACTCATGTCACACCTTGGCCAGGTTCTTCTTGCCGAGGATTCCGGTGGGACGGATCAGCAAGACAAGGACCAGAATGAGGAAGGCGATGAAGTCGGCGTAGGTCGGATTCAAATAGCCCGTCGCCATCGCTTCGACGATACCGATGATGAAGCCACCGAGCATGGCGCCGGGGATCGACCCGATGCCTCCGACTACTGCCGCAGTGAACCCCTTGAGTCCGGCGAAGATGCCCATGTACTGGTCCACCGGGAATAGCAGCAAGCCAGACATGACGCCCGCCGCTCCGGCGAGGCCGCTAGCCAAGGCAAAAGTTATGGTGATGACGCGATCAACATCTATGCCGTTCATGACGGCCGCATCCTGATCGACGGCAACAGCCCGCATCGAACGTCCGAGTTGGGTCCGATTGACAAGGAACCACAGGATTGCCATCAGTAGGAGCGATCCGACGACCACCATGATCTCGGTAATGTCGATGCGGATGGAGCCGATACTGAAGCCGCTCCTGAGGTTGATGAACTGGCCCGTGTCGTAGAGACGAACCCGGGCGCCGAAGAGCAACAGCGCCGCGCTTTGCAAGAAGAGCGAGACACCCAAGGCCGAGATGAGTGCGGCGAGTCTTCTCGACTTTCGAAGAGGTCGATACGCAAAGCGTTCGACCGCGACACCGAGTCCGGCTCCGCCACCCATGGCGACGAGAAACATGATGATGATCATCAGCCAGGTGGGAACCACTGCCGCGCTGGGTCCACCGACCGCCACCATCGCGAAGAATCCGAAGAAGGCTCCCATCATGTAGAGCTCGCCGTGCGCAAGATTGAGGAATTGGAGCACGCCGTAGATCAACGTGTAGCCGAGAGCGATGAGCGCATAGACCCCGCCAACGATGATCCCGTTAACGAGTTGCTCGCCGAAGTACTCCACTTCACCTCACTTCCTCAGTAGCAACTGTTGCGAAGACGCGGCGCAAACCACGAAGTACAGGTGGGGTGGCGCGCCACTGGCGCGCCACCCCACCGTCGTTCACTACTTGACGAGCGCTGGTGCACCCGAATCGTCGATCTGGAAGATGTAGAAGCGGGCACCGCTCACATCTCCCGCACCGTCGAATGCGATATCGCCACCGAGGATCGAGTCAGCGATCATCGTGTTAGGCATCTCACCAAGAACTCCGGCACGACTCAGGTCGCCCCCTTCGCAGGCTCGCTGAGCCGCCTGAAGCAGGGTCTGGGTCGCCACGTAGACGGGGGGACCAAAGGTTCCGAACTCCCCGTACTCCTCGGTGAACCGCGCAGCCACATCGGCGGCAGCGGGCACCTGGTTGATATCGGGAGCAAACGCGGAGATGTAGGAACCCGGTGTCTTGAAGTCCGGTGAGAATGAACCGTCAGAGCCGAACACGATCGCATTCTTGCCAGCCTTCACCAGCGACTGCGCAACCTGCTCGGACTTCGCCGCGATTTGGAAGGTCACGAAGACTACGTCTACGTCTTCTCCGACCTTGGAAATCACGTCGTCGTAGCTCTTCTTATCTTCGGGGACCGCGATGACTTCGACCGTGACTCCGGCCTCTTCGAGGCCCGCAGCTACGGAGTCACCGATTCCGACGCCGTAGTCGGTCTTCTCCTGGATCACAACTACCGAATCGGCACCGAGATCCTCCGCCATGAACGCCGCGTCCGTGGGTCCTTGCACAGCATCGGTGGGAACCACGCGGTAGAAGGTCGGGTTGTCGCCATTCGTCAGATCAGGATTCGTCGCGGACGGAGAAACGAAGGCCATGCTGGCCTCGGAGAAGGCAGGGCCAACGGCCGCGACTTCCTGGGAACCGGCAGGACCTACAACACCCACAATTCCCTCATCCGCGATCAGTGCGGTCGCCTGCGTGCTGGCTTGGCCGGCATCGAGTTGGGTATCGCTCTCCACAAGCGAGTAGTCAGCGGCAGGATTCGCAGCATTGAAGTCGGCTACCGCCAGCTTGGCGAAGTTCAACTGCTCCTGCCCGATAGAAGCCGCTCCGCCCGTCAAAGGAGCCATGACGCCGAAGGACGCCGTGCAGACGATCGGGTTCTCCGGCTCGGCCGACTCCTCCTCAGCCGCAACCTCCTCGGCGGGTGTTTCTTCTGCTGCGGCTTCTTCCGCCGCAGTCTCCTCGGTCGCGGTTTCCTCGCTGGACCCCCCGGCGCAGCCGGCGAGAACGAGACCGGCGACAGCCAGGGCGCTTGCCCCGACGGCGAGTCGTCGATTCATGTTGCCTCCTGTTAGACGTCAGGCCTGGGTTGGCCCAGACACAGAAGGATGCACGAATTCACGAATGTTTGCGCCTGAACAGAGGAATTTATAGCGTCAATTTTGTGATCGGCACAAAGTCACGACATTCAGAGCTTCTCCACGGGCGCGTAGCGCAGCAGGAGACGCTTAGTGCCGGCCGAGCCGAAGTCGATGGTGGCATCGGCCTTATCGCCCACACCAGATGTCGCCACGACGGTGCCAAGGCCGAACTTGCTGTGCGTGACGCGGTCGCCCGCCTGCAACGAGACCATCGGGCCCTTACCCACCACCCGATCGCCCAACTTGACCGCGGCGCTGCTCGACGATGGGGCAGCACCGAACCCGCCCGAGCCGATGGGACGTGACACAGGCTCTTCGCGTCGCCAGTCCATGAGTTCTTCGGGGATCTCGGACAGAAAACGGGACGGAGGGTTGTATGCGGGGGTCCCCCACGCCGATCTGCTGACTGCCCTGGTCAGGTAGAGCCGCTGACGCGCACGCGTGAGCCCCACGTACGCCAACCGACGCTCCTCGGCAAGCTCTCCGGAATCTCCGAGCGAGCGGATGTGCGGAAAGATTCCGTCCTCCATGCCCGTGAGAAAGACAACCGGGAACTCCAATCCCTTAGCAGTGTGCAGGGTCATCAAGGTGACCACTCCACCGTGGTTATCGTCATCGGGAATCTCATCCGAATCCGCGACCAGTGCAATTTGCTCCAAGAATTCGACCAAGGTCGATCCTTCATTTGCGGTAGCGAACTCCTGGGCGACCGACTCGAGTTCCGCGAGATTCTCAATGCGAGTCTCGTCTTGAGGGTCGTGCGACTGCTGGAGCTCGAGAACGTAGCCCGTCTGTTCGAGGACCGCCTGCAGCACGGTGGGTGCATCGGCTCCTGACTCGGCAAGAGTGCGAAGGGCGTCAAGCATCTCGACGAAACCAGTGATCGCGTTCAACGAGCGCGTCGCCAAACCAGGAGCATCGTTGGCCCGATGCAGGGCTTCATCGAACGTGATCCGTTCACGCTCAGCCAATTGCTCGATCGCGGCCTCGGCCCGATCCCCGATTCCGCGCTTGGGCACGTTGAGGATGCGGCGCAGCGAAACTTCGTCGCCGGGGTTGGCAATTGCGCGCAGGTACGCCAGGGCATCTCGCACTTCACGGCGTTCGTAGAAGCGCACCCCGCCCACCACTTTGTAGGGCATCCCCATGCGGATAAAGATCTCTTCCACGGACCTTGATTGGGCGTTGGTCCGATAGAACACCGCTACATCGCCCGGGCGGTAGCCGTGATTATCGACGAGGCGGTCGATCTCCTCGCTGATGAAGGACGCTTCATCGTGTTCGTCATCGCCGACGTATCCGACGATTGGCTCACCAGCGCCTTCATCGGTCCACAGTTTCTTCTCGCGTCGCGACGAATTGTTCGAGATAACAGTGTTGGCAGCCGTGAGGATGTTCTGAGTAGAGCGGTAGTTCTGCTCAAGCAGGATGGTGGTGGCGTTAGGGAAATCCCGCTCGAACTCTTCGATGTTGCGGATCGTCGCACCGCGGAAGGCATAAATCGATTGATCGGCGTCGCCGACCACGCACAGGCCCGCCGGCGGCAAATTCAGATCATCGGCCGGCCCGACAAGTTCGCGGATCAGTACGTACTGCGCATGGTTGGTGTCCTGGTACTCGTCGACCAGAATGTGGCGGAATCGTCGGCGGTAATGCTCGGCAACGTCAGGGAACAACTGCAAGAGTGCGACCGTTGATCCGATGAGATCGTCGAAATCGAAAGCCGAAGCACGAGATAGTCGGCGTTGGTACTCGGCGTAGGCCTCGGCGACTGTTTGTTCCATGTGGTTGGCGGCCTGGGATGCGAAGGTTTCATGGTCGATGAGTTCGTTCTTGGCCGATGAGACTTGGGACAGGAAGGAACGCGGCGGGTACCGCTTCGGGTCGAGATCCAGATCGCGAATAACCATCTGCATCAGGCGCAACGAGTCGGTTTGGTCGTAGATGCTGAATGAAGTGGACATCCCGAGTCGGCCGGCTTCCTTGCGAAGGATCCGAACGCAGGCGCTATGGAAAGTCGAAACGGTCATCGCCCTTGACGCAGGACCCACGAGCTCGGCCACCCGCTCCTTCATCTCAGCGGCGGCCTTGTTGGTGAAGGTGATGGCCAGGATCTGACCGGGATTGGCGTCACCCGTGGCGAGCAGGTGTGCGATTCGACGTGTCAGCACGCGGGTCTTGCCCGAACCGGCGCCGGCGACGATAAGGAGAGGTCCACCTCGATGCTCGACCGCAGCCTGCTGCGACGGATTCAGATCGTGCACGAGGTCGTGCCCGGCAAACAGTCCCGTCTCCATCACCACGGCATCCTAGGCAGACGCTGCGACACTAGAAGGAACGTCGCTCGTCAGTCCTTGAGTCGTACCGAGGCCTGACGTTCCTCTTCGACAGCCGCCACGAGCCCGGCAGCCGGGAAGGTGACCCTGGCCCGCACACCGAAAATGAGCTCAATACCGAAAACCAGCGCAATCCAAGTGCGATCCATGTCAAGGAAATACAGCGCGGGAACACCAACTTCTTCTTGGAGCAACAACCTCGGTGCTAACGACGCATCAGTATCGCTTAGCGACGGATGTAGCCAACGATTGTGATGTTCGCCTTCGTCTTCGCCGACGACGCCAACGCGATCAAGCCCTTATCCCCAATGTCGGCAACAAGGAGAGTCGAGTGCTTACCTTCGACGGGAACCGGTGCCGATGTGGTCCCTCGGTCCACGCCACCGACCGCGTAGGCCGCGAACCTCCCGGCTTCACCCTTTCCCTTGGTCGTGACCTGCAAGATCACCGCCGAGACCTTCTTTTTCTTCTTTGGTACCCGGCCCACACCACGGGCCTTCACGACTTTGACCTCACCTGCTTGGAAACGTCCCCTGTGGAGTTTGGTGGGAGGCAGACCCTGCGCATTCGTTGGTTCCGCGCCAACGGTGTAGCCAAGAACGTCTACACGCACCTGCACAGGCGACTTGTTCGGCGCCTTGATTTGGACAGCACCACCGGAGACAGGGACCACGCGCATCGTCGTTCGCGCTCCGCGCTTGGGCACCTTCACCGCAGCGCTGTTTGTCTTGTCGGTTCCGACTCCGATGCGAAGGCGACCCTTGCGTTCTGCCTCGCGCGTCGTGACAGCGACGAGTGCGCTGGTGGCCTGCGGAATCACACCGTTGAGCGAGACGGTTCGCACCTCCCCTGGCTGCAGCGCACCAAGGGTCGACGATTCGTAACCCAGTTCGGATCCGATTCCGTAGAAGCCTTCTTCGGCCGCCTCGGGAGGTGCCGGTTGCTCCTGCATCGGCTCTTCCGGTGCGGGCTGAACGGGTACAGCGGGATCCGGAGCTGGGGCGGGAGCAGCGCCTGGAATCTCACCTCGGGCTCCGGCCCAGGTCAGCGAGATATGAATGTGATTGCGGTGGCAGTAGTTGTCGTACTTCTCTTCGGTCTTGGAGAAGCATCCCTTGAGTTCGGTCCAACCACGATCGATGGAATAACCGCGCCAGAACCGATCGTGCCAACCGATGTACATGATGCCGAGTTGAAGCGCATTGCCGTAGGGACGCCCGGCTGCGTCCGGCCCAAGCAGCCAACC
>Ga0181577_10005144_pt1 | contig 10044 bp, 10 predicted proteins | sample 101ome_21_FD_132468 | JGI IMG/M metagenome (GOLD analysis project Ga0181577, IMG submission 132468) | Coastal salt marsh microbial communities from the Groves Creek Marsh, Skidaway Island, Georgia - 101413BT metaG (megahit assembly) | ecosystem: Environmental > Aquatic > Marine > Intertidal... | reverse complement strand
TCGAGACTGAATTGACTGCTGGCGATTGCCTGCTTCTGGCACATCACGTCGATGATCAGGTGGAGACAGTGCTTCAGCGCTTGTTTCGCGGAACAGGCCCGCGCGGCATTGTGGGGATGCCGGTGGTCAGGCAGCTGGGTCAGGGGACGCTCCATCGGCCTCTTCTTGAGGTATCGAGATCGACATTGACCGATTGGGTCGATACTCAGGGCCTCCAGTTTGTGGACGATCCCAGCAATGTCGATCCCGCCTATGACCGAGGCATTTTGCGCGCGTCAATATTGCCCGTCGTTGCCGAACGGTGGCCGGCCTATCGTGACAGCATTACCCGCTTTACCCGTTTGCAGCGGGATATGTTGGAGGACCTACCGGGACTGGAAGTGACGCAAAGTCACTTTGGTGAATCCGTGCTGCCGCTGCCATCCCCTGAATCGGTTGGCGCGTTGGCGACGCGTATTCACCGATGGCTAAACCTTGGGGGCATTCTGTCACCGGGCTACCGTCGGCTGCAGGAATTTGGGCGTCAGTGCCTGGAGGCGAAAGACGGGGCTCAGCCTCGGCTTTCCCTCGACGAAGGCGAGATTGTTTGCTGGCGCGCCCAGCTCTATCTGTCAGTGCTTGACCAACCAGTGCCCGCACTCCCGGAGGTGTTGACAACCGGCGACCCGCTGGCGGGCCCATGGGGATGGTTGAATTGGGTGGCGCAAGCGGGTCAGGGTCTCAAGCCCGGGCTCGCCGCTACTCTGCGGTATCGGCGCCCTGGGGAGCAGTTCACCGCCGTAAACGGGCTGACCAAGGATTTCGGTCAGCTTTGCCAAGAGCGCGGTGTTCCCCCCTGGTGGCGCGATCGCTTGCCTATCCTGGAGCACGCCGGGGAACCTGTCTGGGCTCCCTTGCTGGGATTTTTCGCAGGTGCAGCCCCCTATTTAGCAACCTCGGGGGAGGGGGTCACACCCCACTGGCAGCCGCCAAATTGTGCCGAGTGAATTGAGTGGCGCGCACCTTACTGTTAGACTGACATCCCATCTGAGTGCGAGTGGAGAAGCCCTTAAGCAGGCCGCTTCACCGTCGATTTTCCCCTTCGGGGGCAACCCCTAGATTGGTGGTCGGCATGACGCGTTACGTCTTCGTTACAGGTGGAGTGGTTTCATCCTTGGGCAAAGGGATTGCAGCCGCGTCCCTCGCAGCCATTCTGGAGGCCCGTGGCCTCAAAGTAACCCTCCTCAAACTCGACCCCTATATCAACGTCGATCCCGGTACCATGAGTCCTTTTCAACATGGGGAAGTGTTCGTCACCGACGATGGCGCGGAGACCGATCTCGATCTAGGTCACTACGAGCGCTTCACGCGCACTACCATGACTAAGCGCAACAATTTTACCAGCGGTCGGGTGTATGACGCGGTATTGCGCAAAGAGCGCCGGGGGGATTATCTCGGAGGCACCGTTCAGGTGATTCCTCATGTCACCGACGAAATTATTCGGCGCGTCAAGCTGGGTGCAGAAGGTGTTGATGTAGCTGTCGTCGAGGTAGGCGGCACCGTGGGTGATATTGAAAGTCAGCCTTTCCTTGAGGCAGTGCGACAGCTCAAATTGGAGCTGGGGTCTGCGCATGCGCTGTTGATGCATTTAACCCTGGTCCCTTATATCCCTACCGCGGGGGAGACCAAGACTAAACCGACCCAGCACTCGGTGAAGGAGTTGCGGTCGATTGGTCTCCAGCCGGAGGTGCTCCTGACCCGCTGCTCGGTAGAGGTCGACGACAGCGCTAGACGTAAGATTTCGTTGTTTACTAATGTCGAAATGCGCGCGGTAATCCCGCTGCTCGACTCAGATTCCATTTACAAGATCCCGCGCAATTTGAGTGCGAATGGTCTCGATGACTATATTTTGGAGCGTTTTGGCTTGTCTTGCCCCGAGCCTGATTTTTCCGAGTGGGATGAAGTTGTCGAACGTGAATTCAGCGAGCGCCGTGGGGAAGTAAAGGTGGGTATGGTGGGTAAATATATCGACCTCGCCGACGCCTACAAATCACTCAATGAGGCGTTGGGGCATGCAGGCCTTCAGACCCTCGCCAAAGTCACTATTGAATACATTGACGCCGAGGAGATAGAGACCAAGGGAACGGTTCTGCTCGAGCATTTGGATGCCATTCTGGTTCCCGGTGGATTTGGTGACCGGGGCGTCGATGGCAAGATCGCCGCTGTGCGTTACGCGCGGGAAAATGGTGTGCCGTTTCTGGGTATTTGTCTCGGCATGCATATGGCGATGATTGAGTTTGCGCGCAATGTCTGCGACCTCAAGGGGGCTCACTCGACCGAGATGGAGCGCGATACACCCCACCCCATTGTGGCCCTTATCACCGAATGGCAGACCGCCGAAGGTGAGCGGGAGGTCCGGGATGAGAACTCCGATCTCGGCGGCACCATGCGCCTAGGGGCGCAAACCTGTCATCTGGTGGCAGGCACCTTGGCCCATCGTGTGTACGGTAGCGACGAGATCAGGGAGCGCCACCGCCATCGTTATGAGGTCAACAACAATTACATTGAGCAAATCGAATCGGCGGGCTTAAAGATCTGCGGTTGGTCTCAGGACAAAGAGCTTGTGGAGATCATCGAGCTACCCGATCATCCTTGGTTTCTCGCCTGTCAATTTCATCCCGAGTTCACTTCCCGACCCCGCGGCGGACATCCGCTGTTTACCAGCTACATTGAGGCGGCACTCAAGCACGCCGATGAACAGAGTCGATAAGCATGGCGCCGTCACAGCATGTCAGCGTTGGTAATCTCACCCTCGGAAACGATCTTCCCTTGGTATTGATTGGCGGGATCAACGTACTCGAAAGCGAGCAATTTGCTGTTGATGTTGCAGGCGAGTACCTCGAGGTCTGCCGACGTCTGGATATACCGTTGATTTTCAAAGCGTCCTATGACAAGGCAAACCGCTCGTCGATACATTCTTATCGCGGCCCCGGGCTCGACGTGGGCTTGCAGCATCTCGCTGCGGTCAAGTCGACTCATGATGTGCCGGTGGTGACGGACGTGCACGCCCCCGAGGAGGCGGCACCCGCAGCTGCCGTTTGCGACATGATTCAGCTACCGGCTTTTCTGGCGAGGCAAACGGACCTTGTGGCGGCGATGGCAGCCACCGGGAAACCCGTCAATATCAAGAAGCCGCAGTTTCTGAGCCCCGAGCAAATGGCCAATGTGGTTGAGAAATTTCGTGAGTGCGGCAACGACCAGCTGTTGGTTTGTGAGCGGGGTAGTAACTTCGGTTATGACAATTTGGTTGTCGACATGCTGGGCTTTGGTGTTATGAAGCAAGTCACTCAAGGTTTGCCGATGGTGTTTGATGTCACCCACGCGCTCCAGCGGCGCAATCCTGGCGACGCGGCCTCAGGAGGGCGCCGTCATCAGGTGCTCGAACTTGCCCGGGCCGGTGTGGCGGTGGGAGTCGCGGCCCTTTTCCTTGAGTCACATCCACATCCTGATCAAGCGCTTTGTGACGGCCCCAGTGCACTTCCGCTTGATTTGCTGGAGCCTTTTTTGGCCCAGGTAAAGGCGCTCGATATTCTGGTCAAAGAGCAGCCAAATCTCGTTATACCCTAGCCGATCAATGGAGATAGTAGGTGTCTGAAATAGTTGATGTGCGCGCCTTTGAGGTGCTTGATTCCCGGGGAAATCCCACCGTCATGGCTGAGGTTACCCTCGCCGACAATGCCGTGGGTAGCGCCTGTGCGCCTTCGGGAGCGAGCACGGGAAGTCGAGAAGCGCTAGAACTTCGAGACGGAGACCCGAATCGATACCTCGGCAAAGGGGTATTGAAGGCGGTTGGCCATGCCAATGGTTCTATTCGTGAGTTGCTCATCGGACACGATGCACTGGACCAATCGGAGGTGGACGCCCGGATGATCGAGGCCGATGGCACGGCGAATAAAGCCGAGTTTGGTGCCAACGCAATTCTAGCGGTCTCGCTGGCCACCGCGAAAGCGGCGGCTCAGTCGGCAGGTCTGCCGCTGTATCAACATATCGCCAACTTGGCGGGTAATACCCAGCTCACCATGCCCGTGCCCATGATGAATATCTTGAATGGGGGTGAACATGCCGACAACAATGTGGACATCCAGGAGTTCATGATCCAGCCCCTGTCGTCACCCAACTTTGCCGAGGCGCTGCGAACAGGTGCCGAGATCTTTCACAGCTTAAAGAAAGCGCTGAGTCAAAGAGGATTGGCCACGGCGGTGGGCGACGAGGGAGGCTTTGCACCAAATCTCCCTTCGAATGCTGCAGCGCTCGATATTATCGCCGAGGCGGTTGACAGTGCAGGCTTTCGATTGGGCGAGGATGTGACGCTGGCCCTCGATTGCGCTGCGTCGGAGTTCTTCGCGAATGGCGTTTACGATTTGAAGGGTGAAAGCCGGCAATTCAACGCAAGCGAGTTTGCTGACTATTTGGCGGATCTTTGCGATAGCCACCCTATTATTTCAATCGAAGATGGCCTAGATGAGTCGGATTGGGAAGGCTGGGCGGTGCTGACACAAAAGTTAGGCGATCGCATTCAACTGGTGGGCGATGATTTGTTCGTCACCAACACTGAAATTTTAAAGCGTGGCATTGATGAAGGGATCGCTAACTCGATCCTCATCAAGTTCAACCAAATAGGTTCGCTGTCAGAGACGCTGGAGGCCATTCAGATGGCCCGGGCAGCAGGGTACACCGCGGTGATTTCCCATCGCTCCGGCGAGACCGAAGATGCCACTATCGCGGATCTTGCCGTCGGCACCGGCGCGGGGCAGATTAAAACTGGCTCATTATGTCGCTCTGATCGAGTGGCGAAGTACAATCGGTTGCTGCGCATAGAGGCAGAGCTGGGCCTGACAGCACCCTACCGGGGTCGAGCGGAATTCAGTCGGGCGTGACCGTGAAGGGACTGCTGGCGGCATTACTTCTGCTGGTGGTGTTTCTCCAGTATCGGCTGTGGTTGGCGGAGGGGGGTATTGCCGAGGTGGTCCGCTTGCAAGAACAAATACGCACAGAAGAGGCAATTAATGCCGAGCTGCGTGCTCGCAATGACGAGCTGGCGAGACAAGTCTTAGATCTGCAAAATGGACAATTGGTCATTGAGCAGCGCGCCCGGGAAGATTTGGGACTAGTGCGCGAGGGCGAAGTGTATTACCAGTTTGCCGATGAATCGCCCGAAGCGGATGGCGCCGAATGAGCAGTATCTGGGCGGTCGTGCCAGCGGCGGGACTGGGTCGTCGTATGGCCGCAGAGGTGCCCAAGCAGTATCTTCAAATTGCGGGTGTGACATTGCTGGAGCACACGCTGCGTGCGCTGCTTGACTGTGCGCAGCTGCGAGGCTTGGTCGTGGCGCTGGACCCGGGCGATAGGCGAGCCGATGGTATCGCCTTGCTGAGCGACCCCAGAGTCATGACGGCGTTGGGTGGGGCGAATCGTGCCGAGTCAGTCCGTTCCGGTCTTGCCCTGTTGGAAACAATGGCTGAACCCGACGATTGGGTATTGGTGCATGATGCGGCGCGCCCCTGCTTACCGCTTGAGGTGTTGATGCCGTTCATCGATACCATTACGAGTACAGCTGTGGGCGGATTACTGGCACAGCCTTGTACCGATACACTGAAGCAGGTGGATGGCGATGGTATTGTTGCGTCGACGCTTGATCGGTCTACTATTTGGCGAGCGCAGACCCCCCAGATGTTTCGGATGGGGATACTGTGTTCGGCGCTTGATCAGGCGAGAAATGCCGGTTTGCGAGTAACCGATGAGGCGAGTGCGGTGGAAGCGGCAGGGCATCCTGTTCAGATCATTGAAGGGCCCGCCAGTAACATCAAAGTCACGGTGCCCGATGATCTGGAGCTCGTCAAAGTGCACCTGAGGCGGATGAGGCAAGACAAGCGATGATGCGAATTGGACACGGCTACGACGTGCACGCTTTCTGCGAGGGTAACGACGTGGTACTCGGTGGCGAGACGATACCCCACGACCGTGCACTTAAGGCGCACTCCGATGGAGATGTTGTGTTGCATGCGCTGTGCGATGCGCTTCTGGGTGCGGCTGGGCTGGGTGATATCGGCCATCATTTTCCAGATACCGATCCGGCCTATAGCAATATTAACAGTCGCGATTTGCTGCGCGCTGTCGTGGATAAACTTCGCGGTAATGGCTGGGCCGTGGTTAACACCGATCTGACTGTGATCGCTCAGGCGCCTCGCCTCGCCGGACACATCGATGCGATGCGAGCCCATATCGCCAGTGATCTACGTGTTGGTTATCGCGCTGTAAATGTCAAAGCGACGACCACTGAAGGGCTTGGGTTTGTCGGTCGCGAGGAGGGCATTGCCTGCCATGCGGTAGCGCTTCTCGTTGAAACGACTTCCGAGGCATAGCAATGGATCGGCACGGTATTGGGATGACCTCCCAGCGCACGCGAGAGCGATTGATTCAACGTCTGATGGAACAGGGCATCACAGATTACAGCGTGCTCGAGGCAATTCGCTCCACCCCCAGGCACTTGTTCGTCGATGAAGCACTTGCCCATCGGGCTTATGAAGACACGGCGCTGCCGATTGGTTGGAATCAGACGATCTCCCAGCCCTACATCGTGGCCCGGATGACCGAGTTAGCGATCGCGCAGGGTAAACCCGAAAAGGTCCTGGAGATTGGCAGCGGCTCGGGCTATCAAACCGCGGTGCTGTCACCGCTGGTAGGAGAAATTTTTGCGATTGAGCGTATCAAAGGACTGCTCGATCGCTCGCGCCAGCGTATGCGTAATCTGCGATTGCGCAATGTTCAACTGAGGCACGCCGATGGTCTGGGTGGTTGGTCAGACAAGGGGCCCTTTGACGTCATTTTGTGCGCCGCGGCACCTGAACACGTGCCTGATATTCTAATGCAGCAGCTGACTCCTCATGGTCGCTTGATTATGCCCGTCGGGGGCCGTCAGCAAGAGCTGGTCGTGGTAACCCATTCCTACGAGGGTCCCGAGGTGCTATCGATCGAGCCGGTTAAGTTTGTTCCCATGCTGGCGGGCACCGAACGTTGATGAAAGGCTGGTTGGGCATCTACCTGAGAGGCGTGGCCATGGGAACCGCGGATCTCGTGCCGGGGGTTTCGGGTGGAACAATAGCACTGATTACGGGTATCTACGCGCGCTTGCTGGCAGCCTTGTCGCAGGCAAACGGTGAGACCGTGATGCTTCTGGCTCGAGGTCACTTCGCACGGTGCTGGGAGCGTATCGACGGCAGCTTTCTCTTGGTGTTGGCCGCGGGCATGGGGACAGCTATCCTGGGCTTTGCCGAGGGAATTCAGTTTTTACTGGCACATTATCCGTTGGTTCTGTGGTCTTTCTTCTTCGGGCTCGTTCTCGCTTCAGCGGTCATGTTGTTAGTAACAGAATTAAGCGCGGGCGACACGCTTGGTTACTTCCTCGTTGTCCTGGGGGCCTCGGCGGCAGCTCTGATCGGTTTGCTGCCTCAGGGCTCTATAGCATCGTTACCGGGGGCTTTTTTCCTGGCGGGCATGTTGGCGATTACCGCCATGCTATTGCCGGGTATATCAGGCAGCTTCATTTTGTTGTTGCTCGGTATGTACGCGCCGGTGATCAGTGCCGTCACCGAACGCGATCTGACGCTTTTGGCAGTTTTCGCGGCGGGTTGTGCGGTAGGTCTCCTGACTTTTTCCCGCGTCCTGCACTGGCTGATGCAGTCTTTCCGCAAGTCTCTTATGGCAACCCTTGCGGGATTTTTGGCGGGGTCGCTGGTGATTTTATGGCCGTGGCAGCTTGTGCAAAGCGTGATCATCGACCGTCATGGAGAGGCGCGCTCGGCGAGCTCACTGCCAATTAGTCCCGCGCGCTTTGCTGCCGAGTTGGGAGACCCACAGCTGCTGCTTTGCGGGATTGGTGCCTTGGTGGGGATTGTTGTCGTCACCGGACTCGCGTTAGCGCGCGCTAGGGTGTAGGGGTGATGCCCAGTCAGGCTGCCGGGTTGTTACGCGCCGCGACGGCGGTTGTGCTCGTGGGCTTAGGAGCCTGTGCCGATAACCCGCCCGCACCCATAGAAACACGATCCGGGACTCAGATCAGCCCGTCCAAAAGTACAACTCGTCCGGCCACCGAGCAATCCGCGGCAGGGAAGTCCACGATAGCGGCGGGGTCTCGCTACGCGGTACAGCCGGGAGATACCCTCTACTCGATTGCGTTTCGCTACGGCATAGACTTCAACGCGCTGGCGGCGAGAAACCAGATTGATGAACCGTTTACTATTTATCCTGGGCAGCTGCTTGTGATCGACCTTTCCGGACTCTCTGCCTCGGCATCCACAGCAACGAAGCCGGCATCGAACCCCAAGCCCCAGAAGAAATCGGCCTCGCCGCAGTCGACGGAGAATGTGTCAGCGGTTGTCGAGGCGCCGGTCGCGGAGCCTAAAAAGACACCGGTTAAGCAGTCCTCTAAACCCGCCAATGAGCCATCAACGGCGCAACAAGTCGCCGCGAAACCCGTCAGCAAGGGTACTTTTGGTCCCGTGGCGAGATGGGAGAGGCCCAGCGCTGGACGCGTCGCGCGCAGCTATTCGGACGTCCTGCACAAAGGCGTGGACATTGCCGGTGCGCGAGGAGATCTGATTCGGGCGACGGCGGCGGGTGAAGTTGTTTATGCGGGAACGGGTGTCAAGGGCTACGGACTCTTGTTGATCGTGAAACACAATGAGCAATTTCTCAGTGCTTACGGACACAACGACAGCACGCTGGTCAAGGAAGGTACTTGGGTCGGTGCCGGCCAGCCGATCGCTCAGATGGGGAGCAGTGGCACCGATACCGTTAAGCTGCACTTTGAGATTCGTCGCGAGGGAAAGCCTATTGATCCGGTGAAGTTACTGCCGCGTCGTTGAGAGAATTATCGCTCCAACAGCGCCAACTTGTCCGGTTTGCCCGACCAGGCTTCGGCGTCCGGCATCTCGGGTTTCTTCTCGGTGATGTTTGGCCAAATATCGGCGAGCTCGGCGTTTAGGGCGAGGAACTGCTCCTGATCAGCCGGAAGTTCATCCTCGGAGAAAATGGCATCGATGGGGCACTCGGGCTCGCACAATGCACAGTCGATACACTCATCGGGATGTATCACCAAGAAATTAGGGCCCTCGTAGAAGCAGTCCACCGGACAAACTTCGACACAGTCGGTGTGCTTGCAGTTGATACAGTCTTCGCCAACAACAAATGTCATGGTGCGCAATCTCCAATGAGTGATGCCGAAGGATACCTTTGTTCGTGGCTAATTTGAATGGCCCCTTTGAATGACCCGGTTGAAAGACCCGTTTGAATCACCCGAGTTACAACTTGCTCTTCAGATCGTAAAGAAACTCGAGCGCATCCCGGGGGCTCATATCATCGATGCTGGCATCGCTCAGTGCAGCGAGTGCCGGGTGTGAGTCGACACGATTGAACAAATCATTCTGCGGCGGTGGTGAGGTGTTTGCCACCGATGTCGTCGGGGTGCTCGCTTGACCCGCTTCGAGCTCGGCAAGTTTTTGCTTGGCTTGATCCAGCACATCGGTGGGGATTCCAGCTAACTTGGCGACTTGAAGGCCAAAGCTACGGTTAGCTGGCCCATCTTGGATGTTGTGCATAAAAATCACGTGATCTTCATGTTCGGTGGCATCAAGGTGCACGTTGGCCATGGTGTCGAATTGCTCGGGAAGAGCGGTGAGTTCAAAGTAGTGCGTCGCGAATAGCGTGAAGGCCCGCACCCGGGTAGCAAGCGCGATCGCCGCGGCCCAAGCGAGACTGAGACCATCGAACGTGCTGGTGCCACGACCTACCTCGTCCATCAAGACCAGACTTTTCGGTGTGGCGTTGTGCAGGATATTGGCGGTTTCTGTCATTTCCACCATGAAGGTAGAGCGTCCGCTGGCAAGATCATCCGATGACCCAATGCGCGTAAAAATACGGTCGAGGGTCGACAGTTTGGCTCGTGTCGCGGGAACAAAGGAGCCGACGTGGGCCAGCAGTGCAATGAGTGCGTTTTGCCGCATATAG
>Ga0181577_10005143_pt1 | contig 10044 bp, 11 predicted proteins | sample 101ome_21_FD_132468 | JGI IMG/M metagenome (GOLD analysis project Ga0181577, IMG submission 132468) | Coastal salt marsh microbial communities from the Groves Creek Marsh, Skidaway Island, Georgia - 101413BT metaG (megahit assembly) | ecosystem: Environmental > Aquatic > Marine > Intertidal... | reverse complement strand
TGGGCCTGACGGATAGACTGACGTCTTGAGCGTTGGACTTGTAGCTTCTGAGCACGTTGCTGAAGGGCTATAGCCTCACGCTGCGCTCCTGCTGCACGGTTTGCTGCCCCTACTGAGGCAATAGTACCACCGACAGCTAGTGCTGTACCTACCGCTGAAGCACCACCAAGTGCGGACCCTATTGAGCCGATTGCTGAAATTACTGGTGACATTATTTATCCCCTTTGTAGATGAAGACCTTTAGTCCATCACCATAGTTTAGAAACTTGAAGCCTAGCATTTCTACTAAGCGTTCCATCTTTTTGTTCTCTGGGTCGAGAGCCCCGAAAATTGCCTTGTATCCCACAGTCTGAGCAAACTCCCAGAAGTCCTCTAGTCGGATAACCATATCCTTGTAGACACCCGGGGTCATCTTTGCTATGTAGGGCAAGTGGAAGATTACGAAGTCCTCACTGTACTCAATGCGAACCTCGTAGTCTCCATTAATCGGAAGGCTTAGATTTTTAGAACCTGCCATTGCGTCCCCAAATCATTCCGAATCCTAGTATCTCAAACGCCTTACCTTCAGTGCTCTCAAAGCGTAGTCGCAGAGAGCGGCCACGTCCACGGAGCTTAATCCGGGAAGTAACAACCGTGTGAGGGTAGTCAAAACTACTTACGTCAGAAACTGTCGTGTTGTACTTCAGCCTGTAGACTTCCTGGGCAGAAGAAGACGGTGTAGTCTTAAAGTCCCAGTATGCAGACATATAACATGACGAGTCATTAATCGGAGTATAACCCCCAACCTCGGTCCCTGTCCACCCAGTGGAAGTCTGACGAAGGCAGGTCACAACAGAAGGGAGGCTCTTCTTGAGGACTACATCCCCTGAGAAGTCATAGCCAGTTTCTGCGTATGAGGTGTAGTTAGCGTCACCCCAGTCGTAGTAATCCTCGCTTGTGAAGCCACCGATCGTCATTGTGTTGTCAGACCCATTACGGATCAGTAGGACAATGGCCGGGTCCCCTGTTGCGAAGTCACTAGGTTGAGTAACTACCACCGTATCTCCACCAGCGTCGATGACTGTATCGAGTGAGCTATCAACAACCGTTAGGTCAGAGAACTCAGAGCCATAACCACTGTAGAATGCAAGACCTACAATAGAGTCAGTGTTTGTAGTTTGGTCGCTTACAGTCCAAGGAAAGAACGCCTGTAGCTGAAGGTCCAGGATCAGGAAGTTGTTTAGCTTCGCTGTCACCGTCTCATCACCATCAGGCCATGCCCAGTAGATGCGCTTGTTAATAGCGTCATATACAGCACGAACATCGTCCTTAGAGGTTGTACTAATAGTGTCCCAGAAGGTCTGGATGGTAGGTAGTGAAATATTCTCCTCACTCGCCTGACCAGTAACCTTATCGAACTGAAGTGTGTGTATCCCAGTCTGAGACCACCAGAAGGGAGCCCCGTTTGCTGAGATGAATGAATTAGATGTCTGGATACCCACGGATGTGAGTTTCTGGATAGAGTATTCTGTAGCCTTAAAGACCCCATCAACACCCTTGATTACCCATACGCCATTCTCTGCGAAGACGTAGACCGAATCACCAATGTTGTGTAGCTTCCGGATACCGACACATCCAGTGATCTTAATGACGCCACCATCTGTTGACAGTAGATCAGATAGCTCCTCTGAGGTTGGGTCGTTCTGCTGGAGACATTCCCCAACGTCCGACAACTCCTCAATGATACGGGTAAACAGGATAGTCCCTGCGTTTTCCGCAGAGGATAGTCCTGCGTAGAATACACGGTCCCCAAAGGAAGTTACTGCCGAGAAGCGAGTGCTCTCAGGGTCTGTTCCAATACCACTAATGCCAGAAACTGTCTCGCGGTCCTTAGCAAAGAAGTCTAGGATAAAGTGCCCATTACCTGTGAGTGAGGTACCTGAGAAAATCTTCTGCCACTCAGAGACTGAGAAGTCGTTGTTTGAGTCCTTCCCTGAATACCAGTGCAGTGTCAGTGGTGGGTATGCGGTCTGGGCCGAGGTGTACGTAGTTAGGGCAGCGCCCCCTTTAGTACCATCCCACCCGGTGTTAGCTGTGTCGTATTTACGGCCTGTCGAGACTGAGCCAGTAGAAACTTCATCAGAGTATGTTGTACGATCGCCCTGCCACTCAAAGTCCCTAACGCGGAACTCGATGGTGGTTACTGAGATCGTTTCAGCGACGTTATCTCGCTCGATGTAGATTGTGTCGATTTCTGGGGATGCTACCACCAGGGCTCCCTTAATAGAAGCGAACTGACAGTCTGCATCCTCTGCGGCTGCACTTACGTCTTTTTCGTAGGTAGTCAGGTCAACCGTGTTTGCGACTTCTTGTTGAGAATATGGAGCAGATGCTTTATTGAAGAAGTAGAGCATGGAGCCCTTCTGGACAACCATGTACTTTAGGCCAGACTGACCACCAACATTCTCCCACTCACCCACAACAACACGCTCTGTGTCGCTTATGGTCCATGTAGTGTCAGCACTGTTGGTTTCAATCTCAGCGCCTAGTCTTCGGCGTCGGCTCCCATCCCTACGCAGGTCACAATTGGACTCGTCAACAGAAGCGTTCTCAGGGAAGTTAAGCTCCCCAGCTTCCGTGATGAGGCCCTTAACAAAGTTATTTACTACCCTCTGTGTGATCTGCTGTGGCATTCTTACGTTCCTCGCGTTTAGCGGCTTTTATGTCACGCACAACAGCTTTTGTCTTTGGCGTGTTCTCAATGTACTTCGAGACTGCACTAACTGCTCCGTCCAAGCTGCTGTACCTGCCGGATAGCTCCTTTGGTACCTTGTTAGTGTTGACTGAAACTTGGTAGAAGATAAACCCACCAGGGGCTGTTGTTATGGTGTACTCAGCCTTAGTCTTACTTGGACACTTAACAGTAGCGATCTTGTTTTCGTAACTAATATCAACGTCTACCATAGTGTGGCCTCTTGTTTTCCTGTTTTGTGCGATAGCGGTCATTCTGCAAGTATGACTTCAAGCGTCGTGCAGCCTGATCTACCTTTGGGTCTGCCCCAGATTTGAAGATCGAGAAGCAAGCAGACTTAGCTTCGGCCAGGAGGTACGGAAACCAGTTCATATCCAGATCAGCTACAAAAGAGTCTGAGATAGTGAATTCCGGGTAAACCAAACCCCGGCAGCGAGACTTGCTGGCCTGTAGGGTTGTATCTACAGTACTATCATGGCTATCCATAACAATGTAGTAGTTGTCAAATGAAGTGAAGTAAGTCGGCATAGCGTCGTTACCTACTAGGTAAATGCTACCCGAGTTCTTATCTGAAATTTGTGTGGTGTTGTCACCCTCAACATACAGGTTCAGGAAGCGGTCTGGATCAACCCAGCGTAGCTCTCGGAACTCTACCCCACCGTCAGTACTTACGTTGTACCACACCTTGTCGATACGACGTACAGTGTCTGGGAGGCGCATGTGAGTTGGGTAACTCGAGTCAGACAGGGCGGTCAGCTTCAGTAGCTGCTCATGCTCTGGGAACTCCCTACCTGCAATAATGTTGTAGTATGTATCACGAACCACAGAGGCGATCTGCTCGGCCTCTATAGTATCGCTGATGCTGTTCACATCCTCAGAGTCTAAGTCTGACAGGATTGACTGCACCATCTCGAGGAGCGTCATCTGCATTAGCTGGTCCGATCAACTGCGATAGAGAACCAGATGCGTTCTGGTGTACTAGAGGCTCCATCTGTTTCAATAGTGATTGCTGTGTCTGCTGCAACCGTGTTGTTTGATACGGGCGAGAGAGTATCTACGTCACCTGCTGCCGAACCGGATTCTGCAACAGTAATGGTCCCCATTGAGGTGCCAGCCGAGTTCTTAACGGTAATTGTAGCGTCTGCAGTAGTAATAGCGCCCTCTAGGACAGTAACCACCTTAGCTACCGTACCTGCATTCTGAATTGGGATGTAGATTGTCTCAGCGGTGGATACGTCAGCAATAAACCCGCTATAAATATCTTGTAGAGCAGTCCATGCGCCAGAAGCTGCACCATCTGCTACATAAACGCGGCCAGCCGCCGCAGAGGCAGCACCCTTGGGTTCATGGAGGTCTGCACCTGTGAGGGTGGAGTGTTGTGTAGTTGCCATGTTAATGCCTCATGTAGTTGAAGGGAGGCCCCGTAAGGCCCCCCAAGAAGTAGTATTAAACTTCGATGTACTCAAGTACCAGCTTTGCCTTACCTGCGGTAAAGGTGCCAGAAACTGCCGAAACAGTTACATAGGCGTTGTCTGATGCCGAGATGATAGTGCCGATGTCAACACCATCAAGTACGTGACCTGCGTTCCACTCTGCAAGAGTAACTGCGGCAACCAGGCCGTCGTCGTCAATGGCAGAACCATCAGCGTCAACAAAGCCAAGGTCCGCCGAGGTGCCACCAACGGCAGTCTCAGTAGGAACAAGGGTACCACGAAGCAGGAAAGCACCTGCTGGGATAAACGGAGCAGTAGGGCCAGTGATGTCAGTAACACCGTCCTCTAGGTCAAGATCGACAACGAGAGTTTTGTGAACGCCAGCGTTAGTGCGTCCTCCCGTTACGACTTCACCCTGCTCTTCGTGCATAAGGATGGTCAAGCCATCTGCATTAGTCCAAGACATATTAAGTCTCCTTCAAATTAAATTATACGTTGGTCTTCGAAACAATGCGGACCATGTTCTCTGGACGGTACAGCTTAACGCCATAACGTGCAGTCGTAACGAATTCGTCACGCTGATAGTCTTTGTTGTATTCGAAGTCAACTTCTGGCATTTGACGCCATGCGCCAACGAAAGGCGCAGCAGACGAGTCAGCCGAGAAGAACAGGTTAGCTTTACCGTTCACCGACGAGAAGTCAACGTTAGCATCGGCTGCGGTAGGCAGAGCCGAGTCAGTGATGTCCTTCAGGTAGTTCGAGCAGTATACGTCAAAGCCGTACACGTTCTTAACGAACTTCATGCCAGTTGCGATACCGTCCGAGACGATGCCTTCCCAACGTGGGTTGTTCGAAACGTCAACCAGGTTACCCAGGGTGTTCAGAGTGAACTCTACCGATGGGTCTACAACAGCTACCAGGTTGCGATCAGGTACGTTAGCCTTCTTCAGAGCGTAACGTGCACGAGCGAAGTCTTCAACAGTGATAACGGCACCAGTGCCGCCCGCTGCCCAACGGTGCTCGATACCGTCGATGCTCTCATTCGAGTTAGCCGAAATGCCAGCTTCTGCAGATGCCAGAGTGGTGGTCTCGAAGTGAGCCATGATCGCACGTTCCTGCTCAGGAACAAAGCGCGAAACCAGTTCGTTCATGTAGAACATGTCCTGGCGGGCTTTCTTCGTGATGTAGGTTGCCGAAGACAGGTACTCGGTGATGGTGAAGTTGAACTCACCAGTGTCCATCGGACGATACTTTACCGCCTGATCTTCTGCGTAGTCATCAACCTGTGCTTGGCCGATCGACGGGATGTTGAACTGGTCGCCATCAGGGAAACCCTCAAGCATCCGTACATATTTCTGCGCCATCATCTCATCGCGCAGGATTTCTTTAATTTCGCTCGACCATACTTCACTGCGAGTCAGGTTCGAGACGTTACCAGTAGTCATAGACATTGGTATTACTCCATATTAAGGTTGTTGAAATTAACCGCCAAACCTATCACCAAGTCGCATACGATCTTCCATCATTTGTTGCTGTACCTTGGGGGTATAATATTGGCTGCGGTTCTCACGACGTAGCTTTTGGTAATACGCGAAATCACGATCACCTCCACCTACATTACCCACACCTGCTGTGTTAATGCTACCCCGGGTCATCGTGGCGGCTTTAGCTGGTGGCTCACCGATCAGCGTCAGGAAGGCGCTGGGGGACTCTGCTGCGAGTTCCTCCATACGGGCTGCACTCAGGCCAAGTTCTTCTGCTTTGCTCTGAATCCGGGCCGAAGCCTCGGTGCCGTACTTCTCTGTCATTTGCTGCGTCACCAAATCGATGTTCTGTTGCTTGGTGTTTGCAGCCTCTCGGTCAGTTAGGGTTTTCTCAACAAGGCTTTTTAGAACGTCTTCACTGATCTCTGGAGTGGTGTTCTCCTGACCTGTGCCACTTGCGTTGTTGGAGACTACAGGTTCCGTAGTGGATTCTGGTGCCTTGCCCTGTAGTTGGTTCAGAAGTTGAGCCGCGTAGTCTTGCTTGCCGAGGTCTGTTCGCAGTTCTTCTAGCTGCGCTTCTAGCTGCTTAATGTAGCCATCCGCCTCAATTTTTCCTTTAGCAATAACTTCGGGGTCGCTCCACTTCTCTCCCCGCTCCTTTGCCAGCCGTGCTACATAAGACTCTTGGGTTTCGGTCGTTGCAGTTTCTGTGGCGTTACCTTCTACTTCTTGGTTTTCAGTAGCTGGATTTTCGTTAAAAATAGACATAGTTTACCTTTTTGGTTGAAGGTCAATAAGTTTCAAGATGTGATCGAGTGCTGCGTTGTACTCATTGATAGCAATCTGACGCTGCATCCAATCCTCACCGTAATCACGATCCGCCTCCTTCTTTTTGAAGGTAGTGTTTATCGCTTCACGGAGTTCGTCAAAGGCATTCTGATAGGAGAGGACTTGATTGACCCTCTCCTTCTTTTCTGCCCCTCTTAGCCCTTTAGTCCATACTGAGTGCATTAGGTGCCCTCCTCGGCCTGAACCATGAGTTGCTCCTGATTCATTGCCTCTGCTTCCTGCATAGCTTGCTGGGTTTGCAGTTGTTCTTCTACAGTGATGTTCTCACCAAACAACAGACTTTCACCCAATTCCTCTGCGAGGATACGGGCAAGTTCCTTACCTGAGAGGTGTGGTGCTACAGTGGGGTCCATCTTCATTTGCATAAGCTGTGTCAAGTTCTGCACTCGACGGGCTCGTTCTGCGAAGTGACGGGCTCCTACAGGTCTAATCTGACCCTTAGCAGTAATATCCTCACGGGTAATTTCTTTGAAGAGAGATACGCCAGAAGCATCATCAAGGACACGGATAGTGTCGATGAAGTTCATGTTGCGACGTGCCATCTCAAGCATAGTGTTTAGGATCGGCTCTAGGAACGTGCGCTCAAAGTGAGCAGTCTTGTGTTCGAAGATACGCGATGCGCTGTTCTGAAGAGACTGTACCTCAAATGCAGTTTTCTCGCCAGGGGTACGCATACCCATAGCTTGCTTAGGTGCACCAGCCATCTCCTCCATCTTGAACTCCAACTCACGGATTTGCAAGTCAGCATTCAGTGCGGTTGGGTCGGGCTGTAAGTATCCTACATCACCCTCCTCACCCATGTAGATTCGAGCGCCTGGCTCAAAGTCGAAGTCCTCAACGTCACCACGGATTTTCATCACGGGGTAGGCGATCTGATCGAAGACATCCGCCTTAAGGTTCTCAAGGTGGTCGATGCGATACTGCATACCTACAAGGTTGTCTAGTGGGCCCATACCATACAGGTTGTCCGGGCGTGTACGCCACGAACTATGGAAGATTGGTGCCTCACCCAACCAAGAGGGGTTAGCTTCATTAGAGAGGACGTAAGCACGGTCTACAACAGTGATGACGCGATCTACTTCTAGTTCGCCAGTCTCGTCGTTGTACATATCCCCGTAGAACGTCAGAATCTCTACGTTGTCTGAATTGTAGTAGTGCTGGATGTTGCTGAACCCATCAGCTACGAAACCATCAGCCTTGTCGATGTGGCCCTCGTGCGATCGTACTCCTGCACGTGCATTTAGCATCTTACCAAGGATCATCTCCATGTCTGGGACGTCTCTTGACATACGCTTAATCTCGCCCAGGGTCTTGATGGACCGGACGATCTTTGGCGATGACTTAAATGACGCTGCCGCAGGGTTGAAGACAATATCATATGGGCTGATGCGTGAGAGCAACGGACCAGTGTACTGTGGGATGAATGCCCCATCGTCAGCAAACTTATAGTTGTCTACCCACTCTACCTGCGCGAAGCAGTTACCGTAGATAATCCAATCGGTCAGAATAGTGTAGGCTGTGTTGACGAAGTTACTCTGGCGGACTTTGTTCTCCATGTAGTTCTGGATGATGTCGCGCTTCTTCTTCGTCGCTGCAGGGGCGTCTGCTGGTTCCCAGCGCATCCAGTTCTGTGAAGGAAACAACGTAGCGAAGTAGTTAGCTTCTAGGTTGTCCTTGATCTGGGTTAGCTTGGGGATTGTGGTTGTGTTTGACCACGGCAGGATTGCATTCCCAGTGGTCGTCGTGTCAGTGGCGAAAACGTAGTTCCGAAGTTCCTTGGTCTGTTCAATCCAAGGGCGACGGTACATATCCCATTCGCGCCATTGCTCCCCGATAGCAACACCAAGCGAGTCAGCGTCTACCAGGTTTTCAAAGTCGAGTGTGGTTGTCATTATCCTGCCCTAAAGCGTTGGTTGGCCCATACGATGTTCGACTTCTTGCGGCGTGTTGCAGAGCTAGTGGGCCTTACGGCCATGTCTACAGCGGTCGCTAGAGCGTCCTTAACGTCATCGTGTGGCGGGTTTCTTGAGGCTAGTTCCTCTTCGAGGTATTGGATGTTACCACCCCTGTAGTGCCATATCTGCATGTTATCGTAGCGAGGCTCCAGGATCGAACTGATGCGTTCCTGTTTATTACCCTGTTGTTTGTTAGGGCGATACTCGTCGATAGACAGTGCCAAGCCATGCTGCCGGATCAAGTCCTTTAGCTGCTTAACGATGGCTACCTGGGCTACCGTGACTTCTGCCCTCATCTTTCTGAACTGCCACTTGTTCTGTGCGTCCAGGATGTGGTCGAAGTACTCGGAAATCCTGTCTGTTTTGAAGCGATCAATATCGAGAACGTAAACATTGTTCTCTGCATCTACACCAATGGTTACTAATGCGGTGTAGTCTGCTGCTGACTTCAAGCTGAATGCGAAGTCAATTGCTGCAAATACATTTAGTCGGCTACCCTTGTAAGTTAGGTACCCGTTATCGAATGTAAGAAACTTCCTGTCGTAGTATTGTATTTGTTCACGGGGGACTGGTACGTTGTCAGGGTCCGTAGGGTCGTTGTAATACTGAGCCCTAAACTGCGCCTTGTCCAAGTACTTACCACGCTTCTGAGACAGAACCTGCTGGTTGAAGCCGAAGTACTTACCGTCTTTCCGTTGTTGCCGGGGCCACAGAAACTCACCAGTTCCATCCCCTACGTTCTCTACTGGGCGCTCAAAGATTTCATAAATCTCATCCTCACCCACAATGTTGCCTTCCTCGTCGTACAGAGTCTCCCTCATCTCCATCAGAGACTGGTAGAGATCACTGCCGTGGTATCGAGTACCCACAACCCATTCCTGCGCGTCAGCGCCCTCGATAGAGGCTAGGAGAGAGTATTGGGAAGCTACCTTATCCCGCCCTTCAGCGGTCAGTGCATTCTCAGCTACCACGATGTCGTCCAGGACTGCGATGTCACAGTGTAACCCGGTCAACGAGGTCGTTAGACCACCAGTGAAGATACTGGGGTCTCGGATGTTTTCTTTCTTGCGGAGTGGGTGATCTAGCATGATCTCCGAGTTACTCCAGCGTGTACGCTTACCCTCTTCAGGGTTAACGTGTTCCGGCCAGTACCGACGGTATGTGTCAGAAGCTAGGATACCCTTAATGAACCCTAGCTGCTTTTCTGCAAGGTTGGCTGTAGCTGAGATGTACAACACGCGAAGGGTAGGGTCTTTTGTTAAGGCCCAAGCTACCCTGTAGGCAACCAGTCTGGACTTACCGTGGTCTCGTGGGAACAATAGGAGTTGAAACTTCTTGGCGTCCTCACGTGTCCACCACTGGCAAACCTCACGGTGGCAGTTGCCTAGGACCTGCTGTGGGGCAATAAGCTGGATGAAGAACTCTAAGTCCTCCTCCGCCCGTACCCTGATCTCATCTATTGTTGCCATTATATTACCTCAACCGATCTTTTCAAAAACCAGTTCTGCGTAAGTTTCGTTTTCACCTGACCCAACATAGTCCCCCTCAAAAGCATTGCCACCAGCATTAGCATATACCTGCAATTCGAATAC
>Ga0181577_10005138_pt1 | contig 10049 bp, 10 predicted proteins | sample 101ome_21_FD_132468 | JGI IMG/M metagenome (GOLD analysis project Ga0181577, IMG submission 132468) | Coastal salt marsh microbial communities from the Groves Creek Marsh, Skidaway Island, Georgia - 101413BT metaG (megahit assembly) | ecosystem: Environmental > Aquatic > Marine > Intertidal... | reverse complement strand
TCATCAACCTGAAGATACGGTTGCGGATAAAATGCTGATGACAGAAATGGCCCCATCCCAAGAGTCGCCAGCAGAACCCCAAGAACCACAAATCCTAATTTTTCATCCTAGCGGATTTTATGACGCAGATTTGAAGCCTGTGAACCCTGCACAGCTTGATGCCTCAAAACCGGTTTTATTAGCGGTAGAAGAAACCACTCCTATGTCCAGCATCATGGGTTTTAAACGTGAATACGCTGGATTTGAAATTGAAATCGCTGAATTAACCGCGCAATGGAAACAGGCCATCACTAGCCAAAACAATTCTGTAAAGGGAGCCGGACAATGACCTTTTTTTCATATCTTAAACACAACGCTAAAGAGCTGATGGTTTGGTTCATGCTGGTGGCTACTTTTGCTAGCGTATCTTCATCTGCGGCTGCTTTATCCTCAACCCAGACAACCCATCATATTCAAAAGGTGATTGTGATTGAGGCGTTAAAATCACGCCATGTGTCTCCGTCTCTTGCGCTTGCAGTAGCTGAGGTTGAATCCAGTTTTCGCCCCCAAGTTGTCAGCCATAAAGGGGCGATTGGTGTCATGCAAATCATGCCTGCCACCTCGCGTGATGTGTTTGGCGTTAACCCTAATCGTCTTTATCAGCCAGATTTAAATATCCGATTAGGAATACGGTTTCTTGATGATTTGATTTCGCAATATGATGGCCGGGTGGATATTGCTTTATCTCATTATAATGGGGGATCGCGTGTTAACCGCACTAGCCCGCCAAGCATTATCCCTGCGACACGTGGATATGTGCTTAAAGTCCTAAATCGGGCTCAGCATTATCAGACCATCTGGCCGGGCATGGTTAATCCTGATCATCGGGTTTTTCCTGTGGTTGTTCCGGCACACGAGCCATCACCAAGTTTTGTCAATATTCAGCCTGAACGCATGGTACAGGCAACATTTGACTGGCAAAATCATGTCACAGAAATTGACTATTGGCTGACCAATAAAGGCCAGCAATCCATGACGATTTCATCTTATTCCACGCAAAGATCTTATAGCCAAAAATTAGTGATGCGAATGCATCAGAACCGCAGTCATCTTCGCCAGTGGATTAATCGGAACCCTTAGACGATGTTATCTTATCATCAGCACATTGAAACCCTTGCTTTGCATTTAGTCATGCGATCGGATGCTGGTCGCACAAATGAGGATAGGGCGTTGTGGTCAACAAGGGTGGCACGCCCTGGCAACTATGCTACATTAGCAGGGTATGAGTGTAGTGACGCGTTTGGTTATGGTCTGTCAATGAATGATCCCGGCGAAATTTTATCTTCATGGGCGGAATTCCGTCTTTCACCCCCATCGGAGTTTTTACTAACCTGTCTTCGTTATATTCATGATTACACCGACAGCCATGGGCAGGCGATATTTTCACCTCGGACAGCCACAGGGCTGACAACCATGATCGCCTCACGGTCTTATGGCCCAGAGCTTTATCGGATGTGTGCGATGATTGCTGGCGCTTCAGCTTCAGGCATAAAACCAGGGGAGCTGTTAGTTGCTGGGCGAGCAACGCCATCGCGGATCAGGCAGATGTTTTCTGATGCGGATCGTCCCCATGCTCTATTGATCGAAGATGATCAGTTGGTTTTTGCAAACCACCAGCCAATTTGGCGACAAGCGTTTTCCCGTGCGCCATTATCGGTAGCCTTGGCTAGTTTTCTGGCTGAAGCCTTGGGGTTTGATGTTTTTCTTGATGCTTATCATAAGCTAGGCCAGGATATAGAGGCGTCATCTATTAAGACAATTGCCAATGATCTTTCAAAGCGGCTATATCGGTTTCTGGCAGAGCATTTGCCGCGAAGCTCAGAGCGACAAATCACCCTGCTGTTGCAACAGTATCTTGAGCAATCTTTGTCACCAGATGCTAAATTATCAGAAAGCAATATTACCGATGAGATCATTTTTGATTTCTGGTGTGAAAAAAGTTTGGATAAAGAGGTCAGCCTAAAACTGTATGACACTTGCTTGCGGGCTTGGGTGACTTTTCGATGCGGCGTTGTGATAGCAAGTCAGTCCAGATTTTCTTCTGCGGATAGTTTGACTGATGATGAGCATCGCCTAGATCATCTTACCATTGATCATTTTTATGGTGAAAACGATGATGTCAGCTTTCTTGAGGCAGGACCAAAAGCTTTCCAAAGTAGCATGGTATTATCTGGCGATAAATCATCGGGGCTAAAGGCGGGTTTTGACGGCCTTGCTGTGCCGCCAGCAGATAGCATCAAAATGTTCAGCAATACCGAACGTGATAAAATTGAATTGCTGGCCCATGCTAATGATCAGGCTATACCGCTTAAGCAATCAATGCTTCGCGGCATGGTGTTTCCGCTTATGCAAAACCGCCTCACGCAAGCCACAAGGGTGAGTAAAAAACAACCAGATATTAACACAGTCATGGCAGAGGCAGGGCCTAATCCTTATCAGAACTGTGTTGAGGCGTGGGCAGATATTCAGACGGTTGCGCTAGGGACCGCGCGCACCGCATGTCAGCGCCTGATCGAAGAACAGCAACTGGCAGGTCTTGCCCTATTAACCAGTATGCTTGATGATGAAGAAAAGCATGAGCTGATCAGTCTGATGCATGAGGCAGGGGTCACATCAGATCAATCCGCGCTGTTAGCGGAAAACCTTTTTGATAAACTGGAAAACCGCCCTGCCCAAAGTGCACTCAATACGATCTTGTCAGAGCTAAAATCTGGCGCAAGGAAATATCGACGCGCTGGACTAAAAGAGGCTCCTGCTGATAGCGATGACCACTCCGCATGGCATGATGGACTATATCTTGCCGCTGGTTATGCTCAGATGATTGCCAATGATCTAGATATATTCCTGAAAGAAATGGAATCGACGGGCGACACACTCGAAACTCTTTATCTAAAAGACCAGATGATCTTTAAGCAACAATTCAACCGTATTTATAAAAGTGAGCATGGCAATGGATAAACACAGCAAGGCCATTCTGTCTGATGCAGGAAAATTATTTGATAAACTCACCGATGCCCATCTGATGCAAAAACATCTTAATGATGATCCCAAACATGCTGACGGATTAGATTTGCATAGCTTGTGGCAGGCGGCCGAAGGTAAGGCCAGTGATGCACAGATGCAAAAAATATCGCAAAGCTTCATGGCCAGAAAACAGCTCAAGGCTATTTTGGATGCCTCTGCCATTGCTTATCAACCCCGTCAGGCGGCAGCATCTAGCACTAGTGATTATCGGCATGGCAGTGCTTTTGATATCCGGATAAAGCCATCCGCCGCTCAGGATGGGCTTGTCTATGTTCAGTTACTTTTTCATCAAAAGATGATGCCTGAGCATGAACAACCAAGCGTTTTGGTATCTTACCGAGATGGAATTTATCGTCAGAAACCATTGACGTCAATTCAGGATCAGCGCATACAGCTTTTGTGGCATAGTGATGATCCCATGTTGAAGGATTTAAGGGATCCAGAGACGGAACTTTATATCAAGTGACCAGAGTCTATATACCGACGACGAGACATCCGGTTGAGATTATCTCCCTGATTGAGGAAGGCGCGGATATTGAATCGGTGATCTGCCTTGTGGGCAGTTTTGAAGGTCTTCCGGTTAGTTCAGCTTATAATGCCTTTGTTCGTCGCCCCACAGGACTGATTGAAAAACTCACAGGGGTGGCATCGTTCCGTACCGATGTGAGTGGCACCATTGATCAGGGTAACAGTTGGCAATTGCCAATGCTATTGGCGCATCGGTTGCATCACAAAAAGCGGTTTCGTCAATCTGATGCGAAACACATGATTTGGGCCACAGGACAAGTTGATATTAATCAAAATGTCACCCCTGTTCAGCATATTCGTGAAAAGCTGGCTGCAAGCCAGACGCTGTTTGATGATCTGATGGGTAAGGGCATTACTGTTCATCTGGTGATGCATCCAGACAATATGGTGGAATGCGAAGACCTTAAATCCAAAGGGTTTATCTGTCATGCTGTTCGCGGAGTGATAGAAATTGATCGCTTACTGATAGATGCCGCCTTTGCTGCGCCTTCTGATCCGGTTGTCCATAAATCAGCTTTGAGCCCATGGCAAAAAGTATTGCGGCAAGGTGTATCTTGGTGCTGGCGCAGGCGCCAGATCATAGGTTATGGCCTTATAGCCTTGATGGTTTTTGGCCTTTATCAGCAGACGCCTTGGAAGCCCATCCATGAAGCAATGATGCTAGAAAAACAAGGCCGTCTTGTTGAGCTGATCCGCGTCTTAAAAACCTATCGTCAAAATCCTGATGTCATGTCGCGTATCAGCTTTCGTCTGTTTGAGGAAATGGCCTTGAAGCGTAAATCTGACCGCCTCATCCGTAATTTAGAAGTTCATCTTGTCTGGGCTGTTCCAGGTGATGGGCTTGGTAGTTGCGACGATAGTGACATGCGCTGGCATAAACATTTGGTGGATGGCGAAACTTTGCCGTCATTGCCAAGTAACCTTTGCCGGCTTTATCTGGATATCCGGAATATTGGCTCAACTCGTCAAGCGGTTGCGGTTGCTGTGCGCCAGAACCCAGATGAAAATCATGGAGAAAATGTGCTGTTGATGCAACCTACGCAGTCAGCGCTTGCCCCAACAGAAAATATGCGCAGCATGCCTATAGCCGCTTCATCACAGCCTATGGTCATTATGCTGGCGACATCAGATCACATGGATAATGCTTGGTACCCATGGTTTGAACGTTGGGTTAACCGGCCAACAATCAGTTTTAGTCAACGGTTGCACGACACCGGCATTGGCGCACGCATGGCATCACAGGATATGCCATGATGATGGGGTATCCATGGTCTTAAATGCAACGCGCATCACCAAGGGCAATACGCCCGGATACGCGTCGGCCTTTTACTTGGATATCGTCAATAAAAAGCTGACCTTGGCTAATGGTATAAGACCCTGATACGCGGCCGTTGAGCTGATCTGACCTAGCTGCGTTAAGCAATCCCCCAATGATATAGCTATCGCCAGATTTGCTGAAAAGCTGAACAGGTGTTCCATCGCCAAGTTGGGCTTTAAGGTTGGCCTGATGGGTGGTTTCTTTAGCATCAATATTTTGCCGTGACCGCAAATAAGGAGAATAGAAATTACGGTTAGCAACCTTTACTTTGCCATCACGAATATCATAGAGCTTTCCATTATTAAGCAAATATCCACTTGTCAGACCAAAGCATTGACGCAGAATGACAGCAACTTTTTCACGGTCGGATTTATTGTCTGGCCAGAACAGCTCAAGTTCAAGTTTTTCATCTGCTTCATCCATCTGTTTCATCGCGTGTTGCCGGTCTTGCCCAGAAGCTGTCATGGTCACAGGCACTTGGTTTATGGTTAAGGCGCTATCAATGCTTGCAGATATGTTTGGCAATGGCGTGATAGGGATATTTGCCGCCGCCGTTGTGACCACAGGCTTTGGTAATGGCTCCAGCACAGGCTTTATAGGCGCAAATTGAGATGCCTTATCTTTTTCAGGAAACGCCGCGAGGTTAGGTTCAGCCTTTAGTTCAAGCATAAGGGGTTTAGGCAATAGCCTAGCTGGGGGAGAGGTGATTTCTGCTGTTTCCGTCGGGTTCATTGGCACGATCACGGAAGGGGCCGCGGATGGTTGAACTTGTGATCGTTGAAGCAGGGGTCCCGGCAAAAGGTTTTCGGGCTTTTCCAGATGGATTTCTTGCTGGTCTTTTGGCGCATCAGTTTCGTTGATGGCTTCTGCTGAGGGAGGAAGATATTCAGAAGGCAAAGTAACGAAACGGATGCTGGCCAAAACTTCATTAGCTGATGCTTGATCCTGAGCATCGACAGGGGGCACCAGCGTGTCTTCTGCAGGCGCATGGGTTTGCTCAGGCTTCGCGGTCTTTGGGGGCGTGTCTGGCAAAACCTGTTGGGGTTCAAGCCAGACCATCGCCAAAAACCCAAGCACCAGAATTACTGAAGCGAGGCGCATGATTAGATACCTGATTTCTCAAGATAGAATACTTGCATATCCAACATCAATTTACCAAGGTCTTGCTGGCGTTCTGCAGGGGTCATATACCGCATTCGCTCATTTACATTTGCGGTATCAAGGCCTGGGGCAACCATGTTTTCCTGATCAGCTTCTGCTAATTCAGCAAACGCATTAGCAATATCGATATCACTCACAGGGGGGTCTGATTGTTCCACTAATATAACAGACTCAACTTTTGAGGTGTCGGTTTCAGCATGAGGGACACTTGCCGGACTGACATTGCTATTTGGCAAAGGGGCAATCATATCTTTGGCCTCAACGGTGGTTACGTTTGCCGCGGGTGTTTGCATGTCTTCCAAAAGCGCATTCAGGCTTGAAACCTCAGCTTTAAGCGACAGAATATCCTCGCGCAATTGCTCTGTCTCTGATGGTGTTGCCATCACATCGGCTGTGATCTCGGCCATCAGTTCAGATGCTGTTTCGGCTAACCCGTGATGATCGATGTTGTCTTTGCCTTCTTGCATCACTTGGTCAACCCCTGCGACAACTGTTTTTGATGTGCCCGTTAACCATGAGGAAAAGGATTGATCTGGTGAGGCTGTGAACAAATAGCCCAGACAAGCGAGAACACAAATATTGAACATAAGGAAACGCATGAATTATTCTCCTACAACAAGAGGGTTAGCGTGATGGGCAGGACGATCACTGCTCATCACCGTGGCATTAATAAGGATCAGGATGGTGCGAAGCACAGCAGATACCGGCAGGCCAACCACCGAAGTCATAAAGGCCATACTGAAATGTTGTGTCAGGTCAGCAATAACATCATTGATCGTGTCAGGTGTTAACCCCCCATGGGAAAGTGAACCAATACCAAGAGAGATGCCCAGCAAAGTAAAGGTAAGGGCAATGGTGGCAATGCCGTTACAGGCTTGCAGCCCACTCAATAACCATTTCCGGCGAAAGCCATCAATAGCTTCAGATGGGTTCTCCCCTCGGGTTTCCAGCAATTTCATGCCGCTAAAGATGCTGACCAGAATGAGGATCATGGTTAAAGACACAAAGCCCAAACCAAGCACATCCATAATCCAGTTAAAAATGGCACTTGCCGGGAGACTGCTGGCAAAGGAAAACCCTGCCAGCAGGATGACTATGGCGCCCATCACAAAGGTAAAAGCGCGTCCACCTAATCCGATATTGTTATGCCAGATAGACCAGCTCATCTGCCTACCCTCGACACCAGAAGATCACTAGTAGATAGGCCAACGGTTTCTGCCCAATGCTGTGTGATTTTCTGTTTCTTTTCTGCTGAAGCATGGCTCAGAAACGTTAATTCATAGCTATTAAACGCACGCAGGGCCGCGGCAGGTGAGCTAGATTTCAGCGATTTATCATTAATGACAATCTTTTCCAGATCGGTCAGCCGACGCCAAGACGCCATCATGTATTCAGACCGCTGAGCAACAGAAATATCTGCGTTCAGCATCTTAGAGATAGCAATGGCGCGTTCGCGTTCCAAATTTTCAAGCGAATCTGCTTTAGCCTGGGCAAACACCCCAGTAAGGCAAATCACAGCGGCAGAGAGAGCAAATAAACGTTTCATGGGAATATCCTTTCGCATAGGGTTGCTTAGCGATTAATAAAAATTTGCAGGTTATTAGCAGGTGAGTTGTAAACAGCAGGCGTATATCCATCGGCGCCATACTGATATTCTGCCAGATCAAGAGAAAAGGCCTTGGCATCAAGTGCCACCAATTTAGCCATATAGCCTAACACCTCTTCTTCCATATCAAGGACAGCCAATTGCGATTGGATATCATGAATGGTCAGCCGCAATTCTTCTTCGCGACTCATAGGTTCACCGTCAATGGAACTAGAGTTTTGCTGAGATGGGTGGGTGTTGATGGCTTCAACCAATTGGCTGATTGCGGCCTGATTATCAGCATAAGCTTTGGCAAAATCAGATTCAGGCATCATGGTGTTGGTGAATAAATCTTCGCGCAAACTGCTATCAACACTATTTGCCCGATTGATAACCGCATTTCGTGCAGCATCAAAACTTGCGCTTTGGCTACTTTCTGCTGCCCCTTGGCGCGCTTTCCGCATGAGGCGTTCATAAATCTCAAGCTTCACCGCCAAACGCTTTTTCTTGAGGTCAATTTGGGTGCCCATCATTTCGATATAATCGCGTTTTCCAGCGATCAGCTGATGCCGAGCTTCTAGCCTTTGTTCCCCTTCATAGAGATCAAGATCATTCTGAACCTGTGATAAGAAATTGATCTGGCTGGAAATATCTGTTTCCAGGCCGCCCAGCTCTGATGCCAGAGGTGAACGGTCAAAATCCTGTTCGATTGCGGTTTCTAGGTGCTCGGATGGCAACATTAGGATTTTCTCGCTAATGCTTGGGCTCCACCCTGTTTGGCTAGCCATAGCAGGTAAGCTTGTCAGGGCAGTTGCAGCCAGAAGCGCGGCGGAGAAAGTGTTACGGATCGTTTTTTTCATGGTGCTATTTCCTTTCCAGACGCATTGGCCTAGTTGTTTTCCCAGTACCAAACGCGGCGTACTTCATCCTTAACCGAGGGTTTGGCATTCATGGATGCGAGGTTAAGTAAGGATTTTTTGTCGCTATGGGTGTAGGAAAACAGCACATCATAAGTATCCGTGAATGAAGTGCCATCGGCATAAATTAGGTCTTTGCCTTGGAACGTCGTCCTAAACTTTTCCAAATTCATTTTGGCTTTGGTAACATCACCGCCAATAAAATAATTCTGGATGCTAAGCGCATAAACTTTCATCCGTTGGTCTTCAGGAACGAGATGGGTGCCATCAATGACATGGTACTCACATCCTTCAAGAATTTCCGCGCTCGACAGAAACTGCGCTGGATCACCATTATCCCTTGCCATGCTGTCACGGGAAATGCCTTCCTCAACACAGCTTTCAAAATCATTTATGGTCTGCAGATCACTAAGCCGCATTTGGTGAAATCCCACCACATCTGCTGTTTTGTTGCTGCCAAGCGTGGCAGGGTTACAAGCAGAAAGGGCGGCCACAGCACAAATGGCTGGCAAAATCATAAGGGTTCTCATCATTCTTCCTCACAAACAGTTGGTTACTGTTTAGGCAATGGAAGGATCAGATGAATTTTTGAAAACAGCTATGGCTAAATAGAGTGCACAAATAAAATATCTTGAGAAACACTCTATACAAAACCCTAACATACGGATTAACATAATCTTATATAAGATTAATTGGAGGAAATAAAATGATTCGTAAACATGTTACCGCAGTTGTTGCTGGTGTTGGGATGCTTGCTGCTACCAATGCTTATGCAGCAGGTGAATTAAATATTTTTAACTGGGGCAATTACACCAGCCCAGAGCTGATCGAGAAATTCGAAAAGACCTATGATGTCAAAGTGACCATCACAGACTATGATTCCAACGATACCGCTTTGGCGAAGGTTCGTGCAGGCGCTCATGGGTTTGATATGGCCGTTCCATCAGCCAGTTTCATGCCAATTTGGATTAGCGAAGGCTTGTTGCTTGAAACAAACCCAACCCAAATGTCCAATTACGGCAATGTCAGGGATGAGTTCAAAAGCCCAGATTGGGACCCAGGCCATAAATATTCGGTTCCTTATCAGTGGGGTACGGTAGGCGTTGTTGTTGATACATCGGTTTATAACGGCGATATCAACACATTGGCCGTTATTTTCGATCCGCCAGAAGAGCTTAAGGGTAAGATCAATGTTGCCCCAGAAATGCTCGACTTAATTAACGCGGCGCTGAATTATACAGGCAGCGAGCAATGCTCAAACGATAAAAGTGAACTGAAAAAAGCGCGTGATGTTCTGATTAATGCTAAGCCGCATTGGCTTTCCATGGATTATGGCGTGATTGAAAAGTTTGCAGGTCGTGATCTAGGGGCATCACTCTATTGGAATGGCGCCGCCTTCCGCGCAAGAGAGAAAAACACGGATGTTCGCTTTGGCTACCCAAGAGAAGGGTATCCGATGTGGATGGACGCGGTTGTT
>Ga0181577_10005135_pt1 | contig 10052 bp, 9 predicted proteins | sample 101ome_21_FD_132468 | JGI IMG/M metagenome (GOLD analysis project Ga0181577, IMG submission 132468) | Coastal salt marsh microbial communities from the Groves Creek Marsh, Skidaway Island, Georgia - 101413BT metaG (megahit assembly) | ecosystem: Environmental > Aquatic > Marine > Intertidal zone... | reverse complement strand
ATCAAGCTGTGTTCGTGTTGGTCAGCTTCAGCCGATCTTCGGCGGAGACCCTCCGAAAATTGCGTCCAAGAACTCCCTCGACGTCGGCCAAGTCAACTCCGACTGGGGTTGGCCGTTCCCCAAGCCAGATTGCCGACACCGACGTTATGACCTAGTTCGACAACGAGTGGGGCCTCCTGGGAGACCCGGGACATGTTCCGACGGAAGTAGGCGCTCGGCAGCGTGCCCTCCACCGACGTGAACGTTGCGCGTTACGGGTTGGTCGGTGTGAGCGAAGTCCATCTGGCGGAGTCAAAGGGGGAGACAACGCCGCTTCGTATTCCACCGGGCCGATCTGGAGGTGCGGGTAGCGGGCCGAGGCCGGTGGGGAAACTCCGCCAGGCTGGTGGCGATGTCACACCCAGCCACGTTGGCCCGTTGCGTCGCGGTATGCGTTAGAAGCAGCTTGCCAGGCTCGAGAGCAGTGTCCCAGACAGGGTCGTAAGCGGGGTAACGGTTGAGCCGCCTGGGGATTGGAGCGACGAGAGGTCAATGCCCCCGTCGAACCCGAGTTCTGCACATCGCCCAAGTGGGGTGCCGCACCGACCGGGCCGCCAACGTTGAGCATCGTGATCCTTCGGAGGTCACTGGGGTAGGCAGATCAGAAGTCGGCGGTCCAGTCGTTGTCGGCGAAACGGGGCCGGTCCGTAGTTCTGGGTCGTGGAGGTGGTGCGAGAGTAGGCCTGGCTGGATTGCACGACCGCGCCCCACATCCCGTCGATCTCAAGTTCTTCGGTCGCGGTATCGGGCCGGTAGGTACCGTGTCGCACGTCCTCCATCGCCTCGGCGAAGTCGAGTTCGGCCTCGTCATTGATGCACCACCCGGTCTGGATGACGGCACCCAAGCTCCCAATCTGTTCGTCCCCGACGAACCAGGCCGTCGGCCTCCCGGCCCTCGTCGGTGGTGTCGCAACGCGGTCGGTCGCTTTTTGGCGCAGGGAATAGAGCATCCCGGCAGGTCACACATCGGGGTGCTTTACGATGCAGGAATCGTCGGAGATACCGAGTGGTTCGACCCTGGCCAGCCTTCTTCGTTACCGCTATGCGTGACTGCAGATTCGAGTTCGGAGGACGTCTAGCTTTCAGGGTTAGCCAAGGTCGAGTTGATCGAGGGTGCCGCGCCAGGCCAGGGTCCCCCCGTCGATGAGCCACACCGCACCGTTGACGAACGCAGCCTCTTCACCGGCGAGATAGCAAACGAGTTCGGCGATCTCGGATGGTTTCCCGATGCGGTTGACCAGGTGGGTGGAGACCTGTCTCGAACGTCGACTTGCGTCATCGGTGCTCGTTGCCTGGCTCACACGGTCGACCATCGGGGTGTCGACGGTTGCCGGGCAGTAGCAGTTGGCGCGAATGCCGAACGGGGCAAGCGCGAGCGCGAGGTTGCGCGTGAGTTGGGCGATGCCGCCCTTGCTCGTGCCGTAGGCCAGCCCGGCGGGGTACGCCGCGAAACTTGCGGTTGATCCTGCGTTGATAATCGACGGCGCCCTCTGACTCTTCGCAAGATAAGGGAACGCAGCTTTGGCGCAGACGAACGGCGCCCGCAGGTTGATCGCAAGCACCCGATCGAACGTCTCAACCGACAGATCCTCGAACCGATGATCGTCACTGAGCATCGCCTCGTGGACGCCAGCGTTGTTGTGAAGGACATCAATCCCTCCAAAACGGCCGACGGCTTCCGCCATCAAACTGTGCACCGCCGAATCATCGGCGAGATCGGTCTCAACAAAGTGTGCTGATCCGCCAGCTGACGTAATCAAGTCGACGATCTCACGCCCCTCGTTCACCAACACATCGGAGACGACGACGTTCGCCCCGCGCTCCGAAGCCAGCACAGCCGTGGCCGCACCGATCCCGCGTGCGCCGCCCGTAATCACAAACGTCGAACCGTCGATGCTCATCGGATCATCCCCTCCTCGTCCATGGCCGACGGAAAGTCGCCTCCCGCCAGCCAGCTCTCGAACGGCTGCCGCCGAGCCGAGTCGACCAACTCCACCCGGATCCCGGTCGCAGGCAGGGTGTGATACGAGAAGCCGAACGGCCCCTCAACCGCCGGGTTGTGATAGCTCGCCTCCCACTCATAGCCAGCTGCCGTGAGCCGGCCAACGTCGGCAGCGAGATCGTCGCTCCAGTAACCCAGGTGATGGACTCCACCCGCTTGGTTCGGGTCCCATATCGTTCCCGCGGTGGCCTCCACGATCTCGAAGTGCGGAGGTCCCTCGATCGAGTAGGTGACGCGGAAATCCGCGGCGACCACTCCGTCAGGCTGGGCAACGTCGAAGCTCCGCCGCTGAACAGAAGCCCAGGTCAGACCATACGTGTTCGTCAACTCAGCGAGCGTCGCCTCAAAATCGTGAGCTACGAGGCCGAAGTGGTAGAAGCCCTCCAACGAAAACAGTGGATCATGCCCCATTCGCGACCCAACCCCCATCTGCATACAAAACCGCCCCCGTTACGTAGGAAGCCACCTCGGACAACAAGAACCCGATCACCCCTGCGACTTCTGCGGGCTCACCCACCCGGCCCAGCGGAACTCGCCCCTCGAGCCAGGCAACCTGTTGTGGGTCGACGAGACGTTCCTCAGTCATGCGGGTGCGGATTGGGCCCGGCGCCACTGCGTTGACTCGGACTCCCAGCGGAGCCCCCTCAATCGCGGCCGCCTTGGTGAGCGCCACGACTGCCCCCTTCGAAGCCGCATAATGAGCCTGGCCCGCCACAGCAATCTGGGCGTTGACAGACGCGACGTTGACGACTGCAGCCGACAAGCCGGGCCGATGACGCCGAAATATCTCACGGATTCCGAGCCAACTGCCCGTGACGTTGACGCGCAGATGCCGTTCGAACTCCACCAACTCGGTGTCAGCGATAACCGACCTCGTCCGGATTCCCGCGCAATTCACCAACCCGTCGATCCGCCCGATGCGATCGAACACCCTCACCCAGGAGTGTTCATCGGCAACATTGAGACCTATCACATCGCCGTCAGTCGCGAGATCAGCAGCCACCGGCTCGTGCCCTTCCGCAGCCAGAAGCTCACAAGTCGCTGCGCCAATCCCCGATGCCGCCCCGGTGACGAGAACTCGCATCAGTACCTCAATCTCCGTCGCTGCCAGATCGAGCAGCGTGAGCGCGAAGTACCGCCTTTGCGACCTTACCCCCGGCGGTCAGGGGCAGTTCATCCATGACAACGAGCCCCTCCGGCCACCAGTCGATCGTGACCCCACGGGCATCAAGGTGGTTCTTGAGTTCGTCGAGTGTGAGCGCGTGCCCGGGACGAAGTTGAACATAGGCCACAGCCGTCTCCCCAAGCCGCTGGTGGGCCGCCCCTACGACAGCGACAAGCGCAACCGCTTCGTGGGTCGCTACCTCTTCTTCCACCGCCACGGCGGAGATGTTTTTCCCGCCCCGAATAACGATGTCGGAGGTCCGTCCGATGACCGAAAGCCAACCCTCGGGTTCGATCCGGACGAGGTCCCCCATCAGATACCAGCCGTCATCGACCCGCAACGCATCGTTGGCGGCTGGATCGTCCCAATAGCCGAGCGCCAGGGCGGGCCCTCGGCAAGCCGGCTGGCCTTCGCCGACGTCGGGCCGTCGCTCGCCAGTCTCAGGATCGTAGAGGCGCACCTGCATCTCAGGGATTACCCGGCCACCGGTCGTGTAGCGCCGATGCGCTGGGTCGGCTGCGGTCGTCCCGCTCAACACGCCGGTCTCGTTCGATCCGTAGAAGTTTAGGACTCGGCAACCGGCCCACTCCTCCAACTCTGCAGCCTGGCGGGCTGGAATGGCCTCGCCCCCGGTGAACACCGCTCGCAAGGAGTTGAGATCGCGGCCGTGGGCGCGCGCGGCATCGAGAATCATCACCAACTGCGAAGAGACGGCGCTTAGCACAGTGACAGCGTGCTGCTCGATAGCCGTAGCAGCCTGAGCGGCAGAGAAGCGTTCCTGCACGTGGCACGGGGCACCGAGCAGAGTGGGTGTGACATGCGCCGTCCACAACCCGAACCCAAACGGGGCGGGCACGACGCTCATCCAGACCTCATCGTCCCCCAGCGATGCTGCCTCGACTGCCTTTTGATGAAAGTAGAACCAACGGTTCTGTGTCTGCATCACCAACTTGGGGAGTCCAGTCGTCCCCGACGTGGAGTTGATCAACCAGAGCTCGGATGGACCGATCCCGATCTCGTTCGTTACCGTCAGCGATCCAGATGTCGGGTCGAGATCCTCGACCAGCACCAACGGTAAGCCGAGTGACGCGGCGAATTCGGTCCCGGGCCCGAGAGCGGTCGCACGGGGAACGATGGCGAGTGAGGCACCAGAGCGTTCAACGAGGTGGGCGAGTTCTCGGGCGCCGGCCCGCCAACCAACACCCACGGCGACCGCACCTGCCCTTTCGCAACCGAGGTACGCGGCATGCACAAGACCTCCGTCGGGAAGCCAGACCAGCACTCGGTCGCCAGCTGAGACCTTCGCGCTCACTGCGGCTGCAACCGAATCGGCCAACGCATCGTAGGCCCGCCAGGTAAGGGTGGAATCGCCCCAGTCGAAGGCGGTCTCGTCGGGGCGCTCAAGTGCGTGACGACGCACGAGCCCCGACACGGTGACCGACCGCTCCCACCACCCAGCAGCCACATAGGCCTCAATGTCAGAAGGGGCAGCGGAGATGGTCATCTCGTCACGCAGTCAGCCGATGGCCGACTCGGGGTCGAAGAGATAGGACGGATCGAGGCCGTCGACGTAGCCGAGGAAAGGAGGCCGCATCGAATACCCCAGCAAAGCTCGCAATTCCGGTGCGAGGGTGCGGGCAAGGTCGACTGGGACCGAGATCAGATGGGAGTCCTGGGGACGCAACCAACTCTCCACATAGGTGAGAATCACGGCAAGCCGAAGATCAGCACCGGTGTTTGCTCCCCCGCCATGCCACAACGTGCCCGTGTAGAGCAGCACCGACCCAGCTGGCATTTCGACGACCCGCCCCTCACTCGGGTCGGGCCGCACAGAGCGATCGCCATGCCATCCCGGGAAGATGACAGTGCCGCCGTTGTCGGCGGTGAAATCATCAATCGCCCATAACGCGCTCAACGAAACGTCGCGATGATCGGCCGGAAGGGGGTAGATCCCGTCGTCGGTGTGGATCGGCTGCGATGTCTCACCCGGATGGATCTCGCATGCCACAGTTGCGCTCAGTAATGCATCACCGAGACGGGTTGCGATGATCTCCAGCACCAACGGCTCGGTAGCCAGCCCGTCAAGAACCCGGGTCTTTCCGAAAACCGAATGCCGTCGCTTCGTCCGCGTACCCACGAACGAGTTGTCGCCGAACGGTGTCGCCTTCATCAGGTGAGCCAGCTCGGAGCGGATCGCAGCGATCTCGGACGCCGACCGGGCACTCTCGACGATATGAAAGCCGTCCCGTGCCAGATCCTCAAGCGCAACAGCCACCGGTTCGGCAAGAGTCATGAGGCGTATCTGGGATCGAGGGCCTTGACAATGAGAGGTAGCACATGCCTCCTGACGGTACGACACGCCATATGGCGCAGCTAAGCACGAGGTGCTTTCCTAAAGGTAGTGCACAGAACTGCTCGGGACGAAAGCACTACCGGCCACCGGGCCGGCATCCCGAACGACACATCGAATAAAGGGAAACGGCATGGATGACGACTTGGTCGTCGAACGACGCGGCGACGTCTTGTGGCTCCGACTCAACCGCCCCGAGCGGATGAACGCCTACGACAGACAGACCGTCGATGAGATCATCGCTGCACTGCAGAAGAACATTGATGCCCGAGTCGGCGTGATAACGGGAACGGGGCGAGCGTTCTGCGCCGGCGGGTACCTCGCCAATCTCGCCGACCCTGACTTCTGGGACCTTCGTGCGATGTTCACCGGGAGCCTCATGCTTTTCGATGCGATCCGGAACTCACCGTTCCCGATCATCGCGGCGGTCAATGGAGGCGCGTTCGGCGGCGGGAACGAGTTGGTTGTGGCATGTGACCTCGCCATCGCAGCCGAGAGCGCCCAGTTCGGGCAGACGGGTGTGAAGGTAGGCAGCGCGCCCGTCCTCGGGGGGACCAACCTCCTAGCCGCGTCAATCGGGGAGAAGAAGGCCAAGGAAGTCTCATTCCTCTGCCGGAAGTACAGCGCTCAGGAAGCGTTGGACCTCGGGTGGATCAACACCGTCGTCCCCGACGATGAGCTGGAGGCCGAGGTGCAACGATGGTGCGACGAGCTCATCTCGATGAGCGCTCGCTACTTGGAGGTTGCGAAGACGAGCTCGAACGTCATGTACAACCAAATGCGCGACAACATGACCAACAGCCTGGCTGCACTGGTCATGGCCATCGGGTCACCGGACATGATCGAGGGCGCAACCGCGTTCATGGAAAAGCGTAAGCCTCAGTTCCCGCCGCGCGACGCGAAGTAGGTGTTGTTATGACGCAGTACTACGAAGACTTCCACCCAACCTTCGATTCGCGTGCTGCCTGGAACTCGCCTCAGGTTCTTCGCGACCGCGCTCAGCGCTACCCCGACCGCATCTATCTCGATGTCCCGTGGGCGGGCGAGCAGTACACCTACCGGGAGACACTCGCCCTCGCCGAGCGGGTCGGCTCAGGCATGCTTGCTGCTGGGGCGAACCCAGGTGACCGGGTGCTCGTGATGCTGCCGAACTGTTCGGCCTACATCCTCGCCTGGCTGGGGACAGCAATGGCAGGACTCGCAGAAGTGCCGATCAACACCGCCTACCGCGGTGCGTTCCTCGCCCACCAGGTCTCCACCACCACACCGACCATCGCCGTCGTGGCCCCCGAATACGTGGAGCGCATCACCGCCCTCCCAGAGGCCATGGCATCAATCCAACAGTTCTACGTGGCCGGCGCAGCCGATGCGGTCAGAACCGGGATCGCAGAACTCGAGTCGGCCGGCTTCCGTGCTCAGGGATGGGCCGATCTGCTCGCAGGCCCCGCGGGCGACCTGCCAACCGTGAGCGCCCGCGACCTCGGATCAATCTTCTTCACCTCGGGCACGACCGGACTGTCCAAGGGGGTGATGATGCCCCATGCGCATATGTACATCTTCGCCGACACGTGCGTGTCGTTGACACGCCTTACCGAAGACGACGTCTATATGTCCGCCGGCCCGCTCTTCCATGGCAACTCCCAGTTTCTGGCCGCCTATCCGGCGTTGATCGCAGGGTGCCGGTATGTGATGCAGGAACGGTTCAGTGCCAGCCGGTGGATTGATCAGATTCGTGAATCGGGCGCCACCGTCACGAATTTCGTTGGCGTGATGATGGATTTTGCGTGGCAACAAGCGCCCCGCCCTGACGACTCCGAAAACCAACTTCGGTGCATCTTTGCGGCACCTACGGCCAGCTCAATCCTTGCCGGATTCAAGAAACGATTCGGGATTGAAGCGTTTGTTGAGGGGTTCGGACTCACAGAAACCTGCATGCCGATCCTTGCGCCGTACGGCATTGAGCGACCACCCGGAGCCGCCGGCCTTCTCAACCATGACTGGTACGAGGTTCGCCTGGTCGACTCCAACACAGATGAAGAGGTACCGGTCGGCGAGGTCGGTGAACTCACCGTCCGGCCGCGGTACCCGTGGACAAGCTGCCAGGGCTACTTCGGTATGGAGGACAAGACCAGCGAGGCTTTCAGAAACCTTTGGTTCCATACTGGCGATGGGCTCCGCCAAGATGCCGACGGCTGGTATTACTTCGTAGACCGCCTCAAAGACGCCATCCGGCGTCGCGGGGAAAACATCAGCTCATACGAGGTCGAGCAGGGTCTGGTCTCGCACCCTTCCGTAGCCGAGGTCGCCGCAATCGGCGTTCCCGCAGACCAAGAAGCTGGCGAGGACGAGGTGATGATCTTCGTCGTACTTGAGCCAGATGCGACCCTTTCAGCCGACGAGCTCTGGGCTTATGCCGAGCAACAACTCCCCTCATTTGCAATGCCGCGGTACATCCGATTCCTTGACGAACTCCCGAAAACCCCGTCGGAGAAAGTGCGCAAGGTTGAGTTACGCGACCAGGGGGTTGACGAACACACCCACGATCGCGGACCCCAGCCACGGCGCAACGGCAGGCAGGAGGCCTGATCGTGAGTAATGCCGACAAGCAGACCGAGGTCTTCACATCCCCAACCGGCCGGGGGCGAATCATGGCAATGGATTCGGCCTACGACATCGACGAACGCAACCAAGGCCGTGACATCTGCGTCAACGCCTCGTACTGCGGGGTGCTACCCGGCCGCTTCATCGGCGAGCATCTTCCCCGAGGTGCGATCGGCATGGACTGTGGAGTGGGGCCCGAGGGTTCGGCCATCGCCGGGCTTTGGTATCTCGAGGCTCTCCGCGTGCCCGCTGCGGTCGCCGACGTGATGACTGCTCATCTTGGCAACGGCGTCCACCTCTACGAGCACGGCGTGATCAGCTTCTGCAACCAACCAGCGGCCGATTGCGGCGTTATCGCGGGCATGCCAGTTCGGGAGGCCGCCAAGATCTTGCTCGAACGTGACCCACCGATCCTGTCTGCGGCTGCGACCACCAACCGAGCGGTCATGGAAAGTTCTCGCGATGGGCGACATGTCATCGCGACAGACTCAATCGCCTTCGGCACTCAAGAGGATACCGACACAAACGTCTTGGTTACCGCTGGACACACCGGACGCTCCGCAGTCCCATATCTGCGGCAGTGGCGGCCCCACGGGTTCATCTGCTCCGACGGTGGCCGAGGTCTCGACGACTCTGGCATCGCTGGTCTCTTCATCGTCGAAGCGGAAGGGTTGGCTGGCGCGACCGTTGATGCACGCTCGGCGCGAATGGGCAGTGGCCTATCGCACTATCACGATGGGGTGATCTCGGCCTTGAACGCGCACGCCGCAACTCGGGGTGTGACGATCGGCATGACTGCCTCGGAGGCGGCCCGGCTGCTTCTAGCGAACACATAACTTCCGCCGCCGATTCGCATGCCAAGAGCGGAGACATTTGGACCGTGGCGACAAATGAGCCTAAGCTTCGACAGCGCTCGGGAGTCGTTCTGGGCGGGGGGATAAGTACAAACCAAAGGGGGCCCCAACATGAACCGCACATTGTTGAGGCTGCTAGCACTGCTCGCAGCCGTTTCACTCATTGCAGTTGCATGCGGCGACGACGACGAAACGGCTGACGCTGGCGACAGCAGCAGCAGCGACGACAGCAGCAGCAGCGACGACAGCAGCAGCAGCGACGACAGCAGCAGCAGCGACGACAGCAGCAGCGACGCAGGCGAAGCGTGTGTTCTCGGACGAGGCGTATCGGACGACACGATCTTGTTTGGCTCGTCAATGCCACTGACCGGCGCGCTGGCTGCTCTGGGCCGCGACGCCACGTTTGCCATCGAGTTGACTGCCGACCGCATCAACGACGCCGGTGGCGTCAACGGGCGGATGGTTGAAATCATTGTGCAGGACGACGAGTACAACGCCGAGAAGACCACAGCCAACTCGCAATACTTCATCGACCGAGAAGGCGTCTTTGGCATCTGGGCGAGCATCGGGTCCGCCCCGCTGGTATCGGCGATTCCCCTCCATGATGAGTCAGACACGCTGACCTTGTTCCCGTGGGCCCAGGACCTCAGCCTCTTCGACGTTGAGGCGCATCCCCTCTTCTTCTCCGTCAACCCACCTGCGTATGCCCAGACAAAGGGCTTCTCGGACTACGTCGCTAGCGCATTCCCCGGCGAAGACGTGCGTGTCGGCTTGATGACGATCAACTCAGTTGACGGTGAGCAAACCGTCCAAGGCTACAAGGACGGCCTCGGCGGCGACCTCCTGGTCTCCGAACAGACCTACGAAGGCGACGCCACGACAGCGCTCCCGCAGGCGATCGCATTCCAGGACGCCGGAGTGACCGACATTTACATCGGCACCGGCGATGCCTTGTTCGCTCAGTTCTTGCAGGAAGCCGACCAAATTGGTCTCGAGGCCCGCTTCTGGGGATCCACTGGCACAATCTCCAACACGACGATT
>Ga0181577_10005133_pt1 | contig 10053 bp, 7 predicted proteins | sample 101ome_21_FD_132468 | JGI IMG/M metagenome (GOLD analysis project Ga0181577, IMG submission 132468) | Coastal salt marsh microbial communities from the Groves Creek Marsh, Skidaway Island, Georgia - 101413BT metaG (megahit assembly) | ecosystem: Environmental > Aquatic > Marine > Intertidal zone... | reverse complement strand
TAATCTCAGAGGGAAATGGGGACTACTGAATGTCGAAGGGAACGTTATCATTGATGCAGAGCTGGAAGAAGCACCGATCATTCGATCCAAAGACTTTATCATTCTCAAAATAGAAAAGTACGGAGTTGTCAACTCGAAGAACGAAACCGTGGTTCCATTTCGTTATGACTTCATATCGCGAAACGGGGAATTGTTCCTCAACGACAAGCGTTCACTTATTGGACATCCATGATCAGAAAGAGCTTAATCACCACAGTGCTGATCCTTGCAGCATTCATTAGCAGAGGACAGGAATACGATACTCAAAACGAAGCCGGTGTCACCGTCGGACAAAGCACCATTAGCATCTTGTTGAAGCAAGTTTTGAACGACGATGACCTGAAGTATCGTTTTAGTGGTACTCCTGTATACACGGTTCAATATGATCGATACGTTAACACATGGCTAAGTCTCGGTGGTGCTTTCAGTCGACAAACCATGGATGTGAAGTTTGAGGAATATGTCGACAATGATGGGATCCTTCAGGAGGGTGATTTCAACGCAACCTTCGCTCGACATGTGCTTCAATTCCGGGCATTTGCATTCTATGAGATCAATGAGTGGCGTTTTCGTGCCGGTCCAAGAATTGGGCTCAGCCTGTGGGGTGCGGATACTGATGTCGGAAATCGGGAATTGAAGTTCATTGATCGCGTCTCAAATGCCGTTCTTCCCGGAGTTGGCGTGCTTCTCCTCGGTATAAATTATCGCCCGATCTCAGCCATCAGTATTGGCACGGAGGTGAATCTGTTCTCACCATATGTTGTAGGTGGAACTGTGCTTTGTCATTTTTAGCCTCCCCTTAACCAAAGCCGTATAAATTTGCGGCATGCAGTGGGAAAACACGGAAGAATTTGCATCGAAGCTTGATGCACAGGATGAACTCTCCTCATTTAGGGGTGAATTCTACATTCCAAAGGTCAACGGCAAGGAGTCTATATATTTCACCGGAAACAGTCTCGGCTTACAGCCAAAAAGCGCCCGTGCTGCGCTTGAGCAGGAGATGAAAGACTGGGAAGACCTCGGCGTGGAAGGTCATTTCCACGGAAAGAATCCGTGGTTCTACTACCACAAATTCCTAACGGAAGGTGCTACGTACATCGCCGGGGCTAAACCGATAGAAGTGGTCGTAATGAACAACCTCACTGTGAATCTGCATTTCATGATGGTGAGTTTTTACCGCCCTGCGGGCAAACGATACAAGATCCTCATGGAAGGTGGTGCTTTCCCATCTGACATGTATGCAATGGAATCACAGGTAAAATTCCATGGTTACGAATATGACGATGCGGTCATCGAAATGACCCCGAGAGCGGGGGAACATCATTTACGGACTGAGGATATTGTACAGACCATTCACGAGCACAGTGATGAAATAGCCCTGGTTATGTTCAGTGGGGTTCAGTATTACACGGGTCAGGCCTTTGATATTCCCGCGATCACAAAGGCGGCACACGATGCAGGTGCTCTATGCGGGTTCGACCTAGCTCACGCAGCGGGTAATCTGCTGCTCAAGTTGCACGACTGGGACGTGGACTTTGGAGTGTGGTGCAGTTACAAATATCTCAACTCCGGACCCGGTGGGGTATCGGGAGTCTTCGTTCATGAGCGTCATGCCAATAACCCGGAACTCCCACGATTTGCGGGTTGGTGGGGACATAAAGAAGATGACCGGTTCCAGATGAAACGAGGATACATCCCTGAGCCTGGAGCGGCAGGCTGGCAATTGAGCAATGCTCCGGTTCTGAGTATGTCCGTTCATAAAGCATCCTTGAAGCTTTTTCAGCAAGCAGGAATGGAACGCCTGGTAGAAAAAGGCAGGAAATTGAATGCTTATCTCGAGTTTGTGGTTCGTGAAGCCGGTAGATCAAATGATCGACTTCAATTTGATATAATTACTCCTGAAGAAAGAGGGTGTCAGTTGTCTGTGCTGACCGGGGCAAATGGGAAAGAGCTGTTCGACCATCTCACCGGTGAAGGTGTGATCGTTGATTGGCGTGAGCCGAACGTGATACGCATGGCTCCCGTCCCGATGTATAATTCCTGCATGGATGTATATCAGTTTGGAGAATTATTGAGGAATTTCTAGCTCCTGAATAGCATCTTTGAAATCTTGCCTCAAGAAGGCAGAATCCCTACTTTTGCAGCGCCTTTTTCGGCTAGCATATGAGCGTATTAGTAAACAAGAATTCTAAAGTGATCGTGCAAGGTTTCACAGGAAGTGAAGGTACCTTTCATGCCGGTCAAATGATCGAATATGGTACGAATGTCGTTGGTGGTGTCACTCCGGGTAAAGGAGGGCAAACTCATCTCGAGCGTCCCGTTTTCAATACTGTGAGCAATGCCGTTGAGCAAACAGGTGCCGACGTTAGCATCATTTTCGTCCCGCCGCCATTCGCGGCCGATGCGATCATGGAAGCAGCTGATGCCGGAATCAAGGTGATCGTATGTATCACGGAAGGTATTCCTACCAAAGATATGGTTACTGTTAAGGCGTATCTGGCCGACAAGGATTGCACATTGGTCGGACCAAACTGTCCGGGTGTAATGACTGCAGGTGAAGCCAAAGTAGGCATCATGCCGGGCTTCATTTTCACTCCGGGCCGTATCGGGGTCGTATCGAAATCAGGTACGCTCACGTACGAAGCCGTGGATCAGATTACCAAAGCCGGATTGGGCCAAAGCACAGCGATCGGTATCGGTGGTGACCCGATCATCGGAACCTCTACCAAAGAAGCCGTTGAGCTATTGATGAACGATCCGGAAACGGATGGTATCATCATGATCGGCGAGATCGGTGGAAGTATGGAAGCAGAAGCGGCCCATTGGATCAAAGAGAACGGCACCAAGCCTGTTGTTGGGTTCATTGCTGGTGAAACTGCACCTAAAGGCCGTCGTATGGGCCATGCCGGAGCTATTGTTGGAGGTAAGGAAGACACCGCTCAGGCGAAGAAAGCTATCATGCGTTCCTGCGGGATCCATGTAGTGGACTCTCCAGCGCAGATCGGTGCAAAAATGGCTGAATTGGTCTAGGGGTCAATTCGCAAAGCCTATCGGTCCATTCAGATCGGTCAAACCGAACAACCTTCGTATATTATCACGAACACTATTGGAGTATTTCTCATTGAAGTCTGGTACGTCCTGGAATTCAGGTCGACTAAGAATACCGTTCAATAGTACAAGTATTTGCGAAGCCATTTCCTCCAACCGGTTCACTAATGCAGTACCCGAGATCTCGGCATCATATGCCATTGCAATCCAGTCTTCTCGCTGGATTTGATCGACGTCGAATTTACCATTTACTGACATTGCGAGATCAGTAGATAATTCAGGATACATTGATGTGCAAACTAGATCATATCCACTCGCAAGACGAGGTCCCATACTATCGTGAATAATAGAGTAATTCTTAGCGTGTGCGTCACAATTACCAATGAGGACATTGAATAAGAATATTCTTGTGAATTTTTCGATGTCTAAAGCCGGGACAAGAAATCTATCCCTGATCAATCTCAGACATCGAACAAATCCAGGACCTCCTTCTTTTTCATACTTTGCCGAATGCATTACACACAATGCCTGGCTAAAATCCTCCTGATGAATGCGTTCCGGTCCGGACTTTCTCCATTCCCGGTCGTACCGATCAACAACATAACCTGTAGCTCCGTTAATTTTTATCAGTCTGATTTGCGGTATTGCGATCCCAGTCTTTTCAGCTAAGATCATAGTTGCATACTCATTGAAGGGAAGTTGACCATACGTGACACTATCCGGTTTGAGTATCACATTACTTGGTGCTCCATTTTTGGGCAAAAAGTATGTGCCTCTCTCTAGATAAAGGGCTGTCTTTGGTTGCGCACCTGCAATAGAGAGCCTCACATTCTTTTCTGAATGCAGGTACGGTTGAAGTAATCGATCTTTAGTCAACAGTACATACAACTCGTTCTCCGTAAGCTTGGCAAATGACCAACGCTCTTGAGGCAGGGACTCAATTATGCGTACTGCACCAATGCATTCTTTTCCCAATTCACTGAGCAAATGAAAATGGTTGGATGTAGATATGTTGATCGCCCTTGCAATAGACGCCTTTTCAGCTTCTTCAGGCAGCAATCCGGTAAAATATGCATGGGCAGCTCCACCATAGTATTCTTGATCGGTCAACGGCAGTGATAGTGACAGCGGCTTGCCACCTTTCTCTACATAGTCATCGTCGTAAGAGAAGGACAAGGTGCCGTACTTGTCTACGCTAAGCCTCCCTACTAGATCTTCAGCTAGAAATACGTTTATCGAATTGGTCATTGATGATCATTCGTAAGCCTAGAGTTTGGACAATGCGAAGTGCTTTCCCAAGCTCACAGGTCTCCTTGCCATTCTCCAGTTCGGAAACAAATCTGGTTCCAACCCCACTGACCATTGAGAGGTCTTTTTGCGTGAGCTTGAGTTTTTTCCGTTGTTCCTTAATGATTTTGCCTAAATCTGAAGCATTCATATTACCGTTCTGTAATATTCCAACAAATATAGCGAATATTCTGTCTTATATTACTTTTCGGTAACATTTATAAAATATTGGTCCAATAATCTACATTTAATACCGAACGGTAATAATATGATTCCAGCCTGAATTATTCATGAATAAATTCCCGAACGGGATATTATTGACCTCTCTTTGAATCGCGGATCAGAGTCACCGTTCCGGACACTGTATACTCGTCGTTGAGCTCATACCGCCAGATCTTGAATATGCTGAAGTACGTTCCTGACGGTAAGTTCTTACCTCCTGTGCGACCGTCCCAGCAATCGTAAACACTATTGGAATGGAATACCCGCTCACCCCATCGATTGTAGATGATCCATTCAATGGAATCGCACCCGGGATTCAGTCCGTCCAGACAAAAGAAATCATTGAACCCATCAGCACCCGGAGTGAATACGTTCGGAATGAACAGATCATCTCCACCTTTTGGAGCCGTTTCGATCACAGATGTGGCCGTGTCTGAACAGAGTGTACTCGGGTTGACGATGAGGGTGGCCGTATAGGTCATACCCGGTTCGTACTGATGCTTGGGATTCTTCTCAGTGCTCGTCTGCCCGTCTCCAAAGTCCCAATAATAGTCAGGCCCCTTACTGGATGTGGTGAATGACGCCTCATAAACACATGGCTCCAATTCATACTCAAAGGTGGCGTCTGTGTGTCCATAAACATAAATAGACCGCTTGAACACATCCGAGATATTACAAGTATTGGAATCTATCACCGTAAGCGTGACCTCATAGGTGCCGGGTTCCTCATACCGGTGATCCGGCGAGTAATTGACCGTATCCGTATTCCCATCCCCAAAATCCCAGATGAATTTAGCCTGGGTACGGCTGAAGTTCTCAAAGTGCACATCCAGAGGAGCACAACCCAGAGGAGGATCGGGGCGGAAATAGGCATCCACTGCCGTCCGAATCTGCAAGTCTATCTTGAAACTTGCGTTGCTACAACGTGGGCTCAAATTGGTCGTGAATGCTGCGTCCGGTGTGACCGGAAAATCCTGCCGTCCACCTTCATTCCCGTTGGGACACGATGAGCACACACTCTGATAGATCACTCCTTTCTTATCGAACCTACTCGTACCACCATCGACATGATCTGCGGTAGAGTCACCGCCGAAATAAGTCGCATACAGCAAGCTCTGCGCATCCTTGTCCAGCACGATGATGTAAAAGTCGTTCCCATCTGTTGTTTGTTGTTCCGCATCGCTCGTGATCTCGAGATCTGTAGTTGATCCAGGATGAAGGTCGGGGCGAACTACCGATCCCCATCCGCTCATATAGATGTGTTCGCAATTGTCGACCAAGAAGGCCGTCGGCGCGATGTCGATCTGATTATTCCGCACCCCAAAGGATGTCTGGAATTCAATGTTCTGTAGTGAGGTGTCGATCTTGGCAACAAACTGCCCTTTATTCGATTCGCCATATACTCCGGAACTTGGTTTGATATTTCCTTCAGTCTGACCAGCAACGAAAATGGATCCTTCATTGTTGATCTCCACAAAATAGATCTGATCATAACTGCCCGTTCCGAAATACGATGCTGCTTTCACTTCTTTGGTTCCCTGATCGAATATCGCAATGATCCCGTCAATTCCACCGATGCGCTTCTTGTTCAGCACTCCTGTCGTGGTGTGCATGGTATCGCTATTGCTGCCACCACCCACGACTATATTCGAATCGACATCCACCTTGATGCTGTACAACGCGTCGGCTCCAGAACCTCCCCAGAACGTACTCCATTCCAATTGACTGAGATCTTCATTGAGCTGGAACGCGCAGCCTTCCGAGCCTACAATGGTATTGTCGACGGCGTTGACCATCGGGAAGTCGGATGAATTGGTGCTTGATGCGATGTACGCATTGTTGCTTTCATCCATGAATATATCACCACGATAGTCATCGGCGTAGTTATACCGCAGACTGCCATTCGAATTCAACCCATCTCTTCCCGACCCTCCAACGAATGTTGATGCAAGGAGTTGTTTTCCGTCGACACTGAACTTGGACACGATGATATCCGTGTTTCCGTTATGTGTGGTATCATATGCGGTCAGTGTGAATGGGAAATCGGAACTATAGGATGTTCCCATCACCAGGAGTTGATCATTCTTGTCGACCACCAGACTATGAGGATACTCATCTCTGGCTCCTCCCAAATACGTCGCATAGAGCAAAGTAGTCCCGGCCGAATCGTATTTACTGATCGTGATATCGCAGGCGAGGTTTGCAGGGCTAAGCCCTTCTCCTCCTCCAAACTCGGTCTGATAGGCCCCGGCTGTCACCGGATACTGTCCAAAATAACCATCCGTGATGCCACCGGCGTACAAGTGTCCTTCGCTATCGTAAGTGGCCGTGAAACCAAAGTTATCGCCCCTACTTCCGCTGTAGGTGCTGAAGATGAGCTTGGGGTCTATGCGATATTGTGCATCTGCCGTGTTGGCCATTTGTCCGAAAGACGAAACAGCTTCATATCTAACCTCATCCCCAATAATGTTGAAATGGAATTGCGGAAATGGCGCTGTAGGATGTTCAGATAGTGTAATCGGAGGGGTTTCAGTGAGCACACCCAAGGAATGCGTGATCTTCAGGTATCCTTGCTCGAGACTCATGTCGTCCGCTCCTTCTACACCCAATCTGATCTGCGAAGGATCCGCTCCTTTAGCTACGATCCAGTCGTATTTCAACGAGCCATCGAAACCCGTATAGAATTCGAGATCGATCCCCGGATAGATCCCGTTCAATCGCACTTTTTCATAGGATCTGACATTAGTTGCGTGTTTCCGCGCGTCATTTCCATTCACGTAGTAGTTGAAATAGTACGACGTCGGCTCGGTGGGACTGGCTTCAGGAATCTGCCCTTCCAGAAAATAAAGTTTCAGCACATGAGCTTGTACACGGAATTTCGTTGTGGTGAACTCATTCCGGAAATGGTGGAAGAATTCCAACACCTCATGCTTCTCCTCGGCGTTGTGGAATGAATAAGTGAGCCCGTTCCGTTCGATAAAAAGATAACCCGATGGGATCTCTGTACGGAACAGCACATTTTCATGAAACTGCCCTTTGTTCTCTTCAAATAAGAATTTGCGCAATCGGGATTCCTCTGCCTGCGCCGACGCTGAAGCGCAGAAAAGCGTGATAATCAGAAGGAAATAATGGATCCGACGCATAAAATGGCTACCAAACAAAGTTAATAAAACTGCCTATGGTAAAGACCCCTGAAACCCCTAAAACGTTGGCCAATTGGGCTATATTCGCGAAAAATTTGACACTGCATGGAACTTAACGAGCAGCAAATACAGCGCAGGGAGTCCCTACAAGCAATCCGGGAAATGGGTATTGACCCCTTTCCACCGGAGCCGTACAACGTGAATGTGACGGCCAAGGATATCAAGGATCACTACGAAGACGACAAGCTCAACTATAAGGATATTTCCATAGCAGGAAGGCTGATGCGTCGACGCATCATGGGTAAGGCCAGCTTCGCCGAATTGCAGGACGAAACCGGCAAGATCCAGATCTATGTGAACCGAGATGAGATCTGCCCGGGAGAAGACAAAAGCCTGTACAATACGCTCTTTAAAAAACTCCTTGACATCGGTGATATCATCGGGGTCAAAGGATATGTATTCACCACTCAGGTTGGTGAGATTTCCATACACGTGACTGGTTTGAAGTTGCTGTGTAAAGCACTCAATCCCCTCCCGATGCCTAAAGAAGTTGACGGAAAGGTATTCGATGCATTCACAGACCCGGAACAGCGCTATCGAATGCGTTATGTGGACTTGATCGTGAATCCAAAAGTCCGTGAGATCTTCAAGAAGAGATCACGCGCGATCAGTTCCATGCGAAATTTCCTGGATGACAAAGGATACATGGAGGTTGAAACTCCTATCCTACAGCCGATTCCGGGTGGAGCAGCTGCCCGTCCGTTCATCACGCATCACAATGCTCTGGATATCCCATTGTACTTGCGTATTGCCAACGAGCTCTACCTGAAACGACTCCTCGTTGGGGGCTATCGAGGAGTGTATGAATTTGCCAAAGACTTCCGCAACGAAGGGATGGACAGGACCCACAATCCGGAGTTCACTCAAATGGAACTCTACGTAGCCTACAAGGACTACAATTGGATGATGGACCTTACGGAGGAAATGTTGCGCAGTATCGCAGAGGAAGTAACGGGCGACACATCGGTTAAATTCGGCGACAAGACCATCGATTTCGGTGAGCCATTCGAGCGCTTGACCTTATTCGGGGCGATCGAGAAGTACACCGGTAAAAACCTACACGGTAAATCGGAGGACGAGATCCGCGCTATTGCGAAGGAATTGAAGGTGGAGGTGGATGAGAACATGGGCTCAGGTAAGATGATCGATGAGATCTTTGGAGAGCACGTGGAGCATCATTTGACCCAACCGACTTTCATCAAAGATTATCCGGTTTCGATGAGTCCGTTGACCAAAAAACATCGCGAAGACCCTACGCTCACTGAGCGATTTGAGTTGATCATCAATGGAAAAGAGATCGCGAATTGCTACAGTGAGTTGAATGATCCGATCGATCAGCGCGAGCGATTCGAGGAACAAGCAAAATTGCTGGAACGCGGTGACGATGAAGCCATGTTCATCGATGAGGATTTCCTTCGCTCCCTGGAGTATGGGATGCCTCCTACTGCAGGTATCGGAATTGGCATTGATAGGCTAGTGATGCTGTTGACGGATCAAAGTTCGATACAGGAAGTATTGTTCTTCCCGCAAATGCGACCGATCAAACGCGAGGATTGATCGAAACTTTCACCCTTCATTTTTGACAAAAAAATGGACCCGCCGAAGCGGGCCCACCCAATTTTGGTCACCTCTTAAGGTGTAAAAGAGTTTACTGTCGCAATTTTATAAAAGGCAAACCAAATTCTTCATCGCCATTTTCATCGACGACGTTGATCAAGTAGGAACCGGATTCCAGTTCGCGGACATTGATCGTTCCACTATCTTCAAATCGACCGGATTGAACCATGCGACCACCGATATCGAAGATCAAGTATTTGTGAGAAGCACCCGGGACATCCAATTTGAGTCCGGATACTGTTATATCACCATTGGTTGGGTTCGGATATAGTCCAACCTCTCCAATGCCGGTTCCGCCAAAGTATACCACTCTGGTCGGCGTTTCTGAGCTTTGTCCGTCGAAATCCACTTGGTTGATCTTGTAATAGACGTAACCTTTCGTGTTCGGCTCCAGAACATCGAGATAATCGTATTCATTGATCTCGTTGCTGAATCCTACAGCAGGAACCTCGTTGATCTTATTAAACTGATCATCTCCCGGCTTTTTACGGTAGATATCGAAGCGTTCGTTATTGTCCTCCATGGACGTCGCCCATGTGAGTCTAACCTGAGAATTTGTGATCTTTTTCGCATGGAAATAGAGCCAATCGACCGGTACCGGTGTTGGGTTACCTGTCACTACGTCAACTAAACACTC
>Ga0181577_10005124_pt1 | contig 10063 bp, 8 predicted proteins | sample 101ome_21_FD_132468 | JGI IMG/M metagenome (GOLD analysis project Ga0181577, IMG submission 132468) | Coastal salt marsh microbial communities from the Groves Creek Marsh, Skidaway Island, Georgia - 101413BT metaG (megahit assembly) | ecosystem: Environmental > Aquatic > Marine > Intertidal zone... | reverse complement strand
AGTGGGACACAGCCCAAGGTTAGTCGGTCTGCACCTCGGAGCGATCACCGGACCAGAGTGTGTGGAAGGTGCCCGGCATGTCTGCCCGCTTGTAGGTGTGAGCACCAAAGAAGTCGCGCTGTCCCTGAACAAGTGCTGCTGGCAGTCGCTCGGCACGAAGTCCGTCATAGTAGGCCAGACTCGAAGAGAATGCAGGTGCTGGGATTCCGCTCAGGGCTGCCATGGCAACTACCTCGCGCCAGGAGGCAACAGAAGCGTCGATTGCGCTGATGAAGTACTCGTCAAACAACAGCGAGAGTAGGTTCTCATCCGCACGGTAGGCATCGGTGATTCGGTTTAGGAACTGGGCGCGAATGATGCAGCCACCACGCCAGATCTTTGCGACCTCACCGAGGTTAATCTCCCAATCAAATTCTTTTGCGCCAGCTCGAATTGCATCGAAGCCCTGTGCGTAGGCGACAATCTTTGATGCGTAGAGCGCGCGGCGCACTGCCTCAACAAAGGCCGGCTTGTCCTCAACGCTCCAGCTTTGTGCGCTGGCTGGCAGTTCAGGCTTGCCAGCACGCTGTTCCGCCTGCGAGGAGAGGCTGCGCGCAAATACAGCCTCAGCGATACCCGAGACTGGGGTGCCAAGATTGAGCGCAGTCTGCACGGTCCAGACGCCAGTGCCCTTGCTGCCGGCAGCATCCAGAACTACATCAACAAACGGCTTGCCGGTCTTGGCATCGGTTTGCTTGAGTACCTCGGCCGTGATTTCGATCAGGTAGCTCTCTAGCTCACCCTTGTTCCATTCGGCAAAGATGTCTGCAATCTCAGCCGGGCTGAAGCCACCGGACTGGCGCAGCAGGTCATAAGCCTCAGCAATCAGCTGCATGTCGGCATACTCAATGCCGTTGTGAATCATCTTTACGAAGTGCCCAGCTCCATCGCTGCCAATGTGGGTAACGCAAGGCTCACCCTCGGCCACTGCTGCGATCGACCCCAAAATTGGACCTAGGGTCGCGTATGACTCCTTGGTGCCACCGGGCATGATCGATGGTCCCTTGAGGGCGCCTTCTTCTCCTCCGGAGATTCCCGCACCCACGAAGTGGATTCCCTTTGCGGAAACTTCCTTTTCACGGCGAATGGTGTCGGTGTAGAGAGCATTGCCACCATCGACAATGATGTCGCCCGGCTCGAATCGCTCAGCCAGCTGGCCGATAACGGCGTCGGTGCCAGCACCAGCCTGCACCATGATGATTGCGGTACGTGGCTTTGCCAGCGATGCCACAAAGTCGTCGATTGACTCGGCGGCGAGGAAGTTTGCTTCAGGGTGCTCGCCTACCAGCAGCTCGGTCTTGTCGTAGGAGCGGTTGTAAATCGCAACCCGGTTGCCCTCTCTAGAGGCGAGATTGCGGGCAAGATTTGAACCCATTACTGCGAGGCCAACAACGCCAATATTTGCTTTTTCAGACATTTGGAAATCCTTGATTAGAAGTTGCGGATGGGTCGCTCTTCATCGGGCGCGAATTTGTTTCTAGGTTAGTGCAATCAGGCAGGAATTGTGCGCCTGCGCATAAACGCCAGATACCTCACAACCAGCATCAGCCTTTTGGTGGTCCGCCAAGGTAACGTTTTTATAACCAGGGTCCAAAAAAGCGGAGTAGCCTTATCTCATGGCAAAAAGCGTCTACGTGGCTTCGGTTGAGGGGCATACCGCGAAGTCGGTGGTTGCACTTGGTGTTCTTGAGGCCCTGACCAAGAAATTTGATCGAGTCGGCGTCTTTCGCTCGGTGGCTCCAGATCAGGGTCTTGACTCCGTCTTAGATCTTCTGCTGGCCAATACCAACATGGAGCTGGAGGCCGAAGACTGCACCGGCGTCAGCTACGACGAGATGCATCAATCTTCTGAGGTGGCGCTGGGAAAAATCCTGGAGCGCTATAAGGCACTTGAGGAGCGCTGCGATGCTGTTGTGGTGATCGGTAGCGACTACACCGACATCTTCAGCCCAGCCGAATTCTCTTTCAATGCCCGGGTAGCAGCCAATATAGGCGTGCCGATGATCTTGGTCTTCAATGGGCGCGAGGTCTACACCACAAGTGAGCACCTAGGCCAGGCTTCCCCCCGCAATTCCCAGGAACTACTAGCCATGGCGGAGCAGACCATGGTTGAGGTTCGCCAGGCTCACACAACCATTCTGGCTGCCGTCGTAAATCGCGCCGATGCCGAACGGTTGGACTCCATCAAAGCTTCTGTTGCCCATGCTTTACCAAAGGATGTGCCTGTCTGGGTGGTGCCCGAAGACCCATTCCTTCCTGCCCCTCGGATGGGCAGGATCCTTGAGGCAGTGCAGGGGAAACTCGAATTCGGCAATCCCAGTCGTCTGGCGGGCGAGGCGATGGACCTGGTTGTGGCCGCGATGCAGCCGGAGCACGTTCTCGAGCGCATAACCGAAAACAGTGTCGTGGTGCTGCCGGCTGACAGAACGGACGTTTTGATGACGCTACTGATGGCCGATAGGTCAGCCACTTTCCCTCGATTGGCTGGCATCGTGCTAAACGGTGGCTTTCAGATTCCAGCCCAGATTCGGCAGCTTATTGAAGGCCTCGATCCCTCATTGCCGGTCATAACCACCGACGGCCGAAGCTTCGACACAACTATCAAGATTGCAGCGACCAGAGGAGTGATCGGGGCTTCCGATCCAGACAAGGTGGCTCGCGCCAGGCAACTGGTGGTCGATCATCTTGACGTTGGAGAGCTTCTTGGAAAGCTTGAGGTCTCCGAACCTCGAGCAATCACCCCTGCTTACTTCGAATACAGCCTTTCCGAACGTGCTCGCAGGATGAAGAAGACAATCGTGCTCCCAGAGGGGGCTGACGATCGCATATTGCAGGCCGCTAACACGGTTCTGAAAAAGCAGATTGCCGACCTGATTATTCTGGGCGACCCAGCGGCAATGCGTTCTCGAGCAGACGAGTTGGGGCTTGACTTGAGTGCGGCCCAGCTGATGGCAATCCAGACCAGCGAGCACTTCGATGCTTGCGCCCGTGAGTACCAGAAGCTTCGCTCTCACAAGGGCGTAACCGAAGAGCAGGCCAGAGAGAAAATGCTTGATGTTTCTTACTTCGGCACCATGCTGGTGCAGCTAGGCATCGCCGACGGAATGGTTTCTGGAGCCATGCACACCACCGCCCATACGATTCGGCCGGCATTTGAGTTTGTAAAGACCAAGCCGGGCGTGGAATCTGTTTCAAGTGTCTTCCTCATGGCCCTAGAGGATCGAGTTGTGGTCTACGGAGACTGCGCAGTGATCCCCGAGCCGACAATTGAACAGCTTGCCGACATTGCCATCTCCTCGGCTCAAACGGCCAAGCAGTTCGACATTGAGCCGCATGTTGCCATGCTCTCCTACTCGACCGGAGAGTCCGGCTCTGGCGCCGAGGTGGACCGGGTGCGAGCCGCCACCAGGCTGGTCCGCGAACGGGCTCCGGAGCTTTCGGTTGAAGGCCCAATTCAATACGATGCCGCCGTCGACGCAGCCGTGGCAGCGGCGAAACTCCCTGGCTCATCTGTTGCCGGCCGAGCAACAGTATTCGTGTTTCCCGATCTCAACACCGGAAACAACACCTATAAAGCGGTGCAGCGAACCAGCGGCGCACTGGCGATTGGGCCAGTGTTGCAGGGTCTAAACAAGCCGGTCAATGATCTTTCGCGAGGCGCACTGGTACCCGATATCGTCAACACAATCGCGATCACTGCGATCCAGGCAGCAGGCTGAAATTGAAACCGATTCTTGTCATCAACTCTGGGTCGTCTTCGCTGAAGTATCAGGTTGTCGATACGACAGCTGAGCAGTCGCTGCTGGCCGGCACTATAGAACGAGTGACCGACCACGGCGTCGCCTTCGCGGAAATGCTTGCCGCATTGAAATCAAGTGGCCTAAGTCCAGTTGCGGTTGGCCACAGAGTGGTTCACGGGGGCGAACGCTTCTCGCAGCCGACACTGATTGATGATGCTGTTGAGGCCGAAATAGCTGAATTGATTCCACTCGCCCCGCTGCACAACCCAGGCAATCTCGCGGGAATTCAGGCTGCTCGCAAGGCCTTCCCTGACCTTCCGCAGGTTGCAGTTTTTGACACCGCCTTCCACCAAACCATGCCCGAGAGCGCGTACCGATATGCGATCGATCGCGATTTGGCGGATCAGTATTCGATTAGGCGATATGGCTTTCATGGCTCCTCGCACTCCTATGTCTCTCGCAAGGCTGCCGAGTTTTTAGGAAAGACTCCCGAGGACTTCAACGGAATCGTGCTACACCTTGGCAATGGTGCCTCCGCCTGCGCCATTAGAGGCGGCAAGAGCATCGATACCTCCATGGGAATGACACCATTGCAGGGGCTTGTGATGGGCTCGCGCTCTGGAGATATAGATCCGGCCATCGTCTTTTATCTCATCCGAGAAGCCGGAATGGAACCGGCCGAGGTGGACGCTCTACTCAATAAGAAATCTGGAATGCTGGGATTGACCGGGGTTAGTGATTTTAGAGATGTCACCGAGCGGGCCGAAGCCGGAGACCAGCGGGCCAAAGTTGCCTTAGAGATCTTCACTGCTCGAGTGCGGCATTATCTGGGTGCTTACATAGTTGCCTTGGGCAGCTGCGACGCCATCGTCTTGACCGGCGGGGTTGGCGAGAATGCCGCCAACGAGCGTGCAGCGATTTGCCGTGACCTTGAGCTGCTTGGAATCGAGCTCGATGTCGAAAAAAACCAGCAGCGCAGCAAGGTAGCGAGAGATATCTCGGCGCCAGGAAGCGCAGTTCGAGTCTTGGTTGTGCCGACCAATGAGGAATTGGAGATTGCCCTGCAGTCGCAGCGCCTGATTTGAGAATTTGTCCTAGCCTAGGAGCATGTCATCTTGGGATATTGGTGCCGGAGTTGCAGGCTATGTCTGGAGAGCAGCTAGCCCTAGGGCGCAGGTGCTGTTGCAACATGGTTATGGGGAATACGCCGAGCGTTACGTCACCCAATACAGCGGTCTGGTACCAAAACTCAACCAAAACGGATTCGACGTTTACGCCATCGACCTACCCGGCCATGGTCGCACGGAGGGAGAGCGTGGTCAGGTTGACCTGCATGAGGCAGTTCGGCTGAATCTGCTTGCTAGGCAGGCAATGCCGGTTGGGCTGCCAACGGTTCTGTTTGGCCACTCCCTTGGAGGTTTGATAACGGCAGCCAGCATCGTGCGCGAGCGCGGCACTATTGTGGCAGCCATCATCAGTGCTTCGGCAATGCAGACGCCATCAAAGCGCTGGGAGCGCATGCTCTCCAAGGTTGCCACCACCATCGCGCCTTCCGGTCCGATGCCACTACCTCGTCCCGGCGTGGAGGCCCTAACCAGGGACAAGGAGCTGGTGAAGGTAATCGAGGCCGATCCAATGATGTACACCGGCAAGGCAAAGAATTTAGTAGCCAAGACGGTGTTGGAAGTGTCGGACGAGGTTTGGTCCAAGACAGACAATTGGAAGGTGCCCACGCTAATCATTCATGGGAACAAGGACGAGAGCACCAATTACCTGAATTCCATGGGCCTGAACGAAAAGATTTTGTCCCCGGATCGAAAGCTGATCATTTACCCTGGCGGCTACCACGAGCTACTAAACGACACCATCCGGGAACAAGTTGAGCGTGATCTCTTCGATTGGCTCATTGCTCGTGTGTAGCGGTAACAATCGGAAATGATTTGACTTAGAGCGAAATCTTCTGCATTATTTTGCTCAATGAGTACTTCAGCAGTTGAGATTCGCGCCAATGGCGCCATGTTCTCCTGCTCGATGTGCATGTGCATGCTGATGTGCCGCTAGTCACAACGCTTACCTGACTAGTAATAACGGCACCAGCACCCCGACAAACGCACGTGATTCGTGCAACCGAATTTGGACATCTCAAAAGGACTCAAAAAATGACAAAGCTAACAACATCCAAGACCACAGAGGCCAAGGGTTTCGCGCTCTACGTGGGAATTTCCGAATCGCAGGCGATTGCCAGTGGCACTTCACTGGCTGAAATTGCTGGCGAGCTACGCAAGCGATTGAGTGAGCTGGTGCCGGATCTGGCCAACGAAACCTATGCGGCGCTCGCCATCGCGCCGGTGGAGGCTCGGGGCAGAAACCTTGACATCACCAGGATTGCACTGGGCGAGCAAAGGGTCACAAACGTCGCCAAGCCCGAGCAAGAGGAATTGACTGCCGCTCGAGGAGTAGTGGTGGACCTATCGCGCAAGCGGGTCTATGTTGACGGAGCTAACGCGGGGCTGACCTGCAAGGAATTTGAGCTGCTGTCCTTCCTAATTGAGAATCAGGGACGCAACGTGGGTAGATGGGAAATAGCGGAAATCTCTCAGCGCTGCGGCGAAGCTACTCCCAACGCCCGCACTATCGATGTGCACGTGAGGCGGCTACGGGCGAAGCTTGGCGAATACGACGACATCGTCCGCACCGCTCGAGGAAAGGGATATCGTTTCGATCGCCATCCAGATGTCCTAATTGAAAACCTTTAGATTCAGCTTCCTCTCAGCTTTTCTCCAGCAATGGCTCAAGTTGCTATGGAACTCTGAGCTGGTGGATCTCGCCTTGCAGGCCCAGGGAAGCAATTTCGGAAACAACTCTCGAGCTACGTTTACCAGTCAGGCTTTCAAGAAGGCGCTGAACGATGCGTTGGCCCAGGCAGGCATGTAGTTAGCGGCGGAGCGCGATAACAGAGGCGCCCGCTAGGGCGAGGCTGATCCCCAGCAAAGTTGCCGCGGTAACTGATCGGTCGCTCACCGGAATCATAAGGTCCATTACCAACGAGCCACAGAGTTGCCCGAACAGCATGGATATTCCCAGTGCCAAGGTGCCTATGTGTTGCACGACAACCACTTGTAAGAAGATGAATGTCACACCCATAGCGCCGCCTAGGTAAAGGAGTGGGTTGCTAGGAAATGCTGCCACGTCGAAGCGTCCGAGGGAAATGAGAACCAAGGTAATCAATGCCGTGCCGGCCAGAAAATTTACCAGCGTTGCCAGCACGGGGGAGCCGGTCTGGACCTTTAGTTTGCCATTTAACGCCTGCTGCACTCCAGTCCCAGCGCCTGCCAGCACGGCAAGTAGCACAAGTGGCGAAAAGCTGTAGGAGCTCAGATCGGCAGTAATCACCAAGCCGGAGAATGTGAGAAGCAATCCGGCTATTCGGCCTAGGTTCAGCTGGCGCTTAGTCATTCCGATCAGGCCAAAATTATCAATCGTTAATGCGGCAATAGCCTGTCCAGCAACAACGCCAACCGAAAAGAGTGCCACGCCAACGACTGATGCAACAAAACCTTGCATCATGACAAAGAAGCCGCCAAAGATTCCACCCAGCAGTCCCCAAAGCGGGTAGCCGCCAGAACGCAGATCTGCCCAAAGAGGCTTCACCCGAGAGCGCTGATTTTTGGACACCAGCAGAGCGAGGCCAATTATTACGGTCCCCGAGGAAAACGACAGGAAAGCCGCCAAAACCCAGTTTTCTAATGCAACCGTTAGCCCTGAAATGGTTCTTGATTGCGCTGCGATAAAGGATCCGGCAACTACCGAGGCGCTGATCATTAGCACCTGTTTGCCTCTGGATATCACATACGAAGCCTAGGGTAGAAGGTGTCATTAGGAGGCACGGTTGAAACCAAAGCAACTCTATGGACTCTTTTCAGTTGGCGAGGCAATCACCTGGGGGCTGCTAATCACGGCCCTTGTTCTGAGAGCTGTTGGCAATCCAGTTCCCGAGGCAATTGTGATAGCGGGCTCGTCTCATGGAGCCATGTTTTTGGCCTACTGCACAACCGCAGTGCTAGTTGGTGTGAATCAACGCTGGAAGTTTGGGAAAATCGCAATCTCTGTGTTTCTTGCCATAATCCCTTTTGCCACCATCCCCTGGGATAGAAGGCTTGTAAAAACCGAGAGCCTCAGTGGAGCATGGCGCACCGGGGCATCTGCCGACCCTCGAGATTCACATTGGTTTGATCAACTTTTCCGCTGGTTTATCGCTAGACCGATGTTGCTCATTGTCGTTTTGATTACATTTGTGGCTCTGTTGTTTGTTGTGTTGCTCTCACGGGGCTCGCCAACCACTTGGGGACGCTAGCAACTGATTCCGAAGCATTTTGTATCTGAGGCGACTAAATTAGTCGACTTTTTGGAATGAATTCGACCTTTTTGACATTGTAAGTGACAATGGCTTTACAACAAGGAGCAATTCAATGTCGAATGAGACCATGCTGAAGCACGACCCAGCCGGATGGCGGGTAGTCCCAGAAAATCACAAACCACTAGACCCTCAGCGGATCCAGGAGCTACTCGATAAAGAGTGGGAAACCTTCCGCAAGACTTATCCCGAGTCTGGAGCACACAACCAGCGCGCAAGCAAGGTGCTGCCGTTAGGTGTAACCTCCAGCTTCCAGCACTGGGACCCATTCCCCATTTCTGTCGTAAGCGCCAAGGGTGCCTACGTGACTGACGTCGACGGTCGCAAGCTACTAGACCTATCCATGGGTTTTGGTGCGATGCTCGCCGGTCACCTTAATCCAAATGTCGTAAAGCATGTCAAGAAAGCTCTGCGGAAGACTGGAACGCTGTTTGTAACCCCGGCGCCCATCGCGACTCAGGCAGCCGAGCGCTACCAGAAGCGCTTTGGTCTTGACATGCTGCGCTTTACAAACTCTGGCACAGAGTCGACCATGTATGCGATTCGCACGGCTCGCGCCGTTACCGGCAAGAAGGCCATCGTGAAGGTTGAGGGTGGTTACCACGGTGGCTATGACCCGCTACAGGTTTCGGTGAAGCCAGACCTGGCAGACATCGGTCCGGCCGAGGCTCCAGAGCCATGGGCCCCATTCGATGCTGTGCCGGGTGAGGTTTACACCGTCGGCTACAACGACGCTGACCGCCTTGAGGAAATATTCAAAGAGCATGGCGATTCCATAGCTTGCTTCGTAATTGAACCCGTTGTGGAGAACCTATCCATCATCTTGCCGGATGAGGGATACATCCAGCGCGTGCGCGATCTTTGCGACGAATATGACATCGCTCTGATTTTTGATGAGGTAAAGACTGGTCTGACCGCAGGGATCGCTGGTGCTGCTAAGAAGCTGGGTGTCAAGCCAGACTTGATCTGCCTAGCAAAGAGCATCGGAGGCGGACTTCCACTCGCGGCATTTGGTGGCAAGCAGAAGTACATGGATGCCGTTGTCGATGGGCGTATGGCGCACTTTGGCACCTACAACGGCAACCCGCTTGTGATGGCCGCTGCTATAGCCATGGACGAGATTGCAACCCCGGCTGCCCTCGCCAAGGCGGAAAAGATCAACAACGACACTCTTCGGAAACTAGATGCCATCATTAGCGAGTATGAGCTGCCCGCACACACAATCGGATTTGGCGTCAAGGGCGCGATGATCTGGTCTCCAACCCCAGTTCGGAACTATCGCGACTTCAAGGCAACAGACTTCCTCGCTGCCGAACTTTCCTGGATTTGGGGAGTTAACCGCGGGGTGCTAACCCCTCCGGGACTTGACGAGCAGTGGCTAGTGTCGCTCGCCCATGAGCAGAGCGACATGGACAAACTTGTCAGCCACTGGCGTGAGCTGGCCCAGGCACTGCGCGCCTGAGCCGCCGGCAAAGATTAGAGATTACTAATCGAGGATTAACGCTGCTCTAACTTCGGACTGGTTGTCTTTTTCTCACAGGAGGCAAACATGTCGAACAAGAAGTATGTGATTGATGACCGCAGGCCCAGTCTGCTCCCAAAGATTGGTTCAGCCGCGATTGCTATTGGATCGCTGGCCTCAGTAGCAGCTATCGCGTCCCCGAGCGTAATGCCCTTGCTTCACGAGGCAGCCGCGACGACGCAGACTGATGCCTTTGGTAATCCAATAACCGAGGAGGCAGTCGCCTTCGATACCGCGGATACCCCTGCTTCCGATCCAACTTTGCCTTCGGAGCAGGTCGTAGCTGCCGATTCAGGGGAAGGGCAGGTCGCCGTAACTTCTACTGGTGAGGTGAAGTTCGAGGCACTT
>Ga0181577_10005123_pt1 | contig 10064 bp, 19 predicted proteins | sample 101ome_21_FD_132468 | JGI IMG/M metagenome (GOLD analysis project Ga0181577, IMG submission 132468) | Coastal salt marsh microbial communities from the Groves Creek Marsh, Skidaway Island, Georgia - 101413BT metaG (megahit assembly) | ecosystem: Environmental > Aquatic > Marine > Intertidal... | reverse complement strand
CCACCCAATTAAAGTCTCTCATTTCTTCACCAACTCCATAAAATGATCCAGATCGACAACTGCCAAAGCCTTTGATCGATTCTGTTTGATAACAACCAACGGCTCATGTTTACCATGACCTGTCGCTTGCTCGTAATAATTAAACACGGCAATCTTTGATAATGATTTACACTCCACAGAATATGGAAACAACTTCCGTGCAGCCGGTGACAGTTGCACGTCTTCTCCACCTGCTCCCATACTTGTGGAGCGTACATCATCAGGTTCAAGTTTCGGAAATGCAGTTAAGATTGCATCACGAACGGCTTGCTGTAGTCTGCGTCCTTTTGCTTTAGCTGATTGAGCTTTCATTCGACTTTACCGTTGGTGGTGTAAACTGATCACCGGTTGACCGGAGCATATATAACAGATGACCATTTTCGATAGCTCTGTCATACCCAAGTTTCTCAACAATGATCTCCCACATTTCTTCTTCTGTCTTACCTGCAAGCAGTGCCGTAGCTCTCTTGTCACCGATACCTCGAACACCTTCGATGTTGTCAACAGCATCACCTGTCAAGAACTGCTTGTAGAAATTGAACTTGGCAGTTTCTTCGTCAACGTAGTAGTGGAGTCTTTTCACAAAATTGTAGTGATGTCCTACAACCTGATCCAAGTCTTTATCCAATGATACAATGACACCTTTGTCGCCTAGTTCAGTGGCCTCAATTGCAACCGCATCATCGGCTTCCATACCGTTCCACACTGTCGCATCCCATGACCACGCTAAGTAGTTTCTGAGAGCTTCGTAGTGTGTAGGTTTCTTGTTACCTTTGCGATTTGCTTTGTAAGGCCGAGTAACGGCAAAATCATCCCTGAAATTGCCCTTACCGGTTAGGTGTAGCGTCCATGTGGTGCAGAATGGAAGATCAAACATAATCATGTCTTCTAAGAATCCTGCCATTGTCCGTATTGCAACTGCTTCATCCTCATTAACAGTTGCAAAGCCGATACGGTAAACCAGGATATCTGCATCAATGATCGCATGATGACACATTAAAGGATTTCGTCCTCTTCCTCGTCCACAGAAAGAAGGTCATCGACACTCGTGTCATCATTTCCACCATACTTAACAAGCTCAGTAACCACGATCTTCTTTGCAGATGGTGAGATACCTTCCTTGTTCATATACTTCCATGTATATGGTTCGATCAGTGCAACGCACTCTGATCCATTCCCGATTTTAATTGACTGAGGTGATGGAGAACCATCCTCCTTCAACGGAAATCCGGTCAATTGCTGACCATCCGCATCGTAGGTAACGATAGGATACTTTGAAGACTTACAAGTGATAAAGTAACCCTGACCATCTTTCTGATTGACAGTGATACCCATATCCTCGATAGCTTGGACAGCTTTGTCAGACAGATCACAAAGATCGATCTGGAACTTGTTGGACATTGGATTGTGAACATCAGTAGAGGCCCACATAATTTTCGCTTTGACTTTAACACGCGACATCACATTCTCCTGTTGGTGTGATAATACCTATTATAACATAATACGAAAGTATTACCAAATACTTTAGTGTGTTTCGTACCAGTTATTCCCAATCTTAGACTCTGCAGCCACCGGACAACGGAATCCAAGAATCTCTCCTGCTTCTGGAGCAGATTGTTCCATTATTTGAGCAACACGATCAGCATCTGATTTAGCGCACTCAACCTGAATCTCATCGTGGACAAAAGCCACTTGTTTTACATCAATCCCTTCTTTGCGGAAGTTTCGATGCATCTGAACACACCATTGCTTGGCAACGATACTACCGGCTCCTTGCAACAATGTATTCAATGCACTGTGCTCACTACGGACCTGAATACGTCGTCCGTCCAAACCTGGTACATACCCCTTCAGAGCAAGTCTAGCAACTTTCTCCATCAGGATACGGAGCTTCGGAGTGTTACGGTAGAACCGGTGCAGTATCTTGTCACCTTCTCTCCGTCCACCACCGACAATTGATCCAACCTTGGCTGATCCTGCGCCATACAACGTCGCATAGATCAGTGTTTTGGCGTTATCCCGACTGATACCGGCTGCATCAGCGTTCTTCTGATGCACGTCTCCGTTCAGTAGTTCTTCGGTCCAGTCTTCGTCTTGCATATAATGCGCCAGACAACGTAGTTCGATACCAGACAAATCACTACCAACGAGAACATTACCTTTATCTACCGTAAACAATGATCGACACTCTTTACCATACGGCTTCTTCACGGATGGTATTTGACCGAGATTCGGTGAGTGATGCGCCATTCGATTTGTAATGGTCCCAATTGTAATGATCGCTCCATGTACACGATGATCATCCTCGACATGACTTAGCCATGCGTTAATCAATCCAACACGTTTTTGAAGCATCAGATACTCAGCAATCTTTTCAGCCTGTGGAATGTCGATATTCTCCAAGGTGGATTCATCAACAATCGGTTGACCTTTCTCTGTATGCTTCTCAGGCTTCCATCCAAGCGACATCAGTCGTTCCGCAATCTGCTTACGGCTACCGACATTGAACACCGTCACTTTATCCTTTAGTTGCTTACCTGTTTTCTCAGACCAACGCTCTTCAATAATCGGCGGAAAGATTTCCTGCAACTCATCTTCAATAGAACCCATTCGATCTGACAGTTCAGCAGAAAGTATTTGAGCTTGAGGAACATCCAGTTTAAAACCGTTTCTTTCCTGTTTGGAACACTCGATTGCAACGTCGCGTTCCAGTAATAACGCTGTTTCGGAATCACGCCATTTATCAAGCGATTCACGCAGCCTTTTGTATAGTTCCACAGTGAGGTGTACATCTTGGATACAGTATTCACGCATTTCATCTGTCAGACCTCCATCAAAGTCTGTAAAGTCTTGTTTACCATCACCCCCAAATCTTTGGCCCCACGCTCGCAGGGAATGGCCTCCTTCTATTACGGGGTTTAAAAGTCGTGACATGATCAGCGTATCGACTGCCTGACCACGCTTGATCCCAACATTCCACAGCCTCTTCAACACTGGAGCATCGAAACCAATCAGGTTGTGACCGATTACTCTGTCGTAATGTTTCAGCAAAGACTCTAAACTTTGTGGCTCTGTGTGACATTGGACTTCTCCTGTCTGTACATCTTCAGTTACGCAAATCCATATCGTACTGTGTTTCTTGTTCGTCTCGATATCCAGTACCAGTTCCTTCATATAATTCACCTCGATCAAGCATATATTTGTGTTTACTGAGATAACCAACGACTTTAATCAAAGATTCTAAGTTATCACCGAGCATTCCTAATCCTTTATTACAACTAGAACATAACCATCCTCGAAATGTATTTGTTTCATGACAATGATCAAGACCAATATTATCAGAAACGTTTCCGCAACAATCACATGATGATGATTTTTCTGGGGCAATTTTCTTGAGGTTAGAAATAATTCTAGCTTGGTGTGATCGACAATCCTTGCAACGATGATCGTAACCATCACTATTGACTTTGCTAGGTGTATAATCAGAAAAAGGTTTTAACTCTTTACAGATATGACAAGATTTCATTCCTCGTCCTCCTCATCATCGATTGGACTGGACCAATCTTTACACGCACTACAAATACCAAGTCCATCGTTTTCATTTAATAGTGGTGCATCACAACAACTACTATTAAATTCACAATACCAATACGCATCCATAAAATATCCTCACTTATCTTTTAATAAACTCGCAGTTCCATTCAGTTCTGCGTAGTATGCTCTTTTAGCCATTGCTTTTTCACCTTGCCAATCATGACTAGGACTCCGTTTATCTACAAGCATCTGTTCGTAATACTCAAGAACTGTTCCATCTTGGAAGGCTGTTCCTAAACCTTTTGCTGTATAATGCGCCCAATCAAGCTGCCCTAGTGGACGAAATCGTGTTTTCTTCTTCGCAATAATAATTTGCTCATTCAAGATGACACCTCCATGCCGGTAGTCCGGAGAGATTGCAACATTTCCCGAATATTTTTGTATGTTTTCCACTTTCGTCCAAACAAAGTGTATTGGAACAGCCATTACAGCACCTCATCCTCATCTGCAACATCAAATATTTCGTTCATTCTACCGGTTGTCAGACTGTACAGCAAGTTACAGGCAGGACCGGTTGTCCCACTGAATCGATTCTTCAGCACACGGACTCGTGTCGTATTTCGTTCTTTCTCATCTTCAGCTTGTCCATTCCGCTCAAGTCCCAACACCATGTCAGAGAGTTGAGCAATAGAACCAGAGCCTCGAAGTTGCGCCAGACTTGTCGCAGCACCTTCTTCATGGCCTTTGTTCTCTGGACGCTTCAAATGTGATACGACTATCAGAGCGATACCAGTTTCCTGTACGAGCATCCGTAGCTTCGTCATGATCTCGTCAATCGCTTTACGTTCATCACCGTTTGATTGGGCTGAAACAATGATCGATATATGATCGACAAACACATAATCACAACCAACAACCTTCGCCAAATAACGAACACGATTCACGATGTTATCCACATCAGAGCTACCGAAGTGATCAAACATAAACAACCGATCTGTACCGAGTGTTGCATTAAAAGCTCGATCCTTCTCAGCCTGAGTCGCCTCAGTGTCAGGAAGATGTAATGGTTTATCGACAGCCAACGACATCAACGACAAACCTGTTTTACGGGTAGATTCTTCCAAAAACATCAGTCCGATGTTTGACTGCGTACACTGCAGAATATGCCAGATCATTTCCCGAAGGAACTGAGATTTACCAAGACCTGAACCGGCTGTTACCGTGACTAGCTCCTGCTTTCTGATGCCATACGTCAGCTTGTTCAGTCCATCATACGGGTAATCACAGTCAGCCTTCTCTAATGGTTTCATCACCTGTTCATACAGACTTGAACCGGCGATAATACCATCAGGTGTCCATCGTTCTGCTTTCCAGAATGCCGATACAAACTCCGATGTATTGTTACTCACCAGATAGTCGTTTGCATCCTTCATACTGTTCAGATGCTTCACACACTTGGATTTATGGCTGAACAATTCAGCACACTGTGCTTGCGCCTCCAAACCTGGTGGATCGTTGTCAAAACAGAATATGACTTCATCAAAGCTATCTAAGTAGTCATAGTTCGCTTTCACATCCTTCAAGGCTGATTGAGCACCATTACGCACAGAAACACAGGGAGTCTTGTACGACATCATCTGGTGCGCTGATATCGCATCAAACTCACCTTCACAAACTATGATGTACTTCTGACCGGCGGAGAATCTTTCCTGACCAAATAAGGTTGAATCATCTCTCCAACCACCTTCAATGGTGAAGTCTTTCTGACCACCTTTTCTGATCTTTGCAGCTTTGTTGTCGTTGTAAGGAAAAATAATATCGTCACCTCTGAAACCTACACCGTAAGTCTCCATCGCTCTGATACTGATCTTTCTATCCGACAAAGCCCTGTAAATTAGCCCCTGAGACGCATTGTAAGCCTCTGTGTTGGACGATCTCTTCTCCATGCTTACTACCCTACCTGAATCAGTGTTACCAACCCTCTCAGGCGGTGTTTTTTTATCGCAACTAAAACAGGTTGCCCATCCGTTATCATCGATTGCGTAACCTCTGGAGCTTCCACAATCAGGACACTCCATGCTGTGTTGAACGAACGCCATACTTCGCTATTTCCTCCTCAAGTGCGTGAATATGTACTGCCGATGGAATTGCTTTACCTTCCTTCGGTGCAAGCTGTTCTGCTATCGCTTTGAACTTATCGTAGTTGATGTAGTCATCAGCCATATCAGCTTCGTTCGCCAAGAACAATGCCCACAAGTAAGCACACTCTCCAGTTAAACCGATGGTCCAATCATACGGTCTTTCGATGTAAGGAACTTTGCTCATTTTTCTTTACCCTTTCCAACAATGCTCGATAAACTTTGCTCACTCATCACGCAACCTCATCTGGTTTTCATAACGTTTAGTAATATTATCCAGTTTATACATCAGAGACTTCAAAGACTCTTCAACGGCTGTTGATTCACTCCAAAGATCATCAAGTACAGTATCTGGAACAGGCTCTTCAGCCTCAAGCGTGTTGAACAAGCGACTACGCAGTTCACACATCAGAAGGTAGGTATCGATGTTATCCATCAGTCTTCTCCTTTGGTTCGGAAATTGAACCCTGGCACAAAACTTTGATAATTGCAAGCTGATTTTGCTCATCAGGAACATATTCGAGCAGCTTCGTCAGGAACTCTTCTGTTCCCCAAGATTGGATGTATTCCGCATTGACGCACATTGCAACGTGCAATGCCATCTCTTGAGCGGTGACATCAGTCATTTCATATTCGTCTGTTAACTTCGCCATAATTTAGCCTCTGATTAAGCTGAAATAGCTATATCGATGATCATTAGTAATAGTAATAACAATAAACATCGACATGAACTAGCTCAACTCTAATATACTATATAGTATATATAAAGAAGGGTAGCACAAAAATCTCCGTAACATGAGAATCAGTTCAGGTCATCAGAGTTGGTTAAATCCATCAGGTCTTGGATTGATTCCAAGCTTGGATTCTCCGTTGTAATCAGATCATCTTTAATGTATCTGAAACACTCATTACAAAGATCAATAAATTCACCTGTCGATGCGCTTTTTCTTGTGGACTCAAATTCAGTCAGTCCTTGGTTACACGCTTTACAACGCATAAAGCCTCCTGCTGCAGTTGGTTAAGAGCATCAGAGTCTACCACAAAAACAGCCCCAAAGCCAGTGATTCCAGGCATCAGGGCTGATTTCACGCATCAGGGTGGTTAAGCCCATCAGGGACTATTTCACGCATCAGAGCCTGATTTAGACCACGGCTTAGTGATCATCCAATGACCGCATGGAATCGGACCACTCCAAAGACTTTCGAAGTGTGTTGTCTTGTGCAAGACTTTCCAATTCGTAACCGGTCTTCGTGTCAACGCCAATTCTTTACGGTTACGAGACACAAACATTCTCACTTGGTCCGTTGTCCTACCGTTGCCGATTTCTTTTGCGATTTCGCTTGCAGTGTGTCCAAGCTTCCAAAGCTTTTTGAGTAGTTCTTTCTCTTCGGTTGTCCATGTGCTTTTAAAAGACATATCGATATCCTTTTATCCTTTACCATTAAAAACAACGTCTAAGGCTTCATATAAAGCCCACCACGCCACGTTTAGCAGCTAACCAATGGCTACCTACTACAAAACACCCTACTGCAGCTTAGAACGGCTTAGAATGCTTTGTAGTAAACACCACACAAAAACGCAAAAAGACCGCACCGTTGCCGGTGCAGCCTATCGTTGTTTTGTCATTATCGAATCACAATCGAATTTCTTGCATTTTGTCGATTAGTTGTAAAAGACCATCCAAGTGTTGGCTTATCTTTTGAAACTCTTTGAAGAGTTCGTCATAGTCCGTTGCGATTTCTTCGAGTTTGTCAAAATCGGCTTCGAAGTCTTTTGCATCCGCTAACCAAGTTTTGAAGTCTTCGTTGTGATTGCATAGTTGCATGATTGCGTTTTCGAAGTGTGTCATTTTTGCTCTACCTTTGTAACGATACAGTCGAGATAATTCCAGTCGTCCGGTTCTACTAATCCTTCGTTGACTAACTCTTCGGCTTCTTCCGGTGTTGAAGCTTCTACGGTGTAGTAGTTGACTCGTTCGATACTTTCAGTGACTAACCAAGTGGCCATAGTTATTTCCCCTTAATCCAAGCATATGTCGGAATTGCGATTCCATAAATTAAGATAAGTAATGCGGCACCGTTATCGATGCCGAAGATATTTGATTCAATCATTGTTCGCTTCCCCTATGCCACCATCTTTAATTTGATTAGTTGTCTTTCCATCTTTTGACCATGTGCCGGATAACAAACGATTGCAACCGATTTGTCCCAACATGCGCGACATTGACCACACTTTCCGTCGCGTTGATATGCTTCGCAAACTGTCGCATTCTTTGGCGCTTCGTCCGGTGTTGGTGCAATTGTGGATGTTGTCGCACCGTCGATTGTTGTTCCATCGATAGCGTCCGAAGACAATCGCACAACAACATTCTGCAACGATTCCATCTCGTTTAAGATACCGGCAAACTTTTGGTATTTATACATGCGAGTTGGTAACCAATGCTTTACCCACGGTGTTTGTTTCATTACTTCGAGAATCTTCCGAGCTAATCGAACATCGTACATATCCCCGCTATCGAACCACCGGAAATATCTATCGTTGTCCAATTCCTTAACCATATCGGAAACCCATTCGTTGCGCTTCCAATCTTCTTTGTTGTGCTCGCGTGGTGCTTTGACGTTTGGTAAATTGTAATTCCCCGTTGTGGCATAGCATCCTGCACAAGAAGGAACAAGGTTACCGTTTGCATCTTTTGCAGCCGGACACGTTACAAGCGCTTGAAGAGACCATGAACGACACGGCATCTTTGAAGCTTTTGACAATTTAATCATTTCTAACACTCCTCGTTGTAGCGATGCTTAAATACTGCCGACAATTCTTTGTCTTGTAAACAGTCTTCAATGTTGTTTAGGTTTTGGATTCTATCCCATTCAACGTCGTAAACGTCTTTGGCTAGTTCTTTGATTTCTTCAATTTGGTTATCGTTTAAATCGTCGCACCAATCATCGAATGCGATTGGCTCATAGTCCCACATTGGACCGAAGCTATACAAACGATCTACTGCGAATTCTACCGATTGAATATGTGCGTTTAAGTTTTTCATTGTCTCTTCCTTATTAATTGAACAGTGATTCAAGTTTTTTAATCTTTGGCATATCTTCCTGCCAAGCATCCTGAAATGCTATTATACTTTAGTCTAACACCAGGGGCTGCCACACTATCACACACTTTGTCAAGCTGTAGCACAAACTTTTTTAGACTTTTTAGTTCTAAACAGACTGATAGAGTTAGCATAGTTCCTGCTTAGTGTTATGTTATAACGTAACATGCTGCACTGCACAAGCTGCCTTAGACTAAAGTAGTATTGACTTTGTGCGCTGCACCATAACCAGGGCAGACTATGCTGCACTGCACAAGCTGCCTTAGACTAAAGTATAACTTGACAGGCTGTGCAGTTTGGTTTAGACTGAAGTGGGCCTGATTTAGTGACGGGGAAGGGGTGATTGACTCCTTAAAATATTTGTAGTAGGCATCCAAGCTTGCAAAAGAGTAAAATCAACTAAATCAACTAAATCAAGCCCTTACAAAACACACTTAAACAACTTCTAAACTCTTGATTTAACTAAAAAAGTGTTTTGTCAAGTGATAAAGTAACATAAATTAAGAAAAGGCTTGACATTTGGCACAGTTTTTGCTAGAATACTGCAACAACTGGATAAACATACAGTATTATGTCCGAAGAAAAAACGATACAGACTGAAATAGTCGAAGTAGAGCCGAAGCGTAAGCGTGGTAGACCTAAAAAGACTGATGTAGAAGCTAAGAAGCGAGGTAACAGAGGTATTCGAGGTAGGCCACCAGGTGACGCTGCAAGAATTAATGAATTCAAGGCCCGTCTTCTGGCTACATCAGGCGATAAAGTCATCAATAAAATAATAAACATTGCTCAAGATGATGAGCATCCAGGTCAGATGGCTGCTTTGAAAATGTGTATGGATCGAATATTACCGTTGTCTTATTTTGAAAAAGATAAAGCAACTGGTGGACGTAATGCAATCTCTATCACTATCACAGGTGTTGGAGGTGAAACCACAATTGTCGGTGGGCCAGAAGAAAATGAAGGAGAGATCATCGATGTTACCCCAGAATCTGATTGAACAGATTAAAGAGGACTTAATCAAGCACGAAGGGTACAAAGAAGAAATCTATCTATGCTCTGAAGGAATACCGACATTTGGTATTGGTCATGCTGTAAAAGCTGATGACCCTGAATATACTTGGCCTGTCGGTACACCGGTTGAAAAAGAACGTATCGACAATGCTTTTCAATCTGATGTAGAAGATGCAATAAACGATGTTGAAATTCTTTTTGGTGATCTTGGCAACTATTCCAATCAGTGCATTCGTGTCTTG
>Ga0181577_10005122_pt1 | contig 10067 bp, 4 predicted proteins | sample 101ome_21_FD_132468 | JGI IMG/M metagenome (GOLD analysis project Ga0181577, IMG submission 132468) | Coastal salt marsh microbial communities from the Groves Creek Marsh, Skidaway Island, Georgia - 101413BT metaG (megahit assembly) | ecosystem: Environmental > Aquatic > Marine > Intertidal zone... | reverse complement strand
CGGGCTCACGTCATGCCTCTTATTGCGCTGTCATCCACAATTACACGGCGCCTACCAGGGTGCAGTGCGCCCGTTGCGTTAAATTACCCGCGCGGGTACCGTTGCAGCATCGTCCGCACATGCCTCGGCAGTCGCCACAACAACACAAGTCGTTCATGCCCTTCCGCGCCGTGCCCGTCCACAATCCAAGTCACACCAAGCCGCCTTTGCCATGGCCTCTCCGCCCGCGCGCGCGGCGGACGAGTGCGCTGGCGAGTGCTGCTCGAGTAGACGACGCCTGGACGCGACTCCGCGCGAGCTCCTACTGGACATGTGCTCGGGCACTACTGGACGCGGTATGAACCTAGACCCGGACGAGACGACACAAGATACATCACGTCCTCTTCGCGAGACCGTCGTCGGCTTCCTCGGCAAGCGCCCCTTTTCCTACGCGTGCGAGGACGTGCACGCCCAGGCACACCTCGTGCGGGACGTGCACATCGCAGGAGACGCGCGCGCAGAGCTCACCCGCGTGTACGACGCCACTGCCGACGCTGACCAAGCTCGCACCTTTGTCGACTCCGCTCGCAAGGGTGCGGCGGAGGCGGACCTGGATCTGCACGCCCTCGAGAAGGCTGGCGACGGGATGGAGGTGGAACCCGCCCCGGATGCGCACGCTGCGGCCACACGCGTGCACGGTGAACAACCGCCTGTCCCCCACGGTGAAGACCCGTCTGTCACCTCGCCTGCGGCACCCTGCGGCCAGGGGCCCATGGAAGCGGACGCGCGCCAACCAGGGGCCCCTCAGGATGCGCATCCCTCGCCCTTGCGCGCTCGTGTTCACGCGCATGCACCGTCGCATGATGACCACGTCGCGCAAGCGGTGACAACCTTCCTCGCCGGCCGCGCCTTCGCCTACGCCAACGGCAACACGGACGAGCAGGCGCGCGCGCTCCTTGCAGCCGTGCGCGGGGAGCGCAACACCACGCCGGGTGACGCACGTGCACAGCAGCAGCGCTGGAACTTTGTGCGCCGCGCCAAGGCAGCCGCACGCGCCGCGCGGGTGGACCTGTGCGCCTTGGCGAACGGCACGCGCGCCCTGGACGACAATTCGGGCGTGCGCGCGACAACCGGGCGTCCTCCGGGAGCAGCGGCGCGTGCAGAGGTGGCCAGTGAGACGGCGCCTGTGCAGGCGCCGCCTGGCCAACACCCTCGGCTTGCTGGTGCGCCCGGTGCAGACACACCCTTGCAAGGACAGGACCAGGCCCTCCTCGACCCTACAGTCACGCATGGCCACCAGCCCATGGAAGTGGACGCGTGCGAACCTGTTGCGTCTCCGGATGCGCATGCCGGGTCCTCGCCCGGCGGGGAGCATGCGTCCGCACCGTCGCACGATGGCAATCTCGGACAGGTGGTGGCCCGCTTCCTCGCCGACCGTGCATTCGCGTACGCCAATGGCGACAAGGACGAGCAGGCGCGCGCGCTCCTTGCGGCCGTGCGCGGGCAGTGCGAGCCCACGCCTGGCGACCCACGTGCCCAGCAGCAGCGCTGGAATTTTGTGCACCGCGCCAAGGCCGCTGCCCTCCGCGCTGACATGGACCTCTGCGCCATGGCCAGCGAGGAGCGCGCCGTGGGCACAAGCTCAGGCGCGCGAGCAACTACCGTCCGCCCGCCGGGAGCAGAGGCTCCATCGCAGACGCCGCCTGACCCACTCCCTCAATTTGCTGCCGAGGCGGGAGACATGGAGCTCGCCTACTTCACGCGCGTGCTGGACGCGCTGAGCACACTCGATGGCCGCAACGAGGTGCACGCCACCCTGCGATCCCTCCAGCGCCGCAAGGGCGCCTGGACCCTGGAAGACGACATCCAGCTGTTGCTCGCGCACTACCGAGCTACGCTGACCGGCGGTGACGTCACGCGCCTCACGGGGCCGTGGGGCAAGACGCCCAAGGCGGCATATGTGCGCCACAGGCGCCTCGTGGAGGTCCTCGGGCCCCTGCATGCCGAGGCGTTCCCCGCCGATCCTTCGGAAGAGTTGCGTGCACACGTGGTGGCCAACACGGGGCCCAACGCGTGCAGGAGGCTGGACGAGGCGCGCCGCAGGGAGGAGGTGGAACTGGACGTGTCCATGGCGAGGAACGCGGAGCGAGAGAAGCCAGCGTGCGATGGAGGCGCCGGCCCCGCAACGCAGGATTTGGAACTTCCGGGCCTCGGCGACTCGGAGGGCACGGAGATGCTCCTCGAGAGCACCTTCATGCCCGTGCTCCCCGGCACGCGGCCCCCGGATGGCGCGGCAGTGGTCGTCCACGAGGGGCCCACGTGGACCGCACCTGCGCCCGAGCCCGGCGAGCCGCACGAGGGTCCCCACGGGCCCTACGGCTGGGCCAAGGCATCTACGCACTACACGCTGCGCATGCCGGCATGCCGCTTCCTCGCGCTCGCCTCATGGGATGACGTCTACGAAGATGACTGCCCGTGCACGTGCTGCCCAGAGCGCTGTAGCACACGCCTGGGCCTGCCAACGGGAGCCGTGGACCACGCCAAGTGGAAACCATGTGAGGACTGCAAAGAGTGCCTGGGAAAGGCACCCTGGCCCCGTCCCGACCAGCCCATCCCGACGTGGCAGTACGAGGTGTCAGACGTGACGGACTACACCCCCATCGCCACACTCCGCGACGACATGGTTGCTTTCCTCGCGCAACCAGCTGTGGCACAGTCCCTCCAGGACGCTGCTGGTGTGCCGCGCACGCTCCGCAAGGGAGCTGACGTGCAGCTGTGCTACGTGCAGCCGAACGGAGATGTACACATCATCCCGCCCGAGCTCACGTGCGGAGAGGCAGGTCTCCGCGAGAATCGAGGCTGCCTCGTCGTGGATGCATTTGCCGTGACAGACAGCGCTGTGGGCGGGGGTGCGCTTGGGCGCACGCGCGCGCGCACAGCACACGCCGCGTACCACGCGAACAACGCGGGGAACGGCACCGACCAGCAGCGCATCGTGCGCGACCTGCACAACAGCCGCGGGGGATTCGACCCGGCACTGCGACTTGGAAAGATGAACACCCACTCGTGGACACGCCTCGAACGGGTGATGCACGAATACGCACGCGTGCCTGCTCACGTGTGCTTCTCCTGCGGCCAGGGCCTGTACCTGAGCGAGGCATACCAGATCATCATCACCAACGTGAGCTCCCGCGACGAGTGCCGCGCGTACAAGGTGCACGCGCAGTCCATCCGGACCCTCGCCGCAAAGCTCCAACGGCGCGTGAAGGATGTGTTCCTATTCGAGCGGGCCACGCCCGACGAAGTGCCCGACGGTGCGCACCGGCATGGCTATCGTGGCCCTTTCTGGCGGGTGAATGCATGCAAGGATTGCAAGATGGCTACGCGCTCACAGCACATACGCGATCTGCATGTGCACCGGCCGCATGAGTTCGACCTGTTCGACGGCCACTGGCCGGTGGAGGGAGAGTACACACCGAACGGCGTTGGTGACACTCTCTTGCCGGAGGTGCAAACCCTGTCCGAGAAGGAGCGCCAGGGCTTGGGAGCCGTGCACATGCACACTGCTGGTCACATGGGGTACAGCAATCACGCCTACACCAAATTCTACGGTGGTGGATACCTGCTCCCTACGGACTATCGGGGCGTTCTTGCGGTGAGCGCTTCTCCGGCGCGTGCGTTGCCACTCCACGTCTGCAAGGCGTTGCGTCCTCTTGCCAGCGCCCTCAACTAGCCACCCATGTCGTGAGCGAAACGTTCTCCCAGTGCAACTCATCAAACGCGTGCCACTGCCTGGCGTCATGTCCATGGCCCGTTGTCCACACCCTGTGCGCCACAACCAGCCCCTCGTGGTCAACGACGTCACTCCGGGTGGTCATGCCATACCTGGCTACACACAACGACGCCGTGTGCTCCATGCCGCGCAGGCGCTGCGCGCCACCCACCCCAGCCTCCACCGTGTGCTCACCAACGTGGAGCATGCCATGCGCAGGCGCACGTTCGCACGCGCGCCCACCTCCATCGCGCAAGTGCAAAACGCCTTCCAGACAGCGAGCGCGGACCTTTTGCAGGCGCCTGCCCCGCTGCGCGCACGCCGCAATCCGCAAGTGTCTCCCCCTCCGGGGCTCAACCAGCACACCTTGCGCCCTCCACCAATCGAGGGCGTCCTCATGCCAGCTAACGACGGAGGCCACGAAGCCCACGCCAGCCGGAATAGCGCACGCAACATCGCATACGGAGTCACACATGCACCGCCCGCCGTGAATGGTATCCCCAGGCACGGCACCACAGTTCCCTTTCAACTGCATGCGTCCACCACACACCGCGGAGCGTCGTACATGTCCGCGGAACATCTTCTCACGCCATGGCTGTTTCCGCGCGACAGCGGCGGGTTCGTGCACCCTGTGGCTCGAGCTCGCAGGCCCGTCCCTCCCCCTGTGGACCTTGGCAGCGATGATGACATGGAGTCATACACGGACAGCAGCGGGGAGGAGACCAACGAAGACGAGGAGGAAGACGACGCCAGACAACCGCGCCTTGCTCGTGGCGACGAGCCACTGGACGCGATGACGACGGACGATGGATTGCCCTTGTTCGCAAACACGTGCAGCGAGGCACACTACAGACGCATACGCCTCAACAGCGTCAACCCGAAATGGGGCATGTCACCGGTCTACCTCTACTACACATACCAGCACAAAATCAAGGCGCAGATGCACGGCCTCCAACCGCGGTATGCAGACGCATCCATTGCCAACCTGTGCGACCGCGAAACATATCAACGCCTCCGCGCACACATGAGCCCACACACGCCGGACGTCATCTCCGCGCTCGGAGGGAACGCTGCTGCCAAGAAGTTGTTGGGCACAGATGAGGTGTTCACCAACGCCATGCCCGCGGCAGTGGAAGGCTCAAAGCGCTTCTGGCAAGTGCGCCTCCACGAGCTGTTCGCAATGTGCATGCTCCACGGCGTGCCCCGGTTCTTTCTCACCCTCACGTGTGCTGAGACTGACTCTTCGGACTACAGCACTGCGCTCGACGGCGTCCACCACACCCACTCCCCGCTGGCAGCTACTCGGCACTACCTGCACAGGTGCGCGCGCACAGGCAGCAGCCAGCACAGGCGGACGGGATGCGCACATCGTCCACCCTGGCATGCTGGCCACGCAACCCGCCACACGTACAATGTCCATCGGCAGGGGTGGGCCATGACGTGACCATGCGCTGCTGGCCGCCAGCTGTTCACCGCACCCACCCCGTCCACCCACCCTGCAACTGTACCTGACCACTGTCCTCTCCGTTTGGGCACCGCTGCTCCTCCTTCACCGAACGCCTCCGAAGGTGGAATGTGTTCCGTAACGCTTACCTCAAGCCTGGCACGGCATCTCCCATCGGGAAGATCAAACGGGTGTGGGGACGTCTCGAGGATCAAGCCAGAGCAAGCCTGCACGTGCACGCAGCTGTGTGGGTGGAGGGTGATGACTGCACTGAGGACCCGGACAACCCACTCCCAGGCATCCATGGCATCACATGCGAAGCTCCCCGGCAGACGTCCACCCGTGCACACATGGCTTGGCGGGAGGCAGTGCTTCGCTGGCAGACACACCGGTGCTGGGTCAAGTGCACCAAGGGCGAGGGGGACGTGGTGCTGTCGCGATGCAAGTACGACTACCCACGCCCACGCACCAACTTCACCATCGACAGCCAGGGACACAAAGTGCTTCAACCCATACCCGACAAGGAGTGCGTCCTCCCTGCCACACTCAACACGAATACGCAGCGCTACGCGTATCCGTGCACAGAGGAGGAGGACGAGTGGCTGTCGCCATACGTGCCCGAGTGGCTCCTCGCCAACGGGGCTGCAATGAACATCCAGTATGTGCCCAGCGGTGCCTTCCTTGCGTACATTGCCAAGTACGTGGCCAAGCCTGAGCCATCCGGTCGCATCCACGTGCCCCATGACGTGTGGCGGCACAACAAAGAGATGCCCCGGCAGCTCCACTTTCTGCAGAGCCGCATTGTCGGCGCGCCAGAAGCAGTCACCGTAGGCATCGGCGCCAAGCTGTGCCACACAAGCCCGTGTAGGACCGTGTCCACCGCATTGCCCCACAGGCACGTGCGACGCCTCATCACCGCGGGACGCCGCCGTCCCGACCACGAGATAGGTCCCACATCGTCCTCCATCTTTGCGGACGGCTTCCGTGAGAAGTACATGCGTCGTCCTCGGGAACTCGACCATGTGCTCTTCATGGACTATGTGAGCACATACGACGAGTTCACCGTGGCCGCCCTGCCACCAAAGACACGTGCAAGCGGCAATTTCATGCGCTGCCTTGTGGACAAGGGTGCAAACGCCACGCGCGCAGATGCCTACGCATCCACGTCTCCCGCGGCTGCCATCGAGGTGGATGCATTAGCCGCGAACGCCCAGGAGCTGGGCTTCTTGGACGATCGTTCCTCGACCGTGGAGGATGCCCACTACCCGCTCCAGGATGACGACTACGTCGTGGTGCAGCGGGCCAATCCTGCCCCTGTCTACTACCGCATGTACCTGCCCCACCGGCAGGGCACCATTGCGTTCTGCTACCACCTCCTCCTCCGCCATGTACCGTTCAGGTGCGACTTGCCATCCGCCTTCATCACTCCACACCGCAACAGCAGCGGTACCTTGCACGAAGAGTGTGCCGTACGCGGCTTGCTCGGACCCCAGAACAGCCTTGCTGATGCAGTCCGTTCTGAGGCCTTGGCTCGATGCTTCTCCCCAAAGATCGCAGACGCCATGTGTGCCGAGGCGGATGCCTATGCACATGTCCTCGACGTGCTGGATGGGACCTACGCTGATGGGGAAGCTGATGCCAGCTGCAACGAGAGTGAAGATGAGGTCAACGATCCTCAAGGGTCTGTACATGATGACTGTAGCGACGACGACCACGTGCAACAGGTGGACGCGGACGAAGCAGACGACGACGCTGACGGGGACAACGAGGATCCCACACCTGCCCCAGAAGTGTCGCGCTCTATAGATGAGAACACTGGTGAGCAAATCGTTGTGTGGACGGAGCGGCGTAAGGGACAGCCTCCCCGGCAGATCACCCTCACGCGCGAACAGGCCGAAACGTATGATTTGCTCAAGGATGCTCCGGCACACAAGGCTCTGCGCATCTTCCTCTCAGGCATGGGCGGCACCGGGAAATCCGTGCTCATCCGCCTTCTTGTGCAGCACTGGCGCGCGGCTGGTCTTCACGTCGTGGTCTGCGCTCCCGCCGCCAAGGCAGCCAGGCTCGTGCGTGCTATGTGGACATCCGCGCGCCCATGCCTCCACAACACTCATCACCACACGCACATGGACTTGCGTCCCCGTGCTTCGTCGTGCGCCTTACCCTTGCATGCTCGTACATGAACCCTGTGCCGACATCTCATGTGCAGGTCGGAGGCCAGACCATCCACGACACGTTCGCTATTCCCGTTGGACACGGCTCCCTCCGACATCGCCTCAAGCCACTTGGGAAGAGGACCCTGCACCTCTCACGCACGGACGTGGTCGTCATCGACGAGATCAGTATGGTCTCAGCCTCACTCCTCACTGCCATCGACGAGGCCCTGTGTTACGCGCGCACACAGACAACCCTCCAGCCATGCGTCTCCCCTTTTGCCAACGCCAGCATCGTGGCCTCGGGTGACCTCTTCCAACTGCCCACTGTCATGCACGGCAGATGCGACGACAGAATACACCTGTCCCCGCACTGGGCATCCTTCGCCTTCATCGAGCTCACCGAGGTCATGCGCTCGGGTGAGGCAGAATGGGTGAGCCTCCTCAGCCGCCTGCGCTTGGGCCACGAGCACCTCACAGACGACGACAAAGCATTCCTTCAGAAGCTCGTGTGCGCGAACCACGGCGCAGATGGGACGCATGTGTTCCACGACGTTCAGCGCGTGCGCACGCTTGGACAGCGCAAGGCAGATGCAGTCGAGGTGCGTCAGAGATGTGTGCATTGCCCCATCCGTCCGCAAGCGCGTGTGCTCGCCTCCCTGCGGGACAAGGTCAACGAGCTGGCCGCGTACTGCACACGCAAACTGGCTGATCCACCTGCGCCTGCCCGGGGGAGCAGGAGCCGGCGACACGGCAGCCGTGCCGTGCACACACGTGGCAGCCAAGGACACACGGGCGAGATTGTGTGCGCTGTGGACTTCAAATGCCAGGGCGACGTCGTCACTCGCACCGTCATCGACGACGAGGACGCACGCAAAGCTGTGGACGACCGCGCACGCGACGTGCCACGCCAAGTGACGTTGGTTCACGAGCACTTGTACACCATCACCCGCAATGCCAAGTCCAGGCGCGCGCGCGCGCGCGACCACGTCAACGGGATTGTGGGCACCGTGGATATGGCCTCCTGCAAACGAGACAACGACGGCACGCTCTTGGCTTTGCGCTTCATTCCTGTCGGATCGCGCACATCAGCAGATGGGTTCTTCGTGCGCAAGTGCACATCGCGCGCAGTGAACACCAACAAGGGGTACCGTGCGGTGCGCAATGGTTTTCCAATCGAACCAGCCATAGCGGGAACAGTGCATCGGGTGCAAGGAGACACCACAGAGCATGACTTGCACATTCTCGCCAACAAAGAGATGTATCAGTATGGACAGCACTACGTTGCTCTTTCACGGCCGCGCTCGTGGACGCACATCCATTTGTGGGCTCTGGACCTGCCTTCCATTCGCGCCGACCCGGATATGGTGCGCGAGTACAACCGCCTGCTCGCACGACCGGTGAACGCTGCTGCCGTTGCTGCATTCCCAGATCGCACGGCAACCGACACCAGCCCGTACCACGCACTGGCTGAGCGTGCTCATCTTGCTGTCGGCAGGCGCGAACAACAGCGCGCGTGGCGACACCAATAGCTCATCTCCTCATCAGCGTCCCGAGAGCCAAGTGCCGCGATTCGGCAGCCAGCGCTTGTGTGCCAGGGCAACCGAAAGCAGACTAGGCCATCAGGGAGGTCAGCAGCACCCTTGGTCCACGGATACGTCAGTGTGCTCACAGTGACGGTACCACACATCGGTAACCGTACACACCCTGACATCACGCCTTCACCGTGCGCGCGCCCTGGCGGCCTCTCTCCGCGTGCCAGCGACGCGACAACAACACCCTTGTGACCATCCTACATGCTCACCGCACTCCGAGGCACCCTTCACCCTCCACCGCGGCCGCGCGCGCGCTCCGCAGGCCAACTTGCACGACTTGTCAGGATAGGCCCAAGGGCAAGGCCTAACTAAAGATCGTGACGGAGTCACCTCTTGTGCCACTTTCGAGCTCCTTCCTCCGGCTCCGCCCCACCCATCGGTAACCGTTACCACTCTTACGTGACGCCTTCCCCGTGCGCGCGCCCGCGCCGCTTCTCCGCACATCTGCGGCGGGCGAACACCCCCCTCGTGGCCATCCTACACGCTCACCGCCCCCGCAGGCCCTGCACCCGCGTCTCCCGCGGCCGCACGCGCGCTGCGCAGGCCAACTTGCCAACGTGCCAGGCCTAGGCCCAAGGGCAAGGCCAGAGGGCCGCGACGTCTCTTACGTGAACTTCGACCTCCTTCCGCCGGCTCCTCCCAGCCGTGAATTACGGCGCCTTACCGCCGGCAGGCGGCGCAAATGCGCCGTATTTCGCGCGCTACGCACAGCTACTGCCAAATAATAAATAAGAACCCAAAGTCCCAAACAATACTTCATAATTACCTATCAACACCGCGGGTACGAGCGGTGCTCACACAGTATGCCCGCAAGGGTGGCCACCTGGCATAGTTTCCCCCACATGCAGTAAACACGTAAGCTTAGATATCTCATCCCATACACAATACTGTGCTGCTATACACTGTAATTGTCGCGGCTCCGAACGTCTACTCCAGTCGACTTGTCAGGGAGCGCATAATCAACAATGTTCTTCTCGCCCCACATCAGGGCGGGCCAGTAACACAAGTACTCGACCTGTAATACACAACACCTTCTACCTTCTTCTCCATTGCGCTAATATCTCTCTCTGTCTATATCCATATTCATTAGACTTAGAATATTATATATAATATTAAACATTATT
>Ga0181577_10005115_pt1 | contig 10074 bp, 9 predicted proteins | sample 101ome_21_FD_132468 | JGI IMG/M metagenome (GOLD analysis project Ga0181577, IMG submission 132468) | Coastal salt marsh microbial communities from the Groves Creek Marsh, Skidaway Island, Georgia - 101413BT metaG (megahit assembly) | ecosystem: Environmental > Aquatic > Marine > Intertidal zone... | reverse complement strand
TCGAAATTTGAATATAGGCGAGTGTTTGAACTATCAACCAAAACAAAATTTGCATCAATGGTTGTAGGATCAATCTTCTCGCTAAACTTGACTGTAATGTTTTGAGATATTAGAATATTGCTTGCGCCGTTTCCTGGATTTGTCGAAAGGACTGTGGGTGCTGTTGTATCTGGAGGATTTAATAAATTTTCAAATGTACTTTTAGGGATTTGTGTTCCTTTGGCAGCAGCACCAACGCTATATTTGGCGGCTATGAATTTATAAACATTTGGATCAAGGTCTGCTTGAATTGCGATTGAGGTATCTTTATTTTTGGATAATACAAAGTGCCAAAATACAGTTGAGCGGTCATAGTAGCTACCCGACACTAGGTTTTTCCATTCGTCAGAAGCCCAAAGGACCATCAATGCTTCCGCATATTGTTCCGCACTTAAATCATCTACTGTTTTTCCTTCAGGCAAATTTGTAGCAGTTACAATTACAAAAGTTTCACCTCCAAATGGCTGGTCTCGCCATAAGTTGGTAACAGTGAAATTCGGACTTTCCTTACCGAATGCTAGTGAATCTGATTTATGAACACCAGTTGACCAATCTGCCATCGATTTTTCTCCAAGATATTTCCAAAGGTTGTGTTGCGTTTCATGTATTTAGCTGAAACGCAACACAAGAAATCTCAGAGAATTCTTTGTTCCATTCTTGCAAGTGCATCTGCATATGACTCTCCTTGTCTCGCTCGAAACTTTGCAAAAATTTCACAACAAATTTGCTTTCCTCGGCCCAATGGTTCAATGTGATTTTGAAGTCCTTCGAGCACAGATTGAGCAAAATTTCCATTTGTAGCGGCAAGGGCTTCCATGACCTCACCCCATTTTTCGTTGAAAATTCTCTTTCTTTCATCAACTGACTTTTGACGAAGCAATTCCATTTCGGCAAATCGTTCATCTCGTTCTTGTCTACGAGTCTTTCCACTTGGCATGATTTCATTCCAATAGGCTTCCTGTTTTGCTCTTTTCTTTTCTTCTCGCATTTGTTTTTGCAGTCGACGAAGTTCGATTTCCATTGGTGTGCCTATTCTTCGATCTCCTGTCTTTTGAACGCAAGTGGTCCCAACAATATATTCTTGTCCGTTTGCATCAGAAATGTGACAGAGATATTTGATTGGTCTTCCGCAGTGATTGCAGTGGTCACCTCCAACAGAAAGTCCTGTGAAGTGATAGTGTGGTGTTGAACCGAGAAGAGTTTCTTGGAAGGGATGTACATGATTTGTCATGAGGCCTCCTTTTTGATTTGTGGATGTGATTGATCAAGATCATATCACAACAAGCTCAAATGTCAAGAGATTTTTTTGATAAATAATTGTTTACACTTCACAAGGAGCACCTATGTATTTTTTCAAAATCCTTGTTTTGGCTGTGTTGACCTTTCTCTTCATGACTGTGCCCACCCAAGCTACTCTTCATTCGAATGTTGTAACTCTGAATCATACAGATTACGTTAACATTGACCGTAGTATTGTAAGGGGCGGTAAAACTTATCCTCTCTACTATTCGTCGAGAGAAGATTTATATGCATATGCATACGGTGATATTGCCTGTGAAATGGAAAACATTTATTATGATGAAGTAGTTCAATTACTTGAAGAACTTCATGATATGAAAGCAACAACGTATCGTGACCTAAATGTTACAATCTTTGAGACCAAGGGTCCAATGTATGTTGAGAATGTATACAAGGCAATCAAGAATCATGATGCTTTTCAATACTGTCAACTCAATGGCGTAACGAATCATCCGGATATGGGTCTGACATATGTTGTGCCAATCGATGGTGATATGGGACCACAAGGTATCAATCAAATGCATTGGTTTACAAAGTTTGATCGAATGCTCACGAAGTTTCCAAGTCCATTTACTCCAAAATAATTTATTTTTGAGTGCGTTTCTTTCATAGAAAATGAAGCATTCGACGTTCCGCACTCATATGCTCCCCCTCATCAGTACATCGCTCAAGATAAATCTTAGCAACATGGTCGGAAGGATCTTCTGCGATGATTTCTTGGAACATAAGTTCTGCATTGATAAAATCTTCCGATTGAAATGTGTCATATGCTCGATCAAACAGAGGCAAGAGTCTCTGTTTTCGAGAAATCATTTCTTCAGTATAAACGTCTAAAACTTGAAAAATATCAGTTTTTTCCTGCTTACCTTTGACCTGCACTCGGTCAATCATTCGAAGCCGGTAGCGACTCTCTGGGAGTTTCTGGACTGTATGTCCAGACAACAGCACAGGAACATTATAATACTTTGTCAGTGCTTCTAAACGTGAAGCAAGATTGACTGCATCTCCAATCACAGAAGCTTCCATTCGATCATGAGTGCCTAACGTTCCAAGCATCAATTTTCCTGAATTGACACCAACACCAATTTTGATTGGCTCATAGTCATTGTTGATAAGATAGGTATTGAACACTTGTAATTTTTGAATCATATCGATCGAAGCATCAACAGCATCTGAGATATTTTGATGAAACACTGCCATGATTGAATCGCCAATGAACTTGTTTACAAATCCATGATTTTCTTTGACGATTGGTGTCATATGATTCATAAAATCATTGATGAATTTAAAGTTTTCTTCTGGTGACATCTTTTCACTAATCGAAGTAAAGTTCCGTATGTCGGTGAACAAAATACTCATATCATATTCTTTTTGATTTCCGAGTTCAACTTCGGTAATGCTTTTTTTGTTCAATAATAAATTCAATTCTTCTGGTACAAAACGAGCATAAGATTCTTTGAGTGATACTAGTTCATTCAACTGGTCTTTTTCTGTCTGACGAATCTTCAAAGTTGCGGTGACACCAAGCAAGCAAATCAAACCACCTAACAGAAACTCTGAACTGGGCAATGCATCAAAGGGCACATTGAATTTCAAAATCAAGATGTATTTGAGCGGAATCAACAATAAAAAGACCATACTCACTAGCAATGAAATCGAATATGACTTTCCTCGAATTGACGAAATGGTTGCAAAAATAATCAATGGTATCAATTGTATTGTCCATAAAATAATAATTGACAATGGAGGAATAAAAGATGGACCTAATGGTACTTCGAGCAAAGGATATTGATTCAAATCAGTTTCGAATTTCGTCGGAAAGAAAAATAACAAAATGATATTTGATATGAGCGCAAACCCAGTTACTGATTGCGTAACTAGTTGAATTCTCCTGAGAAGAGGATAAAAATGCACACTCTGTATCATTGTATAAATGAATTGATTATATGCTAATATTCCAGTTGCAGCTACAATTGCATAAAGATTTGAAATTGTAAAAAGTTTTGGTGCATGGATATAATAGCCAATTCCAATTTCTCCAAAAGTATACAAACTGGCAGTGCAGACGGTGATTGTAAAAAGAAAGAAATTGTTTAGGCGAAAATTGATGAGAAGGGTGATCAAAAAGTAAAGTGCAAAGGTCCAAGAAAAAACCACAAAGATGAGTTTTGAAGCAACTGTAAACAGAATTTTTTTCTCAAGTTCATCCCAACCTGCGATATAAATTTGTTCATATGGACGAGTAACGCCAAACCAACGGTTGAACGGACTTGATTTGATCCAACTATAAACTACAACTGAGGATTGCTGGGGAATTCGAATTTTTGTGTTGTCATAGAAATCTGAGCCTGTGAAGGAGTCAAGAATCGAAAAATCTTGATGAACGTAGTGATGTTTTTCGACTGTATCACGATGAGCAACATAAACAATTGATTCATTTAAATTTTCATGAGAAACGGCAAAGTATTCCTGTTTTGTATTATTGTAGATTTCAAAGCGAATCCAAAATCCACGATAATAACTTTGTTGATCTTTTAGTTGGTCGGTCCAGTCTCCCCTTTCAAGTTCAGAAAATGAAAAGTTATGTCCGGACCAAAAATAATTCTTTGATTCAAAATAAGAAACGTAGGTGGGTAGATCAATCTTTATTTGATCTTTTGATGTAATTATGAGTGTTTCTTTTGTGTGTGCAACAAAACTTATAAAAAGCATCACACACAGAAGAAATAATATTCTCTTCATTGAAGCCTTTAGCTCCGAGATTGTTCATCATACTCCAAATCTTCAATAATTTCTCGAAGGCAGTGTTCGGAGGCAATGCTACCATGAAAATTTGCAGAATAAGAATATCGTCCATTTTCATCAGAAGATTTCAATTTAGCAATGACTCTTGCGGAAATTGAACTACATTGATGATGTTGTAATTTTTTTTCTGAATTATTCTCACTATTTGTAATTACTCTCGTTTCAAAAAAAGCAATTGTAATCGAAGATTGTGGATTATAATTTGGTTTTTTTGACCAAAACTTGATACCACTCAAACTTATATCAACTGCCGTTGCATACTCATCACCCAAGCTTGAATGAATGAGTATTGGTAGAAGAACACGATATCTTTTCTCTGTTCTCTTTTCATTTTTTTTGTTTGGCATATTTACTCATCTACTAGGTCTTGAGGGTCAATATCAAATTTTGTGTGCGCTCTACTAAAAAAAATTTCAGGTGGAACTAAAGCAACAACATATTGATTTTTACTTCCTTCTCCTGCAGAAATCCAAGATATACATTTTTGATTGACATTGTGCAATCGGCATCTACCATCAATGCTCAAACCTCTTGCAAGTTCTTTTGCTGATTCCATGCCAAAATATAAATCTTGAAAGAAAAATCCTTCTTTGATTTCAAATTCATCATCTTCTTTTGATTCCAAGTCTTTCTCATAAACTACCACAGCAAAAGCATTTTCTGCATTCAATTTGTCATTGATGTCAAACTCTTTCTTTTTGTTCATAATATTTAATCTCCGTTTGTGTTAAGAATCATCACGCTTCTGATTATTTAGCTTGATTCAGAATGGAGGTTCATTGAGCTTAAGTTTTGGAGATTGCTCTACGGATGAAAGTAAACGATAAACTTTTCGATAGTAGTTGTTTTTTTCTTTTTCTGGATCTGTTGCAACATCAAGTGCATAAAGCAATTCACCTAAGACTCGCTTGAATAATGGAAATTTTCTTTCGTAGTTTTCCCCACCAAAATAGCGAATCTCAATTCTTTCTGAACTCTTTCTTCTCTTTGTTTTATTTCGCTGGGAATAATGCTTCATATTGATATTACTATATTTGTCATTGATCATATAAATCATACTGTTTAGGAATTTTTTACCTTTGGTCATTTTATTTTGAACCAAATCTTCAATGAATTCTTTTTCTCGTCCATTGCTTAGAGCCTTTGCATTATTTTTATAAATTCGTCTTAGTTCTTTTAGAATTTCGCCAATATAATCTGCATGTTTTCGATCACCAAAAAGTTTATCTGACTTCACTTGACCTTCATTTGAAAATAAAATAAATTTCAATGCATCAAAATTTTTCATTCTCTCTGGAGTAAATGAGATGTTGATGTGCAATCCACATTGAGCATTTTTTCGATTATCTACTGTATCATCAGTTGAATGTGATTTTGTGTTTCCATTTCGAGCAATATAATAAAATATTTTTTCCGTTTGTTCGATTGCCTCTTTTGGTGGTAGAGGTGGCGAAACAAATTCAATTCCGCCAATTGTCGCAAGAACAGATTCATCTGTTGTGATTGTCCAACGAGTTGGATCCGAATCCCCACGACGGGTTAGGATCTTTGGGTCTTTGATAAATTTTGGTAGTTTTTCTGGCTTCTTATAATATTTTTTTACCTCATTTGAAATTTCGCTTGTTTGAGTGCTAGTTGTTTTTGTGATTATATCGATATATTTTTTAATTTTTGAATGTTCTTTCGGGTATTTCTGAAAGATATCTTTACGATAATCACCAGGAGCAAACCATTTTTCTAATTTTTCCAACGCAGAGTTAATATATCGATAGGTAAGTTCTTCCAGTTCTTTTCGATCGATACCATTTTGTGAAAAGAAATTTAATAGAACTCGAAGGTCCTTTTGTTCAAAATCATTGAGAATATCTTCTGCTGAAATAAGTTGTGTTTTCTTTTTCTCCATTTTATTTGCAGCAAGCAATCTACGATTTTGTGCTTTTGTCTCGTTGATCAAATCTGCATATTGACCAATAACCAAAACTTCTTCTGCAGTCAATCTTCCTGAATCACGAATAAAGTCTTCATTATAGAATTCAAATTCAAGACCAACTCGAAAATCATTATTATTGAACATTGAACGAATTTGATTTCTTTTTGCTTCAGCTAAGTTTTGTTCTTCTTCAAATTCCTCATCAAATAATTTTCTTGCCTTTATATCTAAAGTATTGAGAGCGGCGTTGGTTTTTCGCTCACGAATTTTTTCTTTATATTTTTTCGGTTTTTGGTTTTCCTTGCTTTCGAATTCTGTTTCATTCAGTTGCCCAAAAAGCCAACGAGCATATTCACGAAGTTTATATTCTCGATCGAATGATTTTTCAAACGCAAAGATCGAAGATTTGATCATATACATCAGTTGATTGCGAATTGTTTTTCTTTGATAGTTCTTTCCACCAATTGAACGAAATTCAACTCGATTCTGATTTTGAAAGTTGATTGCAGAATTTCTTGAACCACCTACAATCACACCAGTAAGAAAGGCATTTTGTTTTGAATTGATATCATCGTCAATAAATTTAAATCCCGTTGGTTTGTTTTGAAGAAATTCAATGATTTTTTCAATTGGTTGTTCACGAAGTTTTCGACGGAGTTTTTTGAAGATTGGTTGTGAATAAACATTGAACTGACGTTCTGGCATGATTTTATACACAAATTGTTCTGCAGATAGCCAATAGAGTTTCAACAAGTCTGCATTTTCAATATTCTTTGACTTCGATGATATTGTAATATGAAGCCCGCATTTTTCATCTGTGCTACCATGTTCATCAATAAATTCGAGAATTTTTGGAATCCAAGAAAGGGTCTGTTGAACCGTCATGATTGGTGTGATTAGCTCAACGCCATTTTGTTTTGTTACTCCAGATTTCGATAAGCTTGAGTCCAATTCAAAGCGAAATTGATTGACTTTATTTTTGCCTGAATGGTATTTACCTAAATGAATGACATTTGGATGATTTTGAATAAAATCTGGAAGAATGCTACGAAACGCTTTTGTCTTGATCTTATTGAGTATTTCCTCATCAGAAGAAAAAGTTGACATGAATTTTTTTTCTTCTGTTTCTCGCTCAACTTCTTCTGAAAAGACTGGATAAAATTCAAATTCGACACCGATTCTCAGGTCTGTTGATTTTTCAATTTTGCTGAATTCTGATTTCTGAATTGCTTCGTGAAGGTTGTGATGAAAATGTTGAAAGGACTGCATAAAGTATTCGAGAAATAAGGAAATAAAAAATGGGGAAGATTTGTTTGATCCTCCCCGCCTTCCTTATTTATGCTATTGCTGTTTTAGTTAACGGTTGTTTCTTCAACACGATATTTATGTCCATTGATGCGGACACTTTCATCCGATGTCCGAACAATTTGATGTCCGGAATAAACTTTTTTATTTCTTTTTTCTCGATCATATTCATTTTTGGCGAGAATATAATCTCGAATGAAATCATTTCGAACAATATCTCCTTCTTGAAATGTCACAATTTTAAAGCCTTTGATTTTCTTTGAGATTTCAAAGAAGTCATGAATTCCACTTTCTTCTTGTTCCAAGTCCATTTGGTAAAAATCTCCAGCCAGCATTAGTGCAGAATTTTTACCGATTCTCGTAACCACATTATGTAGCTCATTGAAAGCAAGATTTTGAATTTCATCGACAAAAATAATTGTATCGTCGATGGTCGTTCCTCTCAAAAAGGATGTTGAACAAAACTCAACCACACCCTTCTTTTCAAGAATTTCCCAAGCATCACCTCTGTTATAAAGTTCATTCACAATGGATACATATGGTCTTTTGTAGACTGCAATTTTCTCTTCTTCTGTTCCCGGCAAAAATCCAATGTCTCTTGACGGAACACAAGATCGACAAATAAGAACCTTACGGTAAGGCGATTGAGAATCAAACACCGCTTCTAATCCTAAGTATATGGAAAGAAATGATTTTCCTGTCCCCGCTGAACCCATTGCGATAATATGATAGCCATCGTAAAACGCATCAAACATATTATTTTGAGTATGATTCATCGGCTCAATTTGACGCAAATTCAATCCACTCATTGGATTTGAAGTTTGTGGTGCTTTTTTTCTTGCCATAAGTAACTCCGTGCTAAGAAAATAGAATTACTCAGGTCTTTCACTCTCTCAGGATGAACTTGACCTGAGCGAGTTATATGTTGTAATCCAGAATTTACCTCCTAAAACAGTTGAAGTTTATTGAAATGCATTTTATAAATTTCACAAAAGTATTTATTTTAATTCTAAATTAGATGATCGAAATTTGCTTTTGGATGTTGTTTTTTGATTTCACGGAGTCTGTCACGAAATCCATTGTCTGGTTTTTTACCAGCCAACACAAAACTATCATAACCAATTCCAGGAAGAGAGAGTTTTTTCTCAAGTATCGAACCACATTCTTCACAATGAAGAGTCTTGTCACGATCTTTGATTGGTACATTGTATTCAAAATTTTTTTCACATTTATCGCAGGCATAATCATAATACGGCATAGTTATCTCCAAAATGGTTTTCATAAATAGAAGTATCATTATCTCAAATATTTATAAAATAAAAAATATGAAATCATTCAATCAGTTCCTCATCGAAGCAAGAAGAAACCCAGAAAAGAACGTCAAACAATTTCCAGTGAAGGCCTTAGAAAAATATAAGGATGACGATGATATCTTTATTACTTTTATTCAAAATGCAAAATCATTTACTGAAACAGGTAAAGATAATTATTTGGCAGCACAAGTTGGCTTGAACACAAAGTCTCGCTACAATACACCAAATGGTATCTACACATATCCGATGGTTGAAGTATTTCAACAGTATGTTCCGGGAAAAGGCTGGAAAAAATTCAATGTACCATTTGCTGGTGATATGCCGAAGATTGGTGTACTTCGACGTGTTGGTAAAAATCATATTGATGATATTGGTTCTGGTGAATATTCGAATGCTAAACTTGCTGGTGATACCGAAAAGATTGCGAAGTATACAACACAAAAACTTGTGAAAATTCTTGGCGTCAAAAATGAATATCTAATTTTCTTGATTGTCTGTGCCACCATTCGTTATGCATTTACTCGAGCATCGAATGACCTACCAGGAATGCAATTTTGGAACGCATCAAGATTATGTGCAGCATTGATTGCTTTAGCACATCAGGAAAAAACTCTCACTGGAGATATAAGTTCTGAACGAGGCAAAAATTATCAAGGAAATTTTCGACTTGGCAGTAGTATGCCAAAAATGTCAGCATGGTGGATTATGGTGAAAAGGAAGACCTTAAGAAAGATTATAATCCAGATACACCAAAAAAGATACCATCAGAATTATTGAGTAAAGTATACACTAAAATTCAGAAAATGAAAGGTAATAAAGCAGAGATGACCGCCGCACATATCTTTGAGCCATCTGGTGATAAGAAAGAAAAAGGTAAATCAAATCCATATGCGAATGCCTGGGCAGTTTTATTGATACAAATTGGCTACGACTCAATTGCCGACCGTGGTGGTAAAAGAGTGATTCATCCTGCAGAACCAACTCAAGCAGTTTTCTTGGCGAGAAGAGGATATAAAGTTCTTGAAATCATTGAAAACCGAACATATGAAGATCGTAAACCCGTTCTTCAGAAATATCGTGAGTTAGAAACAGATGAGAAAAAAGCTGACTTTCTCCAGAAAATGGAAAATATTGGTATCTCACAAGGACAAGAAAATATTCGACTGTGGCGTTTTTTTGAAAAACTCAAATCAAATAGTATTATAGTGAATTCAGATGTGCTGAAAATTTTAGTAAAAAAAGAACCACATACAGCAACAGAATTTTATCGCACAGGACATTCGAATAAAGTGATCAATGATTTGATGAAGATTGGTCTCAAAGAAAAGGCTAGCACACTGACTGTTTATGTGGCAAGAGGACCTGAATGTAAAATTCAACCAG
>Ga0181577_10005113_pt1 | contig 10075 bp, 7 predicted proteins | sample 101ome_21_FD_132468 | JGI IMG/M metagenome (GOLD analysis project Ga0181577, IMG submission 132468) | Coastal salt marsh microbial communities from the Groves Creek Marsh, Skidaway Island, Georgia - 101413BT metaG (megahit assembly) | ecosystem: Environmental > Aquatic > Marine > Intertidal zone... | reverse complement strand
CTGCTAATAAAGCAACAAAGACAAAGAGTACAATTAGCTTTTTGATCTGACTCGATTTCATACTAAAACGCCCAACGAATTTACAACTCGTTGGGCGTTCTCAATAATTCTTGGAAGACTTAGTTCCCGTCGTTACTCAAGAAGCTATAATTCTTGCTGAAGTATAACATCTGTTCTGCATATCCTTGGTCGTGGAACACTTCTAAGTCGGTGAGTTGGTCACCATCAAAAGTTGGTTTCAAGGTAGGCTGAACAAAGCCACTGTATGGAGCTAAATTAAATTGCTCATATCGTTCTTTTACTTCTTTCATCAAGTCTTGATCTGCGATAACACCGTATCCTTCCACTAACGCTTCTGCGGCCTCGTAGTCGCCCTCAGACTTGATTCGCTGAATCTCACGAAGCAAATCGCCGAATAAACCTCTCAACTTATCATAGTCATTCACTATGAAGTAGGTTTTGCCTTCTTTCTCCACCCGTTCAACCACATTTTCTTCAGCACCTTTCTCAATTACCCATTTTGCAATAAGTTGTCGGTTTCGCATGTGATCTTCTTCGACGTTATCACCTTCTTCTAATCGCCGTAGTTGCAACATCAATCCGTTCATGATGTATCCATCGTATTCAGCCTTCCCAACGTCAAGGGTCTCCATCAAGCCCAAGTCCACAAGCTTTTGGTCGTATATATAGTAAAGGGCTACTAGGTCGGCTCTGGCCTCTTCAAGTGTATTGCTGTAGTTCTTTAAGGTCTCTTTTGGAGTACCAACACCTTCGTTAATTTTTCCGGAAGCGTGTCCAATTACCTCATGCATCGCAGTGTGCAGTTTGCCCGCGAGCTTTCCGTGCTTCTTGCGACGTTCAGCCATTTCTTCTGTGTAGTAGAATTCATCTACAGATCCACTTCCTGAAGCATCACTGTACGCTTGTACAATATTTCCCAAACTAACCGACTTAGACCCATGAGTAGCTCTAATCCAGTTACTATTTGGAAGGTTAACTCCTATTGGTGTCGAAGGAGCTGCATCGCCACTTTCCATCGCAACGTTTACCACCTTGTAGCTTACACCTACAACATCTTCCTTTTTGTGATTATCCATGATTGGAGAATTGTCTTCAAACCACTGTGCATTCTCGCTCATGGTCTGCATACGCTTAGAGGCCTCAAAATCTTTTATCTCGATAACGCCTTCAAATGCGCCTTTGTATCCAATTGCATCACCATAAACTTCAATAAAGCCTAGGATAAAATCGATATCACCTTCCGTTGAATTTACCCATGCCATGTTTGTAGCATCCCATTGTTCAAGACTTCCGGTTATGAAGTATTCAATGAGCATTTCGAGGTGCTTCGCTTGTTTGTCGTTTTCAGCCACACCCTTTGCCTTTTCCAACCAGTAAACAATTTTTTCTAGTGCACCGCTGTATAAACCTCCCACTTTGTATGTCAAGTCAACTAATTCGCCATCTTGCTTTACAAGTCTGGAGTTAAGACCATATTCAACAGGGGTTTCATCTCCTTCAACCATTTGAGACTTGTAGTGGTTAATTGCCTCGGCCTCAGTTACGTCGTCGCCATAGTAGTTGTTAGCTGATGCTTGGATCTTGTCCACTCCCTTGTCTTTCACAACTTTCTTGGCCGCAATGGTTGGGTCAAACATTACCGGCTTGAGTTTCTCCAGCATTTCTTCGGCTGTTTCTCCTTCAATTGTTGGCCACTCAGCGTTTGGCGTGTTTGCAACTAATTCGCTGAAATAGTTGGCATCAAAATCTGGATTTATTTTTTTCTCTGAATAGTGATGATGTATACCATTGCTAAACCAGATACGCTTCAAATAAACTTCGAAAGCCTTCCAGTTCTCAGACGTTTTGTCGCCTTCATACTTTTGGTAGATCTCTTCTAAAGTTCTGCGGATTTGTATGTTGTGTTTGTAGTTGCACGCATAAATAATGTCTCGCCCACTAAGCGCAGCTTGAGATAAGTAGTAAACGAGTGCTTTTTGTTTGGTTGTCAAATTCTCGAAACCCGGAACTTGATAGCGTAGCACTTGTAAATCTGCAAAGCGATCCACTTTAACTTCAAACGCAGTGCTGTCTTCAGTTACAACTTCTTCCGTGGTGTTGTTTTCTGTGTTCGTGCAAGCCGAAAAAAATCCGAAGGCCAGTAGAAATAAAACAATCTTGTTTGTCATAAATCGATGATTTCTTTTTTTTGTACGCGTACAAATCAACCACTTTTTACTGAATAACTGGAGGTTTGCCAAGACTTTCCAACTGTAGGGATGCTTTATTACTTTGTTAAAATAACCTTGTTGCTCTGGCAACGTATCTATTTCAAACGGATATTTATTTCCGGTACGGGCAACATCCCGCAGGATAAACCGGTTTTTCTTGCTAGTAATCATAGTAATGGATTTCTAGATGGCGTAATGGTTAGCGCTTTGCTGGTGCCCAAGCCTACCCGGATCTTTGTACGTGGAGATGTGTTCAATAAATCGTGGGCAAACTTTGTTCTTAGGAGCCTCAAGCTCATTCCGATTTTTCGTGCAAGAGATGGCGATGCCCGTACTAATCTGGTGAACAACAACCGGAGTTTTGATCAACTGTATGAAGAGTTTAAGAGGAATCGAGTGGTTTTGATTTTTCCGGAGGCAGATGCTCAAATTGAAAAGAGACTTCGGCCGCTAAAAAAAGGTATGGCCCGCATGATTATCGACATGCAAAGCAGAGAAGATGGAAAGATGCGAGTTGCTGTTGTGCCTTTTGGACTTAACTATACACACTACAAAGATCATCGCAATGAGCTAATGATTCGATTCGACAAGGTCGTTTATATCGATGATTTTATGGACGACTCGGGTAATGAACGCGCTGCATACAATCGATTAACCAAGCACACTGAGGAGGCAATCCGACGAAACATGGTTGATGTTCCAAATGAGGACGAGGCTCTAGTTGAAGTCGCACTTCGCATGGTTCGAAAATTCTACCCGTATCCAATCACTAAGTTTTGGATTGGAAATACAGACCGATTGCAGAAAGAAATTGATGTGGCCAATCGGGTTAAAGCTGATGAGTCGGTGAAGGTGGAATTAGAGAAATATCAAAACTTGTTATCCCAAAATAATCTAAACGAGGTTGGAGTGAACCCGATTAAGTTTTGGGACTACATCTACGTCGCACTTGCGATAATCCCGGGATTCATAAGCTGGAACATTATGAAATGGGGACTCGTTTACGGAAAACGCGTTGTGGATGCACGAATCAAGAAAGACGAACTGTACGAAAGCGTATACTTCGGAATTGGAATGGCGTGGAATTGGATATTGGTTTTGGTTGGTTACCCTATTGTTTTGATTTTCTTTGGCTGGAAAGGTGCACTGGCATGGTTTCTAATTCGTTGGTTCTCGATACCCTACCAACACTGCATCGAAATATTAGAACGAATTCGTGAGCATAAAAAATGGAAATCAGCTCCATCGGTTGTGTCAGAACAACGCCAAAAGCTTATTCAGATATTCAATCTCAAATAAATAAGGCTGTACCTTTGCACCATGCCTTCAATCGCATTTTACACCCTGGGTTGTAAACTCAACTTTTCTGAAACGTCAACTATAGGTCGGCAAGCACGAGAGCAAGGTTTCGAGGTGGTAGACTTCAAGGATGCTGCGGACATATATGTGATTAACACGTGCTCGGTTACCGAGAATGCCGATAAAAAATGCAAACGCACGGTTAAGGAGGCGAAAAAAGCGAATCCGGATAGTTCTGTTGTAGTGATTGGCTGCTACGCACAACTGAAACCTCAAGAAATTATTGATATTGATGGGGTGGATATGGTTCTGGGAGCTGCTGAAAAGTTCAACCTGATGCAGCACCTTGAGAAAATTAAAGAAGAACGAAACGTTGTACTAAACCGCAACATCAAAGAAACCCGTGAGTTTGTTCCCGGTTATTCTTTCGGAGATCGGACGCGTAGTTTCCTAAAGGTACAAGACGGATGCGATTACTTCTGCACGTTTTGTACAATTCCGCTTGCTCGTGGGAAGAGTCGTTCAAACACGGTGGAAGAGACAATCAAAGTAGCGCAAGAAGTAGCTCAGACTGCAGTAAAAGAAGTGGTGCTCACCGGTGTTAATATTGGTGATTTTGGTGTCGATACGGATGAGTCGTTTTACGATCTAATTGTTGAACTCGACAAAGTAGAGGGTGTAGATCGATTTAGGATCAGTAGCATAGAGCCAAACCTCTTGGAAAACAGAATCATTGATTTTGTCGCTCAATCAGAACGATTCGTTCCTCATTTTCACGTTCCGTTACAAAGTGGATCAGATGAGCTGTTGAAAAAGATGCGCAGGAAGTATCTGCGGGACCTGTATTCTGATCGAGTTGCACGAATCAAGCAAATCATGCCACATGCGTGTATCGGGGTAGATGTTATTGTTGGTTTCCCGGGAGAAACAGATGAACATTTTGAGGAAACGTACAACTTCATCCGAGATATGGATGTGAGCTATCTCCATGTATTCCCTTATTCTGCAAGAGCCAACACCACAGCTCGGAAAATGGACGACCAAGTTCCACAAGAAGTAAAAAACGAACGAGCTCAGCGACTCAGAATTTTATCGAACAAAAAGAAAATGGCTTTTTACACTGAGCACTTGGGGACTGTTCGTACAGCCTTAATGGAAGCTGAGAATAAGGATGGATTCATGTACGGATTTACCGAAAACTATGTTAAAGTTCGATTACCTTTTGATGCCCAAAAGATAAATGAGCAAATTCAAGTAGTGCTTAAATCCATCGCGGATGATGGAACAGTAGTGGCGGAAGAAGTGTACGCCATGGACTCGAATCCGACCAAGACAGCAAATACCCTGACAGACTTAGGCTAATCTGTTTCGTAATTCCATTTTTTTATAGGTATTTCGCAGCAATATGTATCCCAACTTTTATCACCTTTTTAAGGACTTGTTTGGTGTAGAAATCTATGGTCTGGTTATTATCAACACCTTCGGTTTCTTCGTTGCCATTGCCTTTTTACTCGCCAACTATAACATGAAGTTGGAATTGAAGCGCAAAGAGTCAGAAGGCCTGCTTCAGGGCATGCAAGCAAAGAAATGGTTTGGTAAAAAAGGTGGAATTTTTGACTATGCGTCCACGGTGTTTTTTGGATTCATATTTGGTTGGAAATTTCTACACCTTCTATTCAATATGGGTTCGAGTTTGCTTGACAACCCGCAACAATATTTGCTTAGTACAGATGGGTCGTTAGTTTTAGGTTTCTTAGGTGCTGCAGTAGCCGTTGGTATGCGATACTATGATGATTTGCAGATGCAGAAAAAGTACCCTGAACCTGTATTGAAAGATGTTGTAATTCACCCACATCAACGTATGGGAACGCTTACATTGGTTGCAGCAATTGCCGGTTTAATTGGCGCAAAGGTTTTCGATCACATGGAGCATTGGGATGAGTTTATCAAAGATCCGCTTGCTGCTTTCGCAGACCCGTTTGCCGGCTTAACTTTCTATGGAGGTTTGATTTGCGGTGGGGCAGCAGTTCTTTATTACGCGAACAAATACAAGATCAACTGGAAACATATGTTGGATGTTGGCGGACCAGCGATGATGCTTGCTTATGGTGTTGGCCGAATAGGCTGCCACATGTCTGGCGATGGTGATTGGGGAATTCCTAATAATGCACCTAATCCGGGACTTCCGGATTGGATGTGGGCTTATACCTATCCGAACAATGTAGCTCAAATATGTAATCCTGTAACCCATGCGGGTTGCCCGGAAGGAACAGTTCCCGAATTAATCTACTCGGTTTGGCCAACTCCCTTCTATGAGGCAATCGCGTGTATAGCGCTTTTTGGTGTTCTCTGGTATTTAAGAAAGCGCATCTCAGTTCCTGGGGTGATGTTTAGTTTGTACTTATTCCTTGCAGGTTTTGAGCGTTTTTGGATCGAGAAAATTCGGGTAAATGCGACGTATAAAATTGCTGGAATGGAAATCACACAAGCGGAAATCATTTCCACGGTGATGATGATAAGTGCCGTAATTCTGTATTTCTTTTTTAAACAGCTCCACAAGAAGTCAGAGAAAACTATTCCGACGTAACATCCGTTCAAATGTGATTACCAATCAGGTAACCACCTGTCCAAGCTGCTTGAAAGTTGAATCCACCGGTAATGGCATCTATGTTTAGGACTTCACCGGCAAAGTATAGACCTCTTAACCGTTTGGCGCTGAAATCAGTTGGGTCAATCTCATTTAGGTTAATCCCGCCTGCCGTGACAAATTCCTCCTTGAAAGTCGATTTGCCGTTAATCTCTACTGGGCAGTCGCATAGTAATTCTTCAAATCGTGCTACTTGCTTTTTCCCAATTTCCGCATAATTCCGCTGTTCCGGAATTTGAGCAACCTCGCAGACACGCTTCCAAAACCGTTTCGACAGATTAAAAAGAGGAATGTTGTGCACATGTTTCTTGGGGTGATCGGCTTGACATTTTTTAATCGCGTTGCGCAAATCTTCTTTTGTTCGACCCACCCAGTTTACCCGAATAGTTGCCTTATAGTTTTCGTTGTCAAAACGAATGGCCTCCCAAGCGGATAGTTTTAGTATGGCTGGTCCCGATAAACCTTCGTGAGTAATTAATAAAGGACCGGATTGAGATTGTCCTTTTTGTAGTTTTACCGACGATTCAGGGAAGGAGATACCGGCGTGATCTCGAATTAGTTCGTGTTGTGCATGAAGGGTAAATAAGCTCGGAACAGGTTCAATTACATCCAATCCAAGATCTTTACACAATGACCATATAGCACTGTTGCTACCACTGCAGATTACTAGTTTTTCTGTGAAGTAAGTTTCTGTTCCAGTTTCTATCTCCCAGCCATTTTCGTGGAAGCATATTTTGTTGACCCTAGGCTTTAGTCTTACATCAACACCGTATTTCTCAACTTCGCTAATTAATGTATTCGCAATACTGGTTGATTTGTTGCTAACGGGAAAAACTCTTCCATCTGCTTCTGTTTTAAGACGGACACCTCTTTCAGTAAACCAACGTTGAGTGTCGTCACTTGAGAATTGACGGAATGGTTCAACTAAGAAATCATGGCCTCGTGGATAGTTTCTGGCCAACTCGTCCGGTTGAGAAATGCGATTGGTTAAGTTGCATCGACCACCACCGGAAATGAGAACTTTGGATAAGACTTTATTACTCGCCTCCAATATTGCGATGCTCGCTTTCGGATTTTGTTTACCCGCTTCAGCCGCCGCAAAAAAACCAGCTGCACCTCCACCAATAATTAGTATATCGAAGTTGACTTTCACTTAGGCCGAGATCTGAACGCGATAACCACTATGACTTCTGATGTTGATTACTGTCCCATCATCAAACATCAGGTATTGACCTTTTATTCCCATCAATTTCTTCGAGATAAGTGGAGACTTATCCAATTTTATGCTCTTTACTTTGGGAGGATGGGCGAGTATCGGGTATTCGATATCAAGAATCGTTTCATCACCCAAGACGTATTGCTGTAACTCAACCGGTATGTGCTTCACCAACATGTTTTTCACCTCGTACAAATCTGTAGGGCTTAAATCACCTTTGAGCATACGTTGCCAGCTTGTTTTGTCTGATATGTGCTCTTTAAGTGCTACTTCAATTAACCCAGCTGCCTGGCGATAGGGAGTTTCTGCAATCCGTAGCGCTTTAACTGCGCCTTGATCCATCCAGCGATAGGGTACCTGAGTATTGCGGGTAACCCCAACTTTGGTGCCGGCAGTTTGAGCTAAGTACACGGTGTGAGGAGTCATGTGATTTTTCATTTCCCACTCAAAATCACGTAAAGCTATTCCCTCGTGTATCCTACTCAACTCCGGACGAATGATACTGGGAGAGGCTTGGGGTGAGTTCATAAAAGCATCGTAACTCATTCCTTCGCCGAAGGCTTTTTTGATTTTCTTGCCTGAAATAACACAGTGAATCTCGTGTTGAAACTCAATGTACAAAGCTCGACCAACGAGGTCGTTCAATGGGATAATTTCACCTGCTTCAAGAACGTCGTAAAGTCGAAGTCCATAGTTGACTTTCCCATCTATAAGCTCGGTTGCCATCTTCCTGAGATTTCCTTCAATCTGCATACGGCAAAGTAAGCAGGAATCATCTGAATTAAGACGACTCACATTCGAATTCATCTATCTTCGCCGCATGAAACGATTTTGGATTGTTCTCCCGATTGCGCTGTTCGTATTGAGTTGCTCAGACCAGAAAGAATCGGCAGCCCCTGAACCACCATTTTTAAAGTCGGCCACAAAGGATTCAACACCAACCTACGAAGAAGGTATGGCCTTCTGGGAGCAAATGGCAAATCACTACGACGAGATTGAGATGTTTTCGTATGGTGAGACAGACGCAGGACTTCCACTTCATGTTGTGATAATTGACGGGGAAAGACCTAGACCTATTGGAGCTTATAAGCAGGGGACCAAGCAAGTAATTCTAATTAATAACGCCATTCATGCAGGAGAGCCCGATGGTGTTGATGCGTCCATGATTCTAGCGCATCAGCTAATGACAGAACAGCGATTCAAAAAGTTGCTGGAGAATACAACGGTTTGCATTATCCCGTTTTTCAATATAGGCGGAGTTTTAAATCGAAATACGTCAACTAGGGCGAACCAGAACGGTCCTGCCGAGTATGGATTCAGAGGTAATGCTCAAAACCTTGACCTCAATCGAGATTTCATAAAATGCGATTCAAGAAATGCACTCACGTTTGCCACCTTGGTAAACGAGCTTGACCCGGACTTGTATATCGAAACCCACGTAAGCAACGGGGCTGATTATCAGTATACTTTGACCTATTTGTCTACACAAGAAGATAAGCTTGATCCGGTTCTGGGTGAGGCGATGAGAAATAGGTGGACCCCATTTGTGGTGGACCATGTGAGAAAAGCCGGATTTAAAGTGTCCCCATATGTAAATGTTCATGGTCAGCCACCGGACAACGGGTTTACTACATTCTACGATTCACCAAGGTATTCCACAGGTTCATTGGCGCTAAGGCAAACACCCGGATATATCACTGAAACGCATATGCTTAAGCCATACGCAAAGCGTGTCGAATCCACGTTGGAGTTTTTAATGGGCTGCGTAAAACTGAGCAACCAATTTCCAATTCGGCGAGCTGTGGACGAGTCACGTAAGCGGATGAAAGAGAAGATTGAATTTGCCTTGGACTGGACGGTAGACTCGTCGGAATACAAAACACTCACTTTTGAGGGGTATGTGGCAAAGTATAAACCAAGTGTGGCTACAGGTTCCGAGCGACTTTTCTATGATCGAAACGAACCATTTCAGAAAGAGGTTAAATACTTCAATCGCATGAAACCTACCACTACGGTGACAGCACCTGAGTTTTATATTTTGAGGCGCGGATTCGTTGATGTCGAAGATCGATTAAGGGCATTTGGAGTAACGTTTACCGAAATGGGGAAGGATACCTTAATGACGTTGGAGACATATCGGATCAAAGATTACAAGACCTCAACTTCGGTTTTTGAAAAGCACTACGCGCACACACATGTGATTGTAGATACATTTGTTCAACAGATTCAAATACGCAAAGGTGACTGGATGATACAGCTAGACAATCTGCACCGTAGATTTCTGGTTGAGGTTATGGAGCCATTCGGGCCAGACTCGTATTTTAGATGGAACTTTTTTGATGCGATTCTTCAGCAAAAAGAATGGTATTCGTCCTACGTGTTTGAAGATGAGGCAGCAGACATGTTAAACAAGAACCAAGAACTCAAAATCGAGTTCGAGACAAAAAAAGCATCGGACCCCGCCTTTAAGGAAAATCCTCGTGCACAACTCTATTGGTTGTATACACATTCAAATCATTATGAGAAGGAGCACTTGCTTTATCCAGTTTATCGTGGAATCGAAGGCTGCTAGTCAAGCCACGAACGCATCAATGAACCCTGCAAGTCTGTGACGTCTGAGTTGGGTTTCAATGTGTAGTTAAATTCCAAATTTCCAGTAAGCACAACGGTCGTATTGAAAAT
>Ga0181577_10005110_pt1 | contig 10078 bp, 5 predicted proteins | sample 101ome_21_FD_132468 | JGI IMG/M metagenome (GOLD analysis project Ga0181577, IMG submission 132468) | Coastal salt marsh microbial communities from the Groves Creek Marsh, Skidaway Island, Georgia - 101413BT metaG (megahit assembly) | ecosystem: Environmental > Aquatic > Marine > Intertidal zone... | reverse complement strand
AGATACATAACTAACATGTACCCAATCAGGGTTATCGTCTGTTCCAAATTCCCATATAAGCTGATCAAAATCAAGATTGTTTTTTATGTAGTTATACATTTCCGCGTTTGATTTGTGACCATATACGTCATCAATATCAATTGCGCGGCCTTCACAATGTTGTGATTTTGAACTGCCTCCTATGGCTTTGTTTAGTTCTGGGGATCTAAAAAAAGAATTAATTTTTATTGGGCCACCAACCCATTTTCTTAATGGTTCAAATACGTTTTCTGCTATAGCTACCATATTTACTAATTGGTATTCGCTAGGTATATTTTCTATACCTTTTCTTTTAGCTGTATATGATTCAATTGCTTCACGGAAGCTTATATGCTTGCTAATTTTACTCATTTAATTAAATTTATTCGTTTAAACAACCCTCTAGCTCTTTTACTTTAAGTTTTAATTGATCAACCTCGATAACAACTTTTTCTTGATATTTTTCTAAATAGATTAAACGCATGTTTTGTTCTGCATCATCAGGCAAAGCCCCTAACTCCCCACGTGGCCATTTAACTCTAAACTCAGAGTTCATTTCAAGTTCTGACTCCATACGCATAAGGGCTATATGCATTTGTTGTATTTCAGCTATTAATGTAAAATAAACCCCTGCTATAGAAATTAAACCTGCACAAATAGCTAGAATTGTTTTTACATTAATGTTAAACTTTGTGTTTTCACTAAGCTCTGCCATTATTTTTTATTTTTAAGATCATACCATTTTGTAAGAGTATATCCTATGGTAACTAATAATAAAGCTATTTTTAATCCCATTTCTATTTGCGTAAAAGTAGTTATACTCAATGTACTTCCATTTATAATGTAAAGTTTAAGTTGTTGCAGGTCCATTTTATTTTTTTCTTTTTACAGATTTAACACGACGAGGTTTACCAGCCGGTTGGCCTAATCTTTTCTTTTCAGCAATTTTTTTCTTTTTTTCGGTGGCTGACATCTCCGATGCAGTTTTTGGTGTTTTACTTGATATGCGCTTTTTAGGGCGGCAATATGGTACCCCTCTTCCGTCACCTTTTGTTCTGCCGCAAGGTTTACCTGTACGCACATCAATCCATTCTTCTTTAAACCAACGTTTAAGCGATGCTCCTTTTTCAGTCTTTCTGACTTTTTTAAACGGTGATTGATACATTACTTTTTACTTTTATTACCCCAGTTAGCAGCACCAACTTTACGACATTTAGCTATTGCTCCGCTTGCATAAGCAGACGGGAATACTTTATATCTTGCTTTCACTTTGCGGTAGCAAGCGTCTTTTTTTTCAAATGGTGAGTTTGATTTCATAATTTATTTGTTTCTTCTAAGTAATCTAATAATCGTTTGCCTTTATTTTGTTTTTTCCAATTTATATATTCAGCTTTTTCTGTTGAGCTCATTGCTTGTATGGCATCTATTTCTTTTTGCCTTTTTGCCGCCGCCTGTTCTTTTCTTTTTCGAGTAGCTTCTAAAGCTCTTGTTTCTTTAGCGGTAGTGTTGATTAGCTCGTGCTCTTCAATTTCAGCGCCAACTTCCCATGCTTTCCAACCAAGAGCCATCGCTATTCTTTGCATATCTGAATTACGTGCATCAAGTGCTTCCGTAACTGCATCAATTTCTGCTACAGCTCTATCAAGTGGTAAGTTTATTGTAGCCGATACTAAGTTACCTAATACCTGATATGCAGGGCTCAATTGAAACTTTCCATCTATCATTACCCCAAAACCTCTTGCTTCAAGTACGTCTCTTTCATAATCCATAGCTTCTAATGAATTATAAAACTTACGAGCTTTAGAACCAATTGGGGGAGATATGTTTATTGCTTGCAATAATATCTTAGCATTATCTTTTTGGAACGGATCTTTTTCTTGCTGACGCATATATTCAATAAGCACATTTTTAATCGTGGATGCAACTGCACCGTATAGCCCTGATCCTCTGAGTGTTGTATCAAGCATACTGTTCAAAACATTTTGAACCTTTTGCTCTTCTTTTCTTTCAATTTTATCAAGCTCCTCGGCAGTTAGGTTTTCTTCGTCTTCATCATCAAATCCTGGCAGCAATGTAAATAGCCCTTGTTGTAATGTAGAGAAGATTAAGTTTTGGATAGCTGTATAATATGTAATACGACTTAAATATGTCATATCACTTTGAAATTGGTTTTTACCTTTAATACGTCTTCTGTTAATTAAATCTTGAAAATCACGCTTTTGAAAACGGGTAATCTGCATTGGTGTATTTTGGAAAGCTAATATAAGTCTTCCCATAGTGCCTGCTTGCTGTTTTGAAATAAGCATTGGATCACCAGACTGCTGCGTTTCATCTGATATATTTGAAAAGTCCTCCCACGCTTTTGCTTCAGCTTCAGCGTCATCAAAACCTTTTTTCTTATATGTATTGATTCTGTTACGGTAAAACGCCGCTCCACCTGTTGCAATTGCAAAGCTATCTGCTATTTTGGTGGGTGTAAAGCCTATTTTAAGTAGATAGCTAATCATTGCTAAAGGTTTATTTTTAGCGTTCTTAGCCGCTGCTGCAATCTCCGCTTCTTGTACATCGCTTTTCAATCCGCCTCTACGTTCTTTAAGCTTTGGTGAATTAAATATTGTTGTCCAATCTTTTATATATTGCGGAAAGTTTGCAAATGCAGCTGCTGCCCTTAATGGATGGTTGTCCGTGTAATTTAAAAAGTTTACAGTAGATAATAACTGTAAAGTAGCAGATCTTCTGTTAAAGAACATAATAGCTCCGACAGAATTGTTTACCCAGTTATTCCATTTGTTTACAATAGAATCACTACCAGAAGGTCTATTGCTGCCTGTACGCATTCTATAAAGAATATCTTCAAAAGATTGTCTTGCACTTTTACCAAGCGTAGCTTCTATTTTATTAAGATTATCTGGTGAAAATATTTGTTCGGTATTTTCAATAAACTCTTTTAAATAAAACTTTCTGTTTACGTTTAACGCAATATCAGTAAGATCAGACAAAGTCGTTTGAGCATCCCAATATTCAGTAGGGTCTGACCAACTATCTTGCTTACTAATTGCTAACAGCCCGTTTGCATATGCCTGCAATATTGGTGTTTTATAAATATACTCAACCGCTTTCCTTTGATCTGTTTCCGTAAGCTCAGGAATTGTTTTGTCAGATTGTGTCCATAAATATATACGTACAGCTTGATCTACAGTTATATCCATTCCAGGTACTTTCTGATTCATGCTTTGAATTCCTGCTGCTTTTAAATCTGGTCTAAATATTTTACGCAAAGCTTTAAAGTCATTCATTATAGCTTGCTTAGCTTTTTCCATAGCGGCTATACCTCTAGTATACGGTGCAACTACGTGATCTTTAAAAAATTCTTTATCAGCTTCGCCTTGCCTACCGCTACCAAGAAGTGAATAATATAAGCCTCTAAAGTCTTCAGCAGATGGTGGCAAAAATAATTTAAACATACCTTTGTTAGCACCTATCCTACGGGCTACGACTCCTGATAATCTTTTGCGGGCTGAAATACCTGAAGCACGTTCTATTATTTTATTAAACTCAGAATTTAGGTTTACTCTTTTCTTTTTGCTGAATTTAACCATTCCAGGTACTTTAGCTAATACCTTTTTCTTTTGTGCATCTGTTAAAGCTTCAAATGATGTCGTCGTCCCTGCAACAACTGCATCACTCATAGCTTCTTTAGGAAACATTTGTCTTGCAACAACCTGGCGCATGTCAAATATATCTTTTTTGTCAAGCTCGGCTTTTGTAAGTGATATTAAATAATCCTGCTGTTGCTCGTATTGCTTTTTAAGGCCTTTAGAAAATTTTGTATTTTTAACAGCCTTTAGTGCAGCAACATTTGTATTTTTTAATAAGTTATTAAAAGATGCAATGCTATACACACTTTCAGTTGTTTTTTCTGCAATTGCATTAGAAGCTTCAGTTGATAACTCTGGTTGTAATCGTGGAATTAAATTATAAGTACCATCCGCATTTTCCAATGCTTTCCAAGATGAGACTTTAGCTTTCAGTTTGCCTTTTAGTTGCGGAATATTCCACCCAAGCGGGTTATCGCCCAATGAAACCATTCCTATATCAGCATAGTTTAAATAGTTTACTGAATATTTTTTATTTTTGTAATGCTCATAAACGTATTCAACTGGCAAATCAAAATCATAAAAGTCTGTAGCTTTATATATAGAGCCATACTCATCTTTTATTTGAGCCAATTGATCTTCAGTAATTCTTAAGTTAGATTTTGTTACATCAATACCAATGCTCTTAAAAAACTTAATACGATCTTTATATTTTTTATTATTTTTTAAATTATAATAAATATTGTTTATAAAGTCGCTTTTTGTTTTAGGATTTTCAATAAGAGCAATATCATCTGGTATATTAAAATAATCACTCATATTAGTTGACCCTAAAAATGCTGTTTTTATAGATTTTATTTCTATAGGTATTGTAGCACCTTTATATTGAACTAATAAATCTGGTATAGTAGCATCTGATCCACCTAAAACTTTTCTAGCAGCCTTTAAACTTTTTACAGGCTTATTTGTTTTTGGGTCTATAACTAATAAATCTTTATTTAACTGAGCCAATCTGTAAACAGATTGTAAAGCGTTATCTTCAGCTACAAAGGCAGCTCTTTGATATACACCTTGCGTGAAATTGGTACCGCCTTCTAAATCATTCAAAATAACCTCAGCATTACCTTTATAAATAGGATCAAGGTCATTTATTATTTTTTTAATAGTAGCTTTTCTTTTAGCAATGGTAGGTTGATTCCAAGCATTGACTAATTGTGTAGTTAAAAACGGTTGCGCAGAAGCAACTCTAATTGCCTCTATTGCTTTTTGTTTTTTACTAAACTTAATTTTACCTCTTTCAAATTGTTTGTTTAAATCAGCAATATAATTATCTGCTAGAACTTCGCCTCTTAGCTCTTGATTTTGTTCAAAAGCTTGTGCTATTTCGGATTCATTATTATCAAGCTCTTCTGCAAAAATCTCAACACCAATTTCACCAGCTAATTCTTTTGCAAGAGATTCTTTTCTACCGCGAATAGGTGTTCCGTCTTCAGTCGTTACAAAGTTTGCAAATTCAGTATCATCTATTTGATCAGCAGGTACTCTACGCACTATTTCCAAACCAGCAGTTTGACCTCTGCCTTCTGTAGTTTCTCTATCTATTTTTTTTCCTATCCAATCTGGGTAACGTAAAAATTTGCCATCAACTTGTTTTTCAATAGCAATAGGCATACCACCTTTAACATCTTTACCGCTATCTTTACCCATTAGCCATGTTGTTGTTGCATTCTCAGCAATAGCTTTTTTATTTTTAATTGTCCAGTTTCTAAGCTTTTTGCCTTCTTTGCCGCCCATTGCTTTTTTAATATCAATGTCAAGCTGTTTTGCTACCGACTGCACAAACTCTTTTATAATAGGCGTGGTATTTACGTTTTTAGATACTGCAGTATTTAATTTGTTTTTAAGTGTTCTAACGGTCTGTAATACTTTGTCTTTAGCTTTTTCTATAACGTCATTACTAAATACCTTAGAGTCTTTTATTTTAACATATCGCGGCTTTTCTTTAGCCACTCTTTCCTGTGTTTCTTCAACAGTAACCTCTTCTGCTACTAATTGTCGTGTTCTTGGTTCAACAGGCGCAGCTTCAACAGTAATTTGGCCAAATCCTGGAGTTTTTTCTATAACGCCTTGCAATCTTCTGCCTATTTGACCGAATATATGTGTTGTAAGTTTTGTGCCTTTTGCAGGATTGTATGTTTTAACCAAGAAAGGAACGCCATTATCACCTTTTTCAATACCTGTAGATGTTCTATCCACAATTTGAGGCGCAAGTTCATCAAAGCCCGGTACATCACGTCTAGCTTGCATTAAATAATTAATATATGGCTTCCATGACTCACCTATAATATAACCTAACCCAAGCTTAGTATTTTCATCAAGTGCATTCCATTGCTCTTCTGTAAAATTAGGTGTGCCATCATCATTTAAGCTTATGTCTAAACCGTATATTTCTGCAGCTTCATTAAATGTTTTATTTACAGAGCTGAAAAGATCTTTTTTATTTTCAGATGTAAATTCAGTTGCTTTAGGTAAACTAAATTTTGTTACTTTAATATTTTTTAAAACCTGTTTTGCTTTAGTTTCAATAGCTTTTACTTTGCCTTCTAAAACTTTTTTACTTAAACCAGAAAACTCACCTTTATTAAAGCCTTTTACAAAACTATTTAATAAATCAAATACGTCTTTACCAGTTTTTATAGTTGTTATTTCGCCTTTTTGTTTTGGTGGTTTAATTTTTTGCCATTGCTGCCAAAGCTTATTTCTAAGCGTTGTATCTTTAGATACATCAATATCATTAATATATTCTAATGCAGCAGCTAATTTTTCTTCAGCAATATCAGCTTCGCTAAATTCATCAGCAGGGTAATTTTGTTCAACTTGTTTGAATATTTGTTTTGCTTGCTTATAGTTTTTATTCATATAAGACTCTAAAACATTAGCAAGTTCAACCATATCAGCGTTATTGTCTAATAACTTTCTAAATATAGTTCCGTGCCCCACCTCATGTAATACAGTACTACCAGCGGAATTTTCAATTGCAGCATCCTCTACGGCAAAAGCTAATGGTAACCCGTCTTTTGCACCCATAAAAAAACCGTTAACACCACCTTCGTTTACAGCAGCATCTAATTCTTTTTTAAGCTTTACTTTTGTTTCTTTATCTAAATTAGATGCATCAATTTTTTCTTTACCTAATTCTAAAGTTTCTTTATTATTTTTTCCTACAATAATATCAAAGTCAAGATCAAGCTCAGCAGCAGCAACTTGTTGTATTTTGTTAGCTTGTTTTCTTGTTTTTGAAAATTGAGCTTTAGTTAATATAGCGTCTTTAGCTTTTTCGTTGTTATCTATTCTTTGAGCATTTTCCCGTATTAAAGATTGCTTTGTGGGTGCATCTAAATTAGGATTACTGTTTACTTTATCGATGCCTCTTTTAGCTCTATACGTATCAGCCTCTATATCTAGTAATACTCTTTTGTCAGAATTGGTTAAAGAATCAACTCTTTTATCAACTTCGCTTTTGTCTTTTATATTTTCAACAATTAAGTTATCAATTTCTTGCTGCATTGCATTGATAGCACTTTGTGCTTCAGTGTTGTCAGCTAATTTTGTATTGGTTTGTATATCACCAATTTTTTTACGAAGTTCAAATATTCTACCTAATCTTTCATTTATAGCTTTTTGTTTAGGTGAGGTTGTAAAAGCTTTATAAACATCCTGAGCTAATACAGGCGCTTGAAACCCAAGCCCTGACATTATCGCTCCTGTAAGATATGCTTCTCCTAAACCACTGGTAATAGAAATATCTTTATCAAGAATATATTTATCTGTAAAGTTATTCATTAATTGGGCAAAAAATTCAGCCCCACCTTCTTTGTTTACATTTACTCCGTAGCTTAAAGCTCTTTTTGATAATTTAAAGTTTTCTAATGAATATTTGCTACCCGCTAATTCATAAGCTTTCTTAAAATTGTTTTTGCCAAAGCCCATATAGTTTATAGCTCTTTTAGCTTGACCAAGAGATACTCTTTCTGTTATGTATTCTGCAGCTCCATATAAAATGCCTGAGCTATAAAATTGTGCGGCTGATATTTTAACATTAGGATCAAACTCCATTTCAAGATCCATATCGTTAAACTTATTACCTGCAGCACCAGCTGAAATAGCAACAAGCCCTGCGCCTCCGGTTCCTAAAGTAACAGCAGTGTTAACAGCTTGCTCAGAAAATAAATCGAGCATAAATTCACCAAAGTCTTCTATGTTTTTAACTTCACCAAGCTCTTGGCGTTTTTTAGTGCCTTCTTCAATTTTTTCTACTTGATCATATAAAGCATCAACACCGCCTTTAAATTCATCTGAAGCAAAATAGTTATTAACTCCGCCTAAATACATTGGCACATATGTACCAGCGCTAATGTCAGAACCTGTAAGCCTTTTTATTACTTGCTGAGGTGTTAATTCATATAATACGCTCCCTAGGCCAGCTATTGTTCTTACCGATGTACCAGATATTCTATTAGAAATAACATCTAAATTGTTATAAGTTCGTTGCGTCATATCAGCTATTTGCGAAAACTTATTTGATTTAGTTTGTAATTTTTCTAACTCATTATATAAATTGGTATATATATCGTAAGTTGTTTTGCGTGTATTGAGAAGATCATTATATTGATTTAAATCTTCTTGTGTAACAGAAGCGGGCTCATTATTAAATTTATATTCTAATGCTGATAAATTTACGTCAGTTGTATTTAATATTTGAGCATGCGTATCAATACTTTTCATTGTGCCCTCAAAATCTTCACTGGCTTTTAAGGCTTCTTCTTTAAATTCCTCTGTTATTTCTGCTCTACCAACAGAATATTCAATTTCTTCTTTTGTAGGCGGAGCCAAAGGGCTGCCCATTCTGGCAAACTTTTTTAGTCTTGCCCAGGAATACCAGCTTCCAAATACATCATCTTCGTATTCTTCTAATATTTCTTCTTGTTTGGCTTCTAAAGCTTTTTGCTTTTGTGTATCAATCCACATTTCTTTAGCAAGCTCATTCCATTCAGGCTCTGGTATCGCTAAAATATCAATATTTTTATTTAATGCTAATTGTTTTTTAGCATCAGATATAAAATCTTTATATATAGGCTCTTCAATAGTTTTAATTATATTGCCACCTTCAATCATACGATCCAACTTAGGATCATATACAAGTTCTCTTTCTTGTACCGTTTGCGTTTCAGAAGCTTTATTTTCAATTTCCGCAATTTCTTCAGGCTTTAGCTCGGTTGCTTTTAAAGCCTCCATTGCACGGCTTAATTTTTGCTCATAGTTATTATCCTTTGGTAAATCCAAAGAAATATCTTCCGAAACTAAATCCGTATCTGGCTGCTCCGCCGTTACTTCCGGTCCTACAGCTGCAGCCTCCTCCACAGGACCTATTGTCTTTTTTACACTCTGCAAAAAAGGGTCTTCAAATTCTTCTTGTTCTTGAACATCTGGCTCAGGCTGAACTTCTGCCATGCCTTTTTCTCGCATTGCCTGCATAAACTCTTCAAAAGTTAAATTTTGAGCATCAGCTGCAGCTTCAAGCTGTTCTAGTGAATATTGCTTGCCGTTTAATTCAAACATAATTTAATTTTTATTTATTTACCCTTAACTCAGGCTCTATAAGCCCGAATGTGTCATATAATCCTTCTAAAGTAGTAGTATTAGTATCAGCAGCCCAGCCAAGTGTTGTTTTATTTTCTACTCTAGCATATTTTCCATTATCAAGCGGTATTAATTTTGCAATATCCTCATCTTTCATACCTGCAGTGTCCACCACTTTTACTCTAGTAGTACCTTTTGTAAATGTATTTCTGTCACCGCTAACTATACCTTCTATACCTGCAGTAACTACTTTTTCGGTTTTACTAGTTGTACTTGCTTTAGGCGCTTCTACCATTGTTCTGTTATAATTATCTTTTGTAGCAGCTTCAACTTTCATTAGAGCCATATCACCAAGATAAGAGCCAACACCCGCGTTAAATATAGCTGCTTGCTCTTTTGTAAATTCGCCTGTTTCGGAATCATATGCTAAATCTTCAGGCTCATAATCTTTCAAAGCGGGAGCAATAGTATTTTTCCATATAGAAACTTTTTGAGCATGCGTCATGTCACCCATGGCATTCATCCCCGCATCTGTATATTGTTGTATTATACCTTCTGTGTCTACTATTTGATTTGTTGTAGTTATTTTTTTACCATCAACTATTTCAGTGACTGTTTCTAATTCCGGCTGCCCATTTTCATCTAAAGGTGCATATGAAGGATTTATTGAACCATCTTCATTAAATATACCTGTATTAGCTATAGTTCCCTCAACCTTATTGTTGTAGTCAGGTACCTGAAGCACATTGTCTAAATCCAGCTCCGCTGTATTTAAATCAAATGTTTCTGACTTTCCGTCTTCATTTACAAATGTATAACGCATT
>Ga0181577_10005107_pt1 | contig 10079 bp, 16 predicted proteins | sample 101ome_21_FD_132468 | JGI IMG/M metagenome (GOLD analysis project Ga0181577, IMG submission 132468) | Coastal salt marsh microbial communities from the Groves Creek Marsh, Skidaway Island, Georgia - 101413BT metaG (megahit assembly) | ecosystem: Environmental > Aquatic > Marine > Intertidal... | reverse complement strand
CTTTTTCGTCAATGTCTTGTGATTCGCAGGTTTCTTCCCAATGAGCATCGGCTTGCCATCCGTAAGCCATGAAAATTTGTTTTGCTATGCGGTTTGCGTCACGCCTGTTCATCATGCCACCCCATCTGCACAATCTTCGCACCATTGAGTAGGTGCCGACCTAAAGTCGATTGCCTGCGCTTTAGTGTCAAACTCGCAGCACATATCGTGTGCGTCGCAAATAAGCATCCACGGAAGGTCATCGCCTTCTGTAAGGTAAACGTAGGTGCCGGTTTCTCTTGCTTTCGTTTTCTGCATGTTTGTAGTATCGCATATTTGCAGACCCTTTGTCTAATACAAACATACTATTTCTACAAAAATGTTTTTTAGCGGGTTTTGCCCCACCGTGCATCCGACCGATCAACATACGTGATCACCAACGGCAACACGCTTGCGACCCCGGCGGCGAGGTAGGTGCGAAGATCGCCCCAACCCACACCAACCACATCGCCCCCGTCCGCGAGAAAGAGTGCCAACACCGTTGACGCAAAAACCTTCCCCCACGACTTCAACACCTTTTGCATGTTTGCCCCTTTCATTTCGCGCACGCCTGCACATCGATCAACACATGGCATTTGCCGTAACAATACACGTGTATACACCCGGTCGGATCGACCGGAACCCACGCACTATTAGCGATAGTGTCATCACCTTTATAGTTCACGTTCGATACGTCCGGGCGGTCACCGTCACCCCACAACGTTAAAAACCCGTCAGCCTCAGCAGCCACAACGGTGACGTTAACAAACACCGCATCTTTGTAGCCGGTCTGCACACGGCGTGTTTCGCCGTCATCAAACATGCCGCCGTCTTTGCGGGAATCGTAAACACGGGTTGGGGTCACTATTTTCATTTCGAAATCCTTTGCGGGTTGTGGTTGCGGTGCTCGAGGTTCAAACACCTTGTTTTGTATCTGTGTATACACGCCGTCGCCGGGGCAACGGGTAGACCCTATATCACGATGACCGATCACCGGCACATCACGCCCGATCTGTGTACGGGCAAATTTTACGAGGCTACGCACCGTGTCTACCATCGCCGGGTTGCAACCGTCTTGCCAGTCAACCAACACTTGTATAACCCACGTTACACCGTTGTAATTTTTGTTAGCTGCCGGAATGAAATCAACACCGCGGATCTCCCACGACTTACCTTGCTGATCCACAGCAACGCTATATCCCAACGAATAGCCCCGGTTGTTTACGTAGCCACGTTGCGAACCCTGCAACAACTGTGCCGTATTCGGATTAATCGTTTTCGCACCGCTGTAATGAATCACAATGTTCTCAACACGCGACCAGTCAACGGGGCGCGAAGTGGTGTGATCCGCGATCCGGTATTCGGCTTCTTCCCACGTTTCCCGCCTGTTATCAACGTAACTCATTGTCCACCATTCTTCGCTTGCAACATTACCCGCATTTCAATTAGCACCTCAGATAGTCGGCTCAACGCCGCACGATTTTCCTGCCCCTCTGCTTTCATCTGTTCTAACCACATTTGACGTTCCGTTGACGCATCTTTCAACACACGGGTCAACACACCTAACACCAATACGGCGAAACCGCCCGCAACACCCCACTCTAAAACGTTCGTAGTGTCCACACCGCGAGTTTACACGGTACATATGTCACCGTTTCAACGAACGTTGCAAACCGTACATTGCGCCTGCGACACCGAACGCAGCTAAACCGTCTACAAGTTTTGCCCACTGCCTGAACTCGATTGCTACGTCAACGGGTGTCCACGCCCAAAATGCATACATACCGGCAACCGCACCAACGTTGATTGCGCTAAACCATAAAATGTTTTGCACCCAACGCGCCGGTTTCGTGTCCGGGTCAACAAACCACGACAACACAACCATAAACAGCACGGTGACACCGAGAATGACTGCCGACGGTGCGTTACTTATCGTAAACATCAATCATCTTTCGTGCCGCTCCACGGTAGTCGCTGAACAACTGCCACATCAGATTCAACACCGTTAACGGCAACAACATGATCGCTATTTGCTGTCCGGCTTTCGTCAGGTCGTAATGGACTCCCGACCACCAGTCAACCTCGAAACGTTCCCACATCACAAAATAGACGGCATAAAACACGTTTGAGGTGAACCATAACGCCCCGGTTGTCTGTAACACCAACAACGACCACCACCGTGCACGCCACGTTGAGCGAATACGCCAACCCAACACGGTTACCGCAGCTAGGTTCCCGGCTGCCTCAACGATGCCTACCCACCACACGCTAGTTAGTTGTTCCGACGATGCCGACCATGAGTATTAGGCCGAACGTGAACAGCAACACACCTACACGCATCATGACGGCGGGTCAGGGAAGTCGGCGGTTTCTGAGGGTGTCCACGTTGACGGGAAGTCACGCAACTGTTGTCGGTAGGTAGCCCATGCTTCACGGTTTACGGGTGCGTCTGCGGTTTGAGTCCAGTCGCTATCAGCCAGTAGGCGGTCACGTTGAAATCTCATTCGTGCCGTCAACACTTCGGGTTCGTCTGTTTCGGCTAGTCCTAGTTGGTTAAGGTTCATCATGCTGCCTTATACATAAAATTGAAATGAAAGTCCCGCCCACTACTGTTAGCCGTGTCGCTATTGTCGTAATAACGTAAACCGCCTGTAGTCGGATTGACGACGTAGGCATGAAACTGCAAACCCGATATTGCTGTTTCTCGTCCGTTGCCTATCCCTAAGAAACCCGTATCGGCTGCGACTGGCAAGTTAAACAAAACACCGTTAGAACCCGTTCCCGCATTATTTATATATAAACGAGCAACACCGAACACAATACTGTTCACTTTGGCATAACGTGCATACGACGTAAAAACACTTGTCCACGTTCCCGAACCGGGGCTAAAATTCGGTGTGTAATCAGTTAGTACACCAATGGCGTTAAGGTCGGCTGCGGTCAACACGTCGCCCGAAGAGAAATCGCCTAGTGCTGTCATAGTTATCTATCCTAGTCTGTTTTGATCGAGCACGCCGATAATCAGACTGTCTAATCTGAACGACTGGTAATCGACCGCCGGAAGCAAATCTAGCGTGATGGTTGTTTGTTTCGGTGTTGCGTTAATGGTGCGCCCCGAAATCACACAATCCGCGGTTGTTTGTGTTCCCCCGGTCGGCGTGTAGGTGACCTGCACCGGATGCCACATACCGTATTTTGCCGACATTAGTTGTTCGAGTTGGTCAAAAGCTGCGGTGCTGTCGTTGTATGCCTTAACGGTGCCAATGCTTGTTTTTAGCCTGCGCGGAACGTAGCGGGCTTCGGCTTGTCTATCTGTCCAAAAACTCGCAGATCTCAACATCCCGTATTCGTCGGCGGTGTCGAAGCCTGAGACAAGGTGCCCGGTGCCGGTGTATCTGCGGTTTCGTTGCCCGTACTTCTGTTTCGTTGCTGCGTTGGACGCTGTAGCCGTACCAACACCCGATATGCCAGATTCGTAACTTGTGTTAGACGTAATCATGTTGCGATCAAAATTCGGGGTAACCGTTTGAAACGGTAACTCGTCGCCCGTCGGGTTTTCCGTAAACACATATTCGGCGGTGTCTGCGTAAGTGATGGAACGACCCAAAACGTCTGCCCGAAACTGTATGGTTGTCGATGATTGTCGAACAATCTCGTTCGGCAGCACGACACACGGCAACGGGGCAATAAACATTTGTGTCACCGCATCCATAACGGTGACGTTGCTAGCTGCCGCTCTGCCCATGTCTAAAGTAACGTCGTCGGCTTGGTCAAACAAATAGGTTGCCGACGAGTAACCCAAATTCGGTGTTTCCGCTCCCGACCCGAACCCCGAAGTACCGTTAAAAAACGAATACAAATGTGATGCCGGGGTTTGACGGTAGATAGTTGAGTCCTCAGTAACAGTAAACACATCTGACCGGGTTGCGGTCATCCAATCTGTTGCTTTAATCGTTACCGTTGACTCAACGCCGTTATCAACAATGTCGAAATCTGATATCAGCCCTTCAAAAATAGTTGTGCTAGTGGCATACACCGTGATTTCAAGGTACGACTCGAACCACAACACATCTTTAAACGTGCCCGTGCCGCCACCTTCAGACGGCGTGAACTCGCCCGTGCTGTTCGTTAACGTCATCGTTGTGCGAAACCGGGCGGGACGATTAAACGTGAAATCTGCGGTGCTAGAGAAACCCTGCGTGTAATTAGTTACGTCGTAATCTTCGTTGTAGCGTCTAACACGAATCGTATAGCCCGGAAAGTCTGCCATTGCTAGTTCCTGTAACCGCTTGTGGTTGGCATCGGGACAGCGGAACTAAACGCCCCTGCATCTGCCGCGTTATAAATCGTGTTAGCGATTTCTTCCGGGCTGCTGCCCGCAGGCGGGTTGATATTGTTATTGATAACAACCGAAGAAACCATACCCTTTGGAACATAACCGCCCGCCGCCAAATCACCCATCGACACGGGTATGTCCAAACCTTCAAAACCGGGTGCGAACCCTTGCTCTAAATAGTTTTGAACCTTGCCGATCAACTCTAACGCGTACTCCAAATCCCCGGTTTGGATATCAAGCACCAAACCTTCCAAAAATGCGTCACTTAAATTGGAATGTTCGGTGCGTAACGTTTCAACAGTTTGCAACGCATCATTCATTAAACGATTGTATTCATCGGTGCCTTCTGCCGTGTTCGCTAACTCTTCGCCCAACGCGCTCAAATCGTCCGTAAATTTGTTTACCGCGTCTTGGTCGGACAACAAACCGAACAACCTATCTAGTCGCGTGGTTGCTGTCTCAATACCTTCATTTAACGGATCTAACGCAATATCAACCGCGCCGCGTGTCGCTTCCGCGAAATTGTCAACATCTTTAGTGCCTTCAAAAATGATGTCATTAAAACGCCGTTGTTCCGCTGTCAATGGGCTTAACGCCGATATCAACCCTTCAGCCTGCGCCCGACCATTCAAAAACGAATCATTTAACCGGCGTTGTTCACGTTTCGTTTGCTCTACCTCTTCCCGGTAGCCCTTCATCGTGTCACGAACCAAACGTGCTGCTTCTTCCTCGTCAGACATGAAACCCGTGAGATCACGGATCGCATATCCAAGATCTAAACCTTGTGGGGTAGCCATCTCGGTTGCTTCACGCACCCTGTCGATAGCGTCAGCATCACCGTTAGCGGCAGCAATCATGTCATCCAAATCAACGTTCAACAGTTCGATAGCGTCACCAAGATCGCCGGTAGAAAGTTCGGTACGCAACAAACTTTTGGCGTGTTCGTCCAACACCCCGCCGGATTGCTCTAACGCGTCAGCCATAGACATGGCACCGCCCGCAACGCGTTGTTCATGTTTTTGGATGGCTTCAAACTGTATTAACAACACGCCAAGTGTGCCGGTCAACCCGAAAGCCATTTTGTTAGCAAATTTTGCGTTACCGCCCAAACCCTGTATCGCGCCGCTAAACGCCTTCGCTCCACCAACGGCACCAAGACTTAACACACCGAATTGTTGCACGCCTTCAGGTAACGCCGTGAACGCCTCTAACAACGGTGTAGCAACACCCATCAACGACTCCAACGCCGGAATCATCGCTTCACCAATAGTTGCTTTAGCGTTGTCGAGGTCTGCTTTAAGGATGCGTTGCGAGTTCGCTAAACCGTCTGATGTGTTAGCGAAGTCGCCTGCCATCTGTGATGTTTGTTCCATGACCGCCCGATAGCGACCCATCACCTTCTCAGATTCAGTTAACGCCCCTTCACCGTCCCACAAACCATCCGTTAACAACTGCTGTTTAACGGCGGCATCCGAAACGTCAATACCGTAGGGGCGTAACACTTCTGCGGAACCCGACAATGCCGATTGAAACTTGCTAGCTGCGTCGGGAACGTCAAGGTTCATCACCGACGCAAAGTCAGCAACACGCCCGCTGATCTCTTCGGTGACATCAACAATGTCTTGCTCATCGGAAGTTAACTGTTTCGCGAACCCGGAGAATTGTACGGCGAATTGGTTAAAGTCGGTGGCCGACAAACCAACCGCGGTTGAAGCGTTCTCGCCAAGTTTTAGAATCCGGTCGGCTGCGTCACCAAACGCAACATCAACGGCGTTAGCGGACTCCGCTAAATCTGATGCTTCGTTGATTGCGGCACGCCCAAAGTTAACAATTTCGCGTGCGGCAAACGCATTGATAGCGGTTTTAGCGACGTTCCCTAACTGCGTATCAAACTTGCCTGCCGCTTTTTCTGCTTCAGCGAAACCCGCTTTAGCCTTCGTAGCGTCCGCAAGAAGGTTGATCGATATAGACGCTTTTTTAGCGGGCATTGTTAAACGTTCCTATTCCAAATTTCGTACACCTGATCTAAATAGGTGTCCATCACTTCGTTAACGCGATTATCTGCTGCATCATATAGGAAGGGTTGCGGGCGTATGTTCCTTGTTGCCCAACCAAAGTGTATAACGCCCGCGTATGGCACAAGTTTTTTACCGGCAGACACCTTCGCACCTGAAACGACACGACCCGCCCTAATCGTTTTGCCAAGTTTCCCCGACCGTTTCGGCACTAACCGTTGTGCTTCTTTCGCAACAATCGTTGCCGCATCAAACCCGGCTTGCTTAAAATCTTCCCGCGCTTCTGCGTCAAGTTTCACCAACGCCCTACGCAGCTTGTTTATGCCTTCAACCTCAAACCCGACACCCTGCCCACGTTGCTGAGTGCCAAAAACCTGTTTGTTGATCTCGAGGTTGGACATCTCTACTCTTGACTTTCTAACAACATCGCCCGCATCTCTTGTAATACTAGCGTAGGCGTTGCCATCAGATCGGTAGGCGCAATCCCGGTACGCAACGACATCGCCGCAACATCACGCGCCCAAAACGTGCTGACACGGCCTCTGCCGTCTACCCCTCGTCTTTTGGGACTAGACGCACCTCATCAACGGTGTTAACCCATTCTTTGAACGGCTTCAATGTCGCCCCGGTCACCTTGATAGCGGAGAACCCCAAATACGCAAGACCCTTCCAAGTCTGCTTCGTTTGCCACTCGCGAAACGTCATATCGGTATGGAAATCTTCCCACGCCACCAACGCAGGCAACGTGATCTCATACTCTGTCGGTTCACCACCGGCAACGGTGACTTCAATAACGAACGGTAACATTCGTGATCCTTTCTAAATTGTGTACGGGTTAAAACTATGAGGTGGCGGGGGCTAGGGTGCCGCCCGACCAATTCACGGTCACCATAGCTGCATCACCAAACGTACCGGCGTTGATTGAGCCGTAACTGGTGATAACACATCCGGTGACATCGTAGTCAGGGTTAGTTGCTGACACCACATCTGAAGTTGCCCGAATCTCAATGTTCGTAGTCGAACCGATAAGCGGCCAGATAGTTGCATCAACTTCGCCTGCCGCGAAATCTTGGTAAAACGTGATCGACCCGGAAGCCTTCTTGCGACCCGCCAACGACTGATCCCAAGAATCACCCATAGCGGTAACGTCAACCTCGGTTACGTCTGCCTGAATAGTTGCTGACTGTACGTGATCCGAAAGATCAACGCTGTTGATCGTTACGGAAACATCATCGTAAACAAACTTAGCCATTTTCGATTACTTCCTCTGCTGTTTGGGCTTTCTCGCTTTTAGCGGTTGATTGCTTTTTAAGGTGACCGGCAGCCACCAACGCCTCAATGTTAACACCTTGAAGGTCGTCGGCGTTGACAACATCACCATTTTCATAGCCCTTCATCCGGGCACTCGTAACTTTATATTTCACGGTTCCACCATCACTTCAATCTCAAATTCAACACCTAAATATATGTCGTCGCCGTAGCCGACGTTGCCAACATTACCTGCCGACGTTGCACGGGCGAACGATACCACACCACCCAACGTGCGATCATTAGCCAACAACTGATCAACACTCTCTGTGCCGTAAATCAACGGATCTAGTCGGGCAATGTTTAAATCCATATCAAAACGTTGCACTAGAAACGTGACGTTAAAAAACATTTGCACTAGCCCGCGTTGCATAGCGTCGCCATACTCCACGGCAGGCTCACCGGGTATCACAATCGCGGACGGTGTAAACGGCACATCAGGCGGGTTGTCGTAAACAATCTCAACGTGTGTTGAAGTGTTTAGCTGCGTCGCTAACGCTGTTTTGATTGTGCCGTAATCAGACATCAGGCAACACCTAAAAGTTTTACGCCTTGCAAAAGTGCTGCTACGTCGGGGTCGTTACGTGAAATACGAACCGCCCCGAACTCGGGCACCGCACCGGCTTGGAAACCTAGCGGCGACGCTTTACGTTGATACAAACGGCACGACATCAGCAACGCCGCCTGTTTAATGTTGTCCGGCGGTGTTTCGCTGTACGCAAATTTTGCCGTAACTTCGATTGTGGGGCGGCCATAGATTGACAACGGCCAACCGTTATTGACGTTTGTCAACATGCGGTACGGCTCATCGTTGCCGTCTAACACGTAGTCGGTGGTGACCGTTAGCGTTGTTTCATATGTGCCGTCTTGGTCGTTATCTACTTTGACGACTAGCCCGGTTGCGGTCGCGATGTCGTCAACATCCAAAATGCTGGCGGTGCGGGGAACATAGGTGCGTACCGATGTTGCCGCAACCTCGAACGTGCGCCCCGTGTAGTTGTCGATCAGCGCATCGGCGGCACCAATAGCGGCGTTAATCGCCGTATCTTCTGATCTCACCGCGTCAGGAATCCCTAACGACGATTTAACTAGGGCGAGGGTGGTGTATGCCATTACTTCTTTTTAGTGGCTTTAGCGGGCTTTTTAGCGGCCTTTGCGGGCTTTTCGGGTTCGGGGCTAGCTGCCGGTGCAGGCGAACCGCCCAACTTGGCGATTAGCACCGGGTCTGCCCCTTGATCGATCAGGTTTTGTAGATATTTGTCAGCCATTGTTAACGCTCCGTGTGTGGGTGTCCCCCGTTCCCGTAGAAAGGATCAAACGACGGGAACGGGGGAGAATCTATCAGAGTGTCGCGTTAAGCAACGTGCCCTGAATGACGCAGATGCCGCCGGGGTAACGGCCAGCGGTGAACGCTGAGTATCCGTAAACCACCATGCGGGTGGTGAGTGTGCCTGAACCGACAGACTCGTAACGAAGCATGAGTGGACTGTTGCCCTGCTCCATCAACACGAGATCGGCACGGTTGGCGACAATCACGCGATCTTCGTCGCTTCCTGCACCGAGGTTGGTCGGGATACCGGCATCGACAACGACGCTAACACCGGCGATTTCACCGGCTGCAACACCGTAGGCACCGGGGTTACCGAGAGCAACAATGTTACGTGAAGTTGCGACGGTGACACCTGCAAGCGGACGGTTACTGCTGTCAAGACCACCCGAAATGTACGCCCAACGGCGAGGGTGCATGATAATAACGTCAGGTTGCTGATAACGGGCTGCGGTAACGGTGCCGATTGCCTTAACAATCTGTTGGAATGTTTCGCTAGCCGTGGGCGACGCATCGTCCACATCGACATCTCCGATACCGGCGGTGTTCAGGATTCCGAGGTGGGTTCCTGAGGTGCCGTCACCGTTAATGACAGATGCGTTTACTGCGCTGTTATATGCAGACACAAGGTCGTTTGCGAGCAGACCGTCAACACCGGTGCCACGCTCCAACGCTTGTCTTGACACGTCCACTAGTCCGCTGAAGGTTCTAACGTTGACGGTCAAAAGCGTGTCATCGGGTGATGCTTCGGTAACTGCGCCGTTGTCGCCGTCCTGCGCCGCAACTGCGCTTCCGGTCGTCATACGTGAAACGTTCACCGTCAAACCGTCGTTAGGCAACGGCAGGCTGTTTGCAACGTCCATCGTGTTACGTCCGGCACGCAGGAACGGTGCCGCAAGCCCGGTGAGATACTGCGGAACCACAAGGCCGGAGAAGTTTCCAGAACCGGAGTCACGAAGTTCGTGACGCATCTCGTTGGTGTGGCGCGACAGACGCTCTTGCGCTGAAACGTCACCCAAAAATTCTGCGGCGTATGAGTCACGGAAGAAAGAGTGCGGTGCGCTCTCTTCATACG
>Ga0181577_10005101_pt1 | contig 10083 bp, 9 predicted proteins | sample 101ome_21_FD_132468 | JGI IMG/M metagenome (GOLD analysis project Ga0181577, IMG submission 132468) | Coastal salt marsh microbial communities from the Groves Creek Marsh, Skidaway Island, Georgia - 101413BT metaG (megahit assembly) | ecosystem: Environmental > Aquatic > Marine > Intertidal zone... | reverse complement strand
TTCAAGCTGAACCGACAGGTTCAGAAACTGATGGAAGACCGTACCCAGATGGCGAAAGGCGACAAACCCATCGACTGGGGTTTTGCCGAGTGCCTGGCCTATGCCAGCCTGGTGGCCAATAACTACAAGGTGCGTATTACCGGCCAGGATGTCTGTCGCGGTACCTTTTCTCATCGTCACGCCATGTTGCGAGACCAGAACAACGGTCGCAGCTATGTGCCGCTGAGTCATATTTCACCGTCACAACGCAAGTTTGTCATTTTTGATTCACTGCTTTCCGAGGAAGCCGTGCTGGCCTTTGAGTTTGGCTACGCCAGCACCCGGCCCGATGCCCTGGTCATCTGGGAAGCCCAGTTCGGCGATTTTGCCAACGGTGCCCAGGTGGTTATTGACCAGTTCGTTACCAGTTGTGAGTACAAGTGGGGCAGGCTGTGCGGCCTGACCATGTTGTTGCCCCATGGTTATGAAGGACAGGGACCGGAGCATTCTTCAGCCCGCCTGGAACGCTTCCTGCAACTTTGTGCTGAACACAATATCCAGGTTTGTGTACCGACAACACCTGCCCAGGTTTTTCACATGCTGCGTCGGCAGGTGATCCGTCCTCTGCGCAAGCCCCTGATCGTGATGACACCGAAGAGCCTGTTACGTCATCCGGAAGCAGTCTCCTCCCTGTCTGATTTGTCAGAAGGCAGTTTCCAGCTGGTGATTCCTGAAACCGATGACGATATTGATCTCCTGAAGGTCAAGCGCGTCGTGCTTTGTAGCGGCAAGGTCTACTACGAACTGCGCAAGAAGCGCCGTGAAGAGGGTATCAAGGACGTCGCCATTATACGCCTGGAGCAGCTGTACCCGTTCCCGGAGGACATCCTTTACGACGTACTCAAGCCCTACAAGAATTTTGAAAAGGTTGTGTGGTGCCAGGAAGAACCCCAGAACATGGGTGCCTGGTATCCCAGCCAGCATCACATCAAGAATGTTATTCGTCGCGATCGCCCGAGCTTCCAGCTGGATTATGCGGGTCGCCCGGGCTCGGCAGCGCCGGCCGGTGGTTACATGGCCCTGCACAACAGGCGCCAGGAGTTGCTGGTCAAACAGGCCCTTGGTATCGCCGAACAGGAATAACCCGACAAAGCATTAGCACAGCAAGACATGCCCGGCCAAATAACGGGGAAAAGGAAAAAACATGGCTATAGAGATCAAAGCGCCCACATTACCTGAGTCGGTACCGGACGGTACCATTGCCACGTGGTACAAGAAGCCTGGCGAAAGTGCCGCTCGTGATGAACTGCTGGTGGATATTGAAACGGACAAGGTAGTCCTGGAAGTCGTGGCACCCGCAGACGGTGTGCTTCAGGACATCAGGAAAGGAGAGGGCGACACCATCGTCAGCAACGAAGTGCTGGCCGTATTCAATGAAGGTGAGATAGACAAGTCGTCTGCAGAAAGTGAACCGGCACAGGCCAGTGAAGCAGCCCCGGCTGCGTCAGAACCTGAAGAGGAAGATGTTGACAAGAGTTCGGAAGAAGTGCTGATGAGCCCTGCCGCACGCAAGCTGGTGGAAGAAAACGGCCTTGATGCCAACAGTATCCCCAGTACCGGCAAGGACGGACGAATCACCAAGGAAGATGTGGTCAATTTCATGAAGGCACCTGCTGCAAAGGCGGAAGCTCCCGCGGCATCCGCACCGGCGCCGGCAGCAGCCAAACCCGCCGCACCGGCACCAAGGCCGGCTCCTGCAGTAAACGGCAATGGCCGCACGGAAGAACGGGTACCCATGACCCGCCTTCGTGCCAAGGTGGCCGAGCGCTTGCTGCAGGCAACACAGACAACGGCCATGCTGACCACCTTCAACGAGGTCAACATGCAGGCTGTCATGGAACTGCGCAACAAGTACAAGGACGCCTTCGAGAAACAGCATGACGGCACACGCCTGGGTTTCATGTCCTTTTTTGTGCGGGCCAGTGTTGAGGCTCTGAAACGTTTTCCTGCCGTCAATGCTTCGATGGACGGTAACGATATTATCTACCATGGTTACCAGGATATTGGCGTGGCGGTGTCTTCAGATCGCGGCCTGGTGGTCCCCGTACTGCGTGATGCCGATGCCATGAGCCTGGCCGACATTGAACAGTCCATTCGTGATTACGGCCTCAAGGCCCGTGACGGCAAACTTGGCATCGAAGAGATGACAGGTGGCACCTTTACCATTTCCAACGGCGGAGTGTTTGGCTCGTTGTTGTCAACACCGATCCTGAATCCGCCGCAAACTGCCATCCTGGGTATGCATAAAATCCAGGAACGGCCAATGGCGGTCAACGGCGAAGTAAAAATACTGCCTATGATGTACCTGGCATTGTCCTATGATCACCGCATGATTGACGGCAAAGAGGCTGTCCAGTTCCTGGTGACAATCAAGGACTTGCTGGAAGACCCGGCGCGTATTTTCCTCGAGGTCTAGCAAGAACCCGGGTAGCGACGCCTGGTGCGTCACATTGCATTCAACTTTAGACAATTACAGTCAACTACAGTCAACTACAGACAAGCAGTAACAGGACATTACCATGGCAGATTATGACGTGATCATTATCGGGGCAGGACCGGGAGGCTACGTAGCCGCCATTCGTGCCGCTCAATTGGGCCTCAAGACAGCCTGCGTGGAAAAGTGGATCGATGCCGACAACAAGCCCGTCTATGGCGGTACCTGTCTGAATATCGGCTGTATTCCTTCCAAGGCACTGCTGGATTCTTCCCACAAGTTTGCCGAGGCGAGCCATGATTTCGATGTGCATGGCATCAAGGTCAGCAAGGTGGGCCTGGATGTGCCGGCCATGATTGAACGCAAGGAAAAAGTGGTGAAACAGCTTACCGGTGGTATTACCGGCTTGTTCCGTGCCAACAAGGTCACGGGTATTTCGGGTACCGGCAAACTCCTGAAAGACAAGAAGGTGGAAGTCACCGACAAGGACGGCAAGACCCAGACCCTGTCCGCTGACAACATCATTCTGGCTGCCGGCTCGGTTCCCATAGAAATTCCGCCCACCCCCCTGGATGGTGATGTCATTGTGGATTCCACCGGTGCCCTGGAATTCCAGTCGGTGCCCAAGCGGCTTGGCATCATCGGGGCCGGTGTGATTGGCCTGGAACTGGGTTCTGTCTGGTCACGCCTGGGCGCCGAAGTGGTGATTCTCGAAGCCGTGGATACTTTTCTGCCCATGATAGACCAGCAGATTGCCAAGGAAGCGAAAAAGATTCTGACCAAGCAGGGGCTGGATATACGCCTGGGCGCCAAGGTCACCGGCAGCGAACTGAAGAAAGGCAAGGCCAAGGGCGTCAGGGTGACCTATGAAGACAAGGAAGGCGAAAAAACCGAGAGTTTTGACAAGCTCATCGTCTGCGTCGGCCGTCGCCCGCTCACTGAAAACCTGTTGTCGGATGATTGCGGTGTCGAACTTGACCAGCGTGGTTTCATCCAGGTGGACGATCACTGTGCCACGAATGTTCCGGGAGTGTATGCAGTCGGCGATATCGTGCGCGGCCCGATGCTGGCACACAAGAGTTCCGAGGAAGGTGTCATGGTGGCTGAAAATATTGCCGGCCAGAAAGCGTCAATGAACTACGATCTGATTCCTTCTGTCATTTATACCCATCCCGAGATAGCAGCAGTCGGCAAGACTGAAGAGCAGTTGAAGGAAGAGGGCATTGAATACAACACCGGCGTCTTCCCCTTTGCCGCTTCCGGGCGCGCCCTGGCGGCCAATGATTCCGACGGTATGGTGAAATTACTGGCAGATGCCAAGACTGACCGGGTCTTGGGCTGTCACATAATAGGCCCCTCTGCCGCAGACCTGGCCCAGACCGTTGTAGTCGCGATGGAGTTCAGTACCAGTGCAGAAGACCTGGGAATGACCGTGTTCTCGCACCCGGCATTGTGTGAAGCGGTACATGAAGCGGCCCTGGCAGTTAACGGCCACGCCATCCATATCGCCAACCGTAAAAAGCGATAATCACCTAAAAGCAGAGTGAAATAACCGATATGAATTTACACGAATACCAGGCCAAGAAAATATTTGCCGATTTCGGGCTGCCCGTTTCCAGGGGTTATGCCTGCGGCAGTGCACAGGAGGCCGTGGAGGCTGCCGGCAAAATCGGCGGTGATCGCTGGGTAGTCAAGGCACAGGTACATGCCGGTGGCCGTGGCAAGGCCGGTGGCGTCAAGCTGGTGTCCAATAAAGATGAAATCGAGGCCTTTGCCAAGCAGTGGCTGGGACAGCGCCTGGTCACTTACCAGACTGACAAGGACGGCCAGCCCGTCTACAAGATTCTTGTCGAGGAATGTACCGATATCGACAAGGAGTTATACCTGGGCGCGGTAGTCGACAGGGGTTCACGTCGTATCGTGTTCATGGCGTCAACGGAAGGTGGTGTGGAAATTGAAAAGGTGGCCCACGAGACTCCGGGAAAGATCCTGCGCGCCACCATTGACCCCCTGGTTGGTCCCCAACCGTTCCAGGGCAGGGAAATGGCATTCAAACTGGGCCTGAGCGGTGACCAGGTCAAACAGTTCACGAAAATCTTCCTGGGCCTGGCCAAGATGTTTGTCGACTGTGACCTGGCCTTGCTGGAAATCAACCCGCTGGTGATAACCACAGAAGGCAACCTGCATTGCCTGGATGCCAAGCTGAATATCGATGGTAACGCGCTTTACCGCCAGCCCGAGCTGAAGGAAATGCACGATCCCACCCAGGATGATGAGCGTGAAGTCCATGCTGCCAACTGGGACCTGAACTATGTCGCTCTGGACGGCAATATCGGTTGCATGGTCAATGGTGCGGGTCTGGCCATGGGGACCATGGACATCGTCAAGCTGCACGGTGGTGAACCGGCCAACTTTCTTGATGTTGGTGGTGGGGCGACCAAGGAGCGGGTATCCGAGGCCTTCAAGATCATTTTGTCCGACGAAAAGGTCAAGGCAGTACTGGTCAATATTTTCGGCGGTATTGTCCGTTGTGACCTGATTGCTGAAGGTGTCGTGGGTGCTGTCGAGGAAGTCGGCGTCAAAGTCCCTGTGGTGGTAAGACTGGAAGGCAACAATGCCGACCTGGGCAGCAAGGTACTCAAGGAAAGCGGATTGAACATTATTGCGGCCAACAGCCTGACCGAAGCCGCCCAGGAAGCTGTAAAAGCCGCTGGAGGTGCCAAATGAGCATTTTATTGAACAAGGACACACGGGTTATCTGCCAGGGCTTCACAGGCTCACAGGGCACCTACCATTCCGAACAGGCCATTGAATACGGCACGCGCATGGTAGGGGGCGTAACTCCAGGCAAAGGCGGGCAGGTGCACCTGGATTTGCCGGTATTCAATACCGTGAGTGAAGCCGTTGAGCAGACCGGTGCCGAAGCCTCGGTCATCTATGTTCCTGCGCCATTTTGCAAGGATTCGATCCTGGAGGCAGCTTTTGCCGGCATCAAGCTCATTGTCTGTATTACAGAAGGCATTCCCACCCTGGACATGCTGGAAGTGAAGGTCAAATGTGATGAGCTGGGGGCTCGCGTGATTGGACCGAATTGCCCAGGTGTCATTACCCCGGGAGAGTCCAAGATCGGCATTATGCCTGGGCATATTCACCTGCCGGGTAAAGTCGGCATTGTCTCCCGTTCCGGCACACTGACCTATGAAGCCGTCAAACAGACGACTGACCATGGTTTTGGACAGTCCACCTGTGTAGGTATCGGGGGAGACCCTATCCCGGGCTCAAGTTTCATCGATATCCTGGGCCTGCTGCAGGAAGACGACCAGACCGAGGCAATAGTGATGATTGGCTAGATTGGCGGTACGGCTGAGGAAGAGGCCGCCCTGTTCATCAAGGCCAATGTCACCAAGCCGGTGGTTTCCTATATTGCGGGTGTCACAGCCCCCGCCGGCAAACGTATGGGCCATGCCGGCGCCATCATTTCAGGCGGTAAAGGTACCGCTGAAGAGAAGTTTGCGGCCCTCAATGATGCCGGTGTGACGACTGTCAGGAGCCTGGCCGAGATCGGCGAAGGCCTGAAGAAAGCGGCTGGCTGGTAACTGACCAGAGAGTCATTTTTTATTTCCCGCAAAGGTTGAATTACTGCTCCGTTTCGGGGCAGTTCGACCTCTTTTACCCCCCCTGCAATACTTCGGAAAACCCCTCAAAGACACTGAGAAATCCTTTGATTTTTTAAGGATTAAAGTGTTCAATCTGATACGAGTATTTGATATGCTCACCTGCCTTAGGGATTAGGGCTGTATTCAGGGAAGAGCCATTAATCGTTAAATAAAGAATATTATGGTGTCGCAGCTTTCGTACTGCGAGACCATGTTTTTTAGGGGATTTACCTTTCGATTAGACTTTTGCAAGCTTTCTTGCGTCCAACGAAGTATGAATCACAAGATGTGATTTTAGCTGGATACAGGATGAGTTAACGGGAGTCTTCTCATCTTTATAGATTTACTTAAATTAAGTGGGACTACACATGATCTACCATCGTTTCAAGCAAAGGATTCTTTTTCCTTTATTAATGTTACCGGTCATGCTGGGTATCGGTTCAGTGTCCGCCCAGGACACTGTTGTTGACACCAGCATCATCGATAGAGCAAATGCCCTGGCCGGTGAGGCCATTGCGGCGGCTGCAGAAGCCCAGCGCCAGATTAACCAGCTTTCAGACGAAGCTGATGAACTGATCCAGGAATACAGCGAAGTGGCTAAAATTGTTGATGGCCTTGAAGTGTATAACGCCGGTTATCGCAAAACTATTGCCGAGCAGGAAAGAAGGATTGCGGAGTACAACCAGTCCATCGAAGATGCGGCTGCTCTGCAACGCCAGGTTCCGCCTCTGATGGAAAGAATGATGGTAGCCCTTGAGCAGTTTGTTGATCTCGACCTGCCATTCCTGCTTGATGAAAGACAGGCCCGTCTCAGTCTCATTCGTGACACCTTCAGTGATTCCAGCGTTAACGTGGCTGAAAAATTCCGCCTGGTTCTTGCTGCCTATCAGCAGGAAATCAACTACGGCAGGGTAATGCAGCATTACACTGACACCCTGGACATCGGCGGTGTTGAGCGTGACGTGGACATTCTGCGTGTTGGCCGTATCGCACTGCTTTACCAGACCAGCGACCAGACTGAAACCGGTGTGTGGGACAAGAACTCCAACCAGTGGGTAACCCTTGAAGACAGTTATCGTCGCCCGGTAGCCAATGCCATTCGTATGGCACAGGACCTGGCCACCACAGAAATTCTTGAATTGCCAATTCATGCGCCGGAGTAAGTAACAATGAAATTCAACAAGATTTTTACAAAGACAGTCTCTGTAACCCTGTTGTGTGTTACTGCTACTTTTTCCTATGGCCAGCAGCAGGCTGCCAACCTCGACAACCTGCTTGACCTGGTAGAAGAGCGCAGACTGAACGAAACCGCAGAAAGCCGCGAGCGTATGGATCGCTTCCAGGCTAATGTTAACCAGCGCCAGGCGCTGCTCAATGAAATGATTGAGCGCAGGGAAACTGAAGAACGCATTTCCGTAGACCTGGAAAACACCTATAACGAAAACGAAATCATCAAGGCGCAGCTGTTTGAAACATTGCAGGAACGCCTGGGTGACCTCGACGAGCTGTTCGGTACCATTGCCGGTGTAGTCGGTGATACCCGCAGTCAGTTTGAAGCCTCCCTGATTTCTGCCCAGTACCCTGGTCGTGACGAATTCATGACTGAACTGGCAGGCGTTATGGCCAGTGAGTCCCAGCTGCCCAGCATTGAGCAACTGGAAAGGCTGTGGTTCTTCCTGCTGCAGGAAATGACCGAGTCTGCCAACGTCACCAAGTTCACTACTGCCGTGGCACAGCCTGACGGTACACAGTCTGACCAGGAAGTGGTTCGTATCGGTTCCTACAACATCGTCTCCAATGGCCAGTACCTGGAATATGATCCCAATACCCGTCGTTTGAGCGTATTGCCCAGCCAGCCAGCCAATTACACTGAAACTGCAGCGGCTATCCAGCAGGCTAGCGGTGGCTTTACCCGTGTAGGTATTGACCCGACTGGTGCCTTTGGTGGCTCTTACCTGGCAGCCCTGATTAGCTCACCGTCTTTCCGTGAAAGATACTGGGAGCAGGGTCGTACCATTGGTCAGATCATTATCTTCGTTGGCCTGTTTGCAACCTTGCTTGCGGTTGAAAGGATGATCACCCTGACTATCGTCAATGCCAAGGTTAAGCGTCAGCTGAAAAACCCGGATCGTCCAAACAAGAACAACCCGCTTGGTCGTGTCCTCATGGTGTATGAAGCCGACAAGAGCATGGATATCGAAACCCTTGAGTTGAAGCTTGGTGAGGCTATCCTGCTGGAGACACCGTCTCTGGAAAGGTTCCTGACATTGCTCAAGATTATTGCCACGGTAGCGCCTCTCGGCGGTCTGCTGGGTACTGTGACCGGTATGATTACCGTGTTCCAGGCTATCACCCTGTTCGGTACCGGTGATCCGCAAATTATGGCGGGTGGTATTTCAGGCGCCCTGGTAACTACAGTACTTGGTATTGTCGTAGCGATTCCGACTATTCTGTTCCACACGATTGTGAAATCACGCAGTGACAATGTGATTCACATCCTCGAAGAACAGGCGACCGGAATTATCGCCAGAAGGGCGGAAGCCGCTCACGCATCATAAGCTAAAGTCAATTTGAAGCTAAAGTAGCTGGAGAGTAGCTTATGTTAGAACAATTGAGTATGAGCCTGGAGGCCATCGACGCTTTTATGGAGCGCGGTGGCCCCGTCCTGAATTTCATTGCGATATTACTGTTTGTGAAATGGAGCCTGATGATTGAACGCTTCTGGTTCCTCAAGACAGTACACAAAAAGAATGTCGTCAAGGCTTTGTCCGAATGGGAATCCCGCAAGGACAAGAAATCCTGGAATGCACATGCCATTCGCACCGAGTTGATTTCAAGGGTCACGCTTGACCTGAGATCCACTTTACCGGTTATCGAAGTGCTGGTCGTTATCTGTCCCCTGTTTGGATTATTGGGAACAGTGACAGGCATGATTGAGGTGTTCTACGTCATGGCCGTAACCGGTGGTGGCGATGCCAAGCAGATGTCAGGTGGTGTTGCCCGTGCAACCATCCCGACTATGGCAGGCATGGTTGGCGCATTGTCCGGTATTTTTGCCAGCAATATCCTGAAAGTCAGAACCAACAGGGAATTGCAATTGCTGGAAGACCATCTTGAAATCCAGCATGCGTCCTAAACCGGCGTCATTCATGAATACGCTCATGACGTCATTAGTACAGGATTAAATATGAAAGGTTTTGCCAAAGGTAAAGAAGAGGAACAAGCAGGTGAAATCGACCTGACTCCCATGTTGGATGTCGTTTTCATTCTTCTTATCTTTTTTATCGTGACTTCTGTTTTTGTAAAAGAGGCCGGTTACGAAATTCTGTATCCGGAAGCCTCTACCGTTGAACCCACCTCGGGGGAGCCCATCCTGATGGCTGTTTCCCCGTTGGGTGAAATCTGGATGGATGGCGACATTATCCCTCCCCGTAACCTGAGGCTCAGAATCGAGCAAAGGCTTGCTGAATCTCCGAATGCCTGTGTAGTCATTCAGGCGGATCAGGACGCAGCGAATGAATTCGTGCTCATGATCATGAATGCCGCGAGAGAAGCCGATTCGGGTTGTACACAAATAGCTGCAGAGGAATAAATCATGGTCAGATTATTCAATATTGGATTTGCGATTGTTTTTGCTTCAGCAGTAACGTTTTCACTTTTCTTCCTGATGCAATTCCTGATCTCCATGGACCAGTCGGAACCGGAGAAGGGCGAAGCCCGCAAGATTGCGGATATCACCATGCCCGATATCGAACTGGAAGTTCAGCGTCAGGAACCCAAGCCGGAAGAACCGGATGTACCGGAAGAGATTCCCGACCTGCCGGAACCGGATCTGTCCCTGGATGCACCAAGTGGTGAAGGTTTGCAGTTGTCTCGTGTTGAAGTGGACATGGGTGGCCTGGACAACAATGCCTCCATCTCCGCCAGCGACTCTGAAATGCTGCCAATCGTAAC
>Ga0181577_10005093_pt1 | contig 10090 bp, 10 predicted proteins | sample 101ome_21_FD_132468 | JGI IMG/M metagenome (GOLD analysis project Ga0181577, IMG submission 132468) | Coastal salt marsh microbial communities from the Groves Creek Marsh, Skidaway Island, Georgia - 101413BT metaG (megahit assembly) | ecosystem: Environmental > Aquatic > Marine > Intertidal... | reverse complement strand
ATTCGGAAACGCAGTCCGACGAACGGAAAGACGCCCTGCTTGAACGGGCGCTGATGTATGCGGCCCAGGCCGAACAGCAGATCGCGTCGCAAAACCAGCGGATCGAATATCTGCAGAGCCTCTCCTGCACCGACGAACTGACCGGTCTGTTCAACAGGCGCGGGTTCACCGAACAGCTCGGCCGGACGCTCGCGGCCGCGCGGCGGTTTGGGCATACCGGCGTTCTGGTCTATTGCGATCTCGACAATTTCAAGGAAATCAACGACCTACACGGACACTGCGTCGGCGACCGGGTACTGAAACGCGTCGCGGCGGTTGCGCGACATTCACTGCGCGAAATCGACACCATCGCCCGTCTGGGCGGCGACGAATTCGCGATGCTGATCGCACAGACGAAATGGGCGGACGGTCAGAAAAGGGCGCAAACCCTGCAATGGGCGATCGAGAACACGCCAACCGACGAACTGCCCAAGACCAAGGTCAGCCTGGGCATCGAACTATACGGGCCGAACGATACCCCGGAGGAACTCGTGCGTCGCGCCGATATGGCGATGTATCACGTCAAACGCAGCAAAAAAGGCCCGATGGTCCGCGACGCCGCCGAGTAAATTTCCCTAACTGTCGGCCTTCGGCGCCGGCGGCATGGGCACCCGCAACGACAATTCCTTCAGCCGTTCGTCGTCCACCGCGACGGGCGCATTCATCATCAGATCCTGGGCCTGCTGATTCATCGGGAACAGGATCACTTCGCGAATGTTGGGCTCGTCGGCCAGCAACATGACGATCCGGTCGATGCCCGGCGCCGATCCGCCATGGGGCGGCGCGCCGAATTTCAGCGCGTTCAGCATCCCGGCGAATTCGGTTTCCACCTGTTCCTGCGGATAGCCCGCGATCTCGAACGCCTTGTACATGATCTCGGGGCGGTGATTCCGGATCGCGCCGCTCGACAGCTCGATCCCGTTGCAGACGATGTCGTACTGATAGGCGAGAATATCCAGCGGATCCTTCGACTCCAGCGCGTCCAGCCCGCCCTGCGGCATCGAGAACGGATTGTGGCTGAATTCGATCTTGCCGGTGTTTTCGTCCAGTTCGTACATCGGATAGTCGACGATCCAGCAGAATTCGAATTTGTTCTCATCGATCAGTTCCAGCGCTTCGCCCACCTGGGTGCGTGCGAGACCGGCAAAGGCCGCGAAATCCTTCGGCACCCCGGCGACGAAAAACACAGCGTCGCCGTCGCCGAGGCCAAGCCGGGAGCGCAACGCTTCGGTGCGGTCCTCGCCGATGTTCTTGGCGACGGGCCCTGCGCCTTCGCCGTCGCGGTAGAAGATATAGCCGAGCCCCGGCTGGCCTTCCTTCTGCGCCCAGGAGTTCATCCGGTCGCAGAACGCGCGGCTGCCGCCGCCCGGCGCCGGAATCGCCCAGACACGGACGTTCTCGTCCTTTTCGATCATGCCGGCGAAAATCTTGAAGCCGGAACCGCGGAACGTGTCGGTGATGTCGCACATCTCGATCGGGTTGCGCAGATCGGGCTTGTCCGAGCCGTATTTCTGCATCGCATCGGCATAGGTAATGCGCGGAAACGGCGCCGGCGAGACGGCCCGGCCGTCGGCGAATTCCTCGAATACGCCGTGCAGCACCGGTTCGATCGCAGCGAAGACGTCATCCTGGGTGACGAACGACATTTCGATATCGAGCTGATAGAACTCGCCCGGCGACCGGTCGGCGCGGGCGTCCTCGTCGCGGAAGCAGGGCGCGATCTGGAAATATTTGTCGAATCCGGCGACCATGATCAGTTGTTTGAACTGCTGCGGCGCCTGCGGAAGCGCATAGAACTGTCCGGGATGCAGACGGCTGGGCACCAGGAAGTCGCGTGCGCCTTCGGGTGACGTGGACGTCAGGATGGGCGTCTGGAACTCCATGAAGCCCTGATCGATCATGCGCCGCCGGATGCTGGAAATCACCGCGCTTCGCAGCACGATATTCCGGTGCACCTTGTCGCGCCGCAGATCGAGAAAACGGTAACGCAGGCGGATTTCCTCGCCGTAATCCCGGTCGCTGTTGACCTCCAGCGGCAATTGCTCGGTCGTCCCCAGAACTTCGCAGGATTCGATCCGCAATTCGACCTCGCCGGTCGGCAGGTCCGGATTCTTGGTGTCGCCGTCGCGTTCTTCGATCCGGCCGGTAACGCAGATCACGGTTTCCAGCCGCAGCGCCTCGATCTCGGGAAAAATGTCGGAATCGACTTCGATCACGCACTGCGTCAGACCGAAATGATCGCGCAGATCGACGAACAGCAGATTGCCATGATCGCGTTTCCGGTGAACCCAGCCGGACAGGCGGGCTACTGTGCCGGCGTTCGCGGCGCGGAGTTCCCCGCAGTTATGGGTGCGGTAAGCGTGCATGGTCAGACCTTTGTTCGGGTGATCGACGACGTGAATGCGCCGTTACCGGCGCGGGTCGCTGCGGGTTTTATAGTGATCGGGGTCCGGCTTCAAGTAATGCCGGAAACCGTGTATGACATCTTCCATGTCAATCATCACCGAGACGGCGGAACTCGCCGAATTCTGCGCGCGCGCCGCGGCCTTTCCCAACATCACCGTCGACACCGAATTCATTCGGGAAAAAACCTACTGGCCCCGTCTCTGCCTGGTTCAGGTCGGTACCCCGGACGAAGCTGTGGCGATCGACGCGCTGGCGGATGGTATCGATCTCCAGCCGCTATACGATCTGCTTGCCGACGGAGCCGTTCTCAAGGTGTTCCATGCCGCCCGCCAGGATGTGGAAATATTCGTCAATCTGACCGGCAAGGTACCGACGCCGCTCTTCGATACACAGATCGCCGCGATGGTGTGCGGCTACGGCGATTCCGTCGGCTACGAGCGTCTGGTGCGCGATATCGCCAAAAAATCGATCGACAAGACCATGCGCTTCACCGACTGGTCCAAACGCCCGCTGGGTAATAAGCAGATCGATTACGCGCTCGGCGACGTAACCCACCTGCGAAAGATATACGACAAGCTGGCAAAGCAGCTGGAAGATACGGGCCGGGCCGCATGGCTGTCGGAGGAAATGGATATTCTGACGGATACCGCGACCTATCTGATCCAGCCGGAAGACGCGTGGAAACGCCTCAAAACCCGCAGCCGCAAACCGCGCTATCTCGCCAATGTGCGCGCCCTGGCCGCCTGGCGGGAAGCCACGGCGCAGAACAACGACGTGCCGCGCAACCGCGTCCTCAAGGACGAATCGCTGACCGAAATCGCCGCACACACGCCGAAATCGGCGGACGAACTGATGGGTCTGCGGGCGATCAAGCGCGATCGCGTCGGCAACGAACGGGCGCGCGAACTTATCGGCGTGCTCGACAAGGTCAGGGCGATGGCCAACGACCAACTGCCTGAACCGCCCGCGGAAGGCCCCGATACGTCCAATAACGGTCCCTCGATGGAGCTGCTGAAAGTCCTGCTGAAGCTGAAATGCGACACACACAAGGTTGCGCAGAAGCTGATCGCGTCGTCCAGCGACATCGAAGCCCTCGCCGCGGACGACAATGCGGATGTCCGCGCGCTGACCGGCTGGCGCCGCGAGGTTTTCGGCGAAGACGCGCTGCGGCTCAAACGCGGCGAGCTTGCCCTGACCGCCAACGGATCGCGCATCAGACTGATCGAAATTTCGGGTTAGCTCCCAACCGGGATATTGATGCGCCGATTGACCTGATCCAACGTATCGGCCAATATAATCAGTACACGGATTATATTGGGTTTGGGTGATGAGCACTGTCTCCCCGCATCAGGTTGTCGTCATCGGGGGCGGATACGCGGGTTTGACTACCGCAGCCCGGATTGCCGAATCCGAAGCGGCCGTCTCGGTCATCCTGGTCGATGCCAAGACACAATTCGTCGAACGCATCCGGTTACATGAAATCGCTGCGGGGAGTACGCCGCGCGATCTGGACTACGAAGCGTTCATGCAGGACCGCGGCGGCGCTTTCATCCAGGGCCGCGTGGAAGCACTCGATACCGCTTCGAAATCGGTCCGTCTGCTGGGTCCGAACGGCGTTGAACAATCCCTGGAATACGACACGCTGGTTTACGCTCTCGGCAGCCAGACCGACCTGACGCGTGTACCCGGTGCGGCACAGTACGCGGTCGGCCTGGATTCGTCGGAAGGATCGATTACCCTGTTCCGGACGCTGGAATCCCTTGCGAAATCCGGGGGAACAATTCTCATCGCCGGTGGCGGCCTGACCGCGATCGAGGCGGCCTGCGAATTCGCCGAACGACTGCCGGGACTGGACGTAAAAATCGCGCCGGGGCGCAGCTTCGGACCGGATGCCGGTCCGGGCGGTTTATCCGCCGCCGGGCACAACCACGTCCTCTCAACGTTGCAGCGATTGAACGTGGAAATTATTGACGGCGCGCGTATCGTCGAAGTCGCTTCCGACCAGGCCAATCTCGAAGACGGCAGATCCGTCCCCTTCGACGTCTGCGTCTGGGGCGCAGGATTTTCGGTTCCAGGCCTTGCCGCAGACGCCGGAATTCGCGTGAATCGCAGCGGTCAGATAGAAACCGACGACACGCTTGTGTCGGTCAGCCATCCGGACATTGTCGCGGTCGGCGACGCGGCCGAGGTGATCGCGGACCCCGCAGGCGTCTGCCGGACGAGCTGCGCCGCCGGCCGACCGATGGGAGAACGCGCCGCACGGACCGTTCTCGACCGTTTGGCCGACCAGCCCCCCGCCCCTTTCGAGTTCGCATACAGTTTCCGATGCGTCAGCCTGGGCCGGGACGATGGACTCATCCAGTTCGTCGATGCACAGGACCGCGCGGTGGAGGAAGTCTGGACCGGCGCCCGCGGGGCCCGATGGAAGGAGTATATCTGTCGACGGACGCTGAACGGCGTCGGCTTCGACGACGATCTCGGCCCCCCACCGGATACGCCGCCAAACGTACTGCCAACATAGGCGGCCCGGCCCTTGGGGTCAGCAATCCAGGTTTTCCAGCACCTCGCGCGCCAGCGGCACGGTGATGCCGCGTCTGGTTGCGAGCGACGCGTTGTTCAATCGCTCCACGAGCAACCGGGCGGCGGCAAACGACCGGTCCATACGATTTAGCAGGTAGGTCAGAACCTCGGCGCCGACATCCATCTGCTGATCGGCGAACATCTTCACCATCACCGCCGCTATCAGGGTTTCGTCCGGAGCATCTATGCGGATATTGGGCGCGGCGCCCAAACGGGATTTCAGATCGGGCAGACGATTTTTCCACCGCGCCGGCGGCTCGCGCGTGGCGACCAGCACGTGCGTTCCCGCCGCCGCCGCGGCATTGAACAAATGAAAAATCCGCTCGTCGTGGCGGGGGTCGACAGGCCCGTCCACGAATACCGGCCCGGTGGGCAACGAGAAACCGTCGTCTTCCGCCGGGTCGAATATCGCGGCGTTCGTTTGCGCGCGCCACACCTGACCGAGATGGGTCTTGCCGCACCCGGCCGGCCCGACAAGAACCACCGCGGGTCCCGGCCAGTCGGGCCACCTGTCGATCCAGGCGACAGCATCTGCATTGGACGGCGAGACGAGAAAATCCTCGCGTCCCATCGCGGCGCGATGCCGGAGGTCGAGCGCCAGCTGCATGGCCCGGGATCCGGTCACCGCCCGCGCGGCCCGTCTTCTTCGACCCCCGCCATCTGGCGGGTCCACGACACCATATAGCTCGCGCCGGAAATCACTGTCGTCGCACCGACGACGTAAATCGCGGTCTGTACCAGTTCGCCGATATCCAGCCGAAAGCCCAGCTCGGCCAGCACGATCGCGGCCAATGCCAATTGGGCCGCCGTATTGATCTTGCTGATGATCAGCGGTCGCATTTTCACTTCCAGCCGGACCAGAAACAGGATGATGACCCCGCCGACGATCAGCAGGTCGCGAAACACCACCAGCACCACCAGCCAGTTCGGCAGATTGCCCTGTAGTCCCAGCGTCACATAAACACCCACCAGCAGCGTCTTGTCGGCCATCGGGTCCAGAATGGCGCCGAGCTGAGTGGTCTGGTTGTTGTGCTTGGCGAGATATCCGTCCAGCGCATCGGAAACGCCGGCCAGCACGAACAGCACGAATGCGGCGAGATGGGCCGATTGCATGATCAGATAGACCGCGACGGGTACGGATAGCAGGCGTCCGAACGTGATCAGGTTGGGCAGGTTCACCTGGGCGCGCCCCCGGCCGCAGGCACCTGCCCGGAGGTGGACGCCGGTTCGACCGGCTCGGCGGCGGGCAGCTGCTGGGAAGTCGTTTCCGGCTGTGGCGAAGGGGTGCGCTCATCGCGCAGAATCCAGTTCACCGCGCCGCGTTCCAGCACCAGGTCGCGCTGCGCCAGCGCGGTCCGAAGCTGCGTCGGATTGCCGAAATACGTCAATCGAAGCGTCGCCTGTGTTCGGGAAATCGTCACAAGCTGCACATTCTGCAAAAACGCGATTTCACGCAGGCGGCGGCGCATTTCCACCCATTCACGGAGTTCGTTCAGCGCGAAGTCGGCAATCAGCGTATCGCGGCTGTCGAGCCTCAGAAGGTTGTCGCGCTTCCAGTCTTCTTCGATCTGCCGGGATGTCTCAAGCGCGATCCGGGCAAGCGCATCGGCATCGGTTTCACTCTCCCCGATCCTGAAAATACGAATGCCGGTCCGATCCGACCAGGGACCGCCAAGATAGCGCAAGGACAGGTTTACGTTCCTTTGCCCCGAAACGGTTACAAGGTCGACGACGGCTTCCGCAATCACCACGGTTGCGGCACCGTAACGTTCGCCGATCGTGTCAATTTGCGCCTTGCTGCCGGCGGCTGCCTGTTCTGCGCTGATATCCCTGATATCCGCGAGGTCGCCGACGGGCAAGCGCAACGGGACCAGGCCGCCGGAGGGCGGCACGGCGTTCCAGGCGTCGAACCAGGGATTGGGATCGTCCCAAAGCAGTTTGGCGCCCCCGGAATCGAGCACAGGCAGCAACAACACTGGTTTGGAACGCGTTTCGGCGAAACCGACCCCGGCATTTCGCAAGAACCGGCGAACGTCGGCGCGGCGAAACTGAAATCTCAATGTGCCGATGTATCGCACGCGCGATGTTTTCTCTTCGTCGATACCGAAGCTCAAAACCATGGCTTCGATGTCTGCATGAGCGGGCTGTGCGACGGACTGAATCTGGTCGGCGGGTACAAGACGCGCCATCAATTTCCGGAACGCGCGATGGTGCGCCTCGACAATGGCTTCCTGCCGGGCCCTCGCGGCTGTATCCGACGTTTTGTCGACCTCGATACCGGTCACGGCGTAGATGTTCGGCGACTGCGCCTGACCGGTCATCGGCGCGACAAAAGCGAGGATTGCCGTTATTAGTCCGACCCCGCAACAGATTCGCGTCATGGCGTTCAAATAGCGGCGGGCATTGGGTATCCTGCCCACGTGTAAAATCTTCGCGTTCATGATTTTTCTATCCTACCACCATCAGCCAAGGCGTCGCAGTCATTAACGGTCCCAGCTACAAAGAGTCAGGCGTCGATATAGAGGCAGGCGCCGATCTTGTCGAACGCATCAAGCCGCTTGCCCGTTCCACGGATCGTGCCGGCGTCATGGGCGGTCTCGGCGGATTCGGCGGTTTGTTCGACCCCAAGGCGGCCGGCTACGATGATCCGGTACTGGTCGCGGCGACCGACGGCGTCGGCACGAAGCTTAAAATTGCAATAGATACCGGTCTGCACGACACCGTTGGAATCGATCTTGTCGCGATGTGCGTCAACGACCTGGTGGTTCAGGGGGCGGAACCTCTGTTCTTTCTGGATTATTTCGCGACCGGGCGGCTGGATCCGGAGTCCGCGGCCGCCGTCGTCGGCGGCATCGCCGAGGGATGTCGCCAGGCAGGATGCGCGCTGATCGGCGGCGAAACGGCGGAAATGCCGGGTATGTATGGTGACGGCGATTACGATCTGGCCGGATTTTCCGTCGGCGCGGCGGAACGGGAAAATCTGTTGCCGCGTTCAGACATTGCCGCCGGGGATATCATCCTCGGTATGGCGGCCTCCGGGGTGCATTCCAACGGGTTCTCGCTGGTACGTCACGTGTTGGCGGGCAAAAGCCTTGATCTCGGCGCAGAGGCAGCCTTTGCCAAGGGCAACACCTGGGGCGAGACATTGCTCACCCCGACCAGAATCTATGTCAAATCCTGCCTTGCGCTTCACCGCGCGGGGCTGAGCAAGGCATTCGCCCATATAACCGGCGGCGGCCTGACGGAGAACATTCCCCGTATTCTGCCGGACGGAATGGCAGCCGGTCTGGACCCCGCCGCCTGGCCCATGCCGGCGGTATTCACGTGGCTGATGACCGAAGGCGGTGTCCCGACCGAAGAAATGGCGCGCACTTTCAACTGCGGTATCGGGATGATCGCCGTTGTCGCCCCCGACCGGGCGGACGACGCCCTCGCCGCCCTCGCCGAAAACGGAGAGTACGCGTTCCGGATCGGCGAGATCGTCGCCCGCGGAGACGGCGACGCTGTCCGGCTGCCGGGTCTGGAAGACGCGTGGCGCGGGTGAGAACAGCGGTCCTGCTCTCGGGACGGGGATCCAATCTTCAGGCCCTGATCGATGCGGCGGCGCAACCGGAATTTCCGGCGGAAATCGTGCGCGTGATCTCCAATGTGCCGGATGCGGGCGGGTTGAGCCGCGCGGAAAACGCCGGCATCGCCACCGCGACCGTCGACCACCGCAATTTCGACGGACGCGCCCCCTTCGAAGACGCGCTTCAGGCAGAGCTGGAAGCGGCCGGTGTCGAACTGGTTTGTCTTGCAGGTTTCATGCGACTGTTGACCAAGCGCTTCGTCGACCGCTGGCATGACCGGATGATCAACATCCACCCGTCGTTACTGCCGTCTTACAAAGGCCTGCACACGCACGAGCGCGTCCTGGAAGACGGCGTGCGGTTTACCGGCTGCACGGTTCATTTCGTCCGGGCGGAGATGGATGCCGGTCCGATTATCGTCCAGGCAGCCGTTCCGGTGCTACCCGGCGACGATGCAGATATCCTGGCGGCGCGGGTTCTCACCGCGGAGCACAGATGCTACCCGCTCGCCCTGAAACTGGTAGCCGACGGCAAAACACGGGTGGTGGAGGGCCGGGTCGAGATAGCCGAAGCTGCCGTCCCGGACGTTATTTCATTGAATCCGGATGACGGAAACACCTGAAGAAAAGTCACGACCGCTTCACCCGGCCCGAACACCGCGCTATAAAACAGCGGGAAACAATTGCGACCGCGACATACCAAGGAGTATCGCCACATGGCCCTCGACATGGAAAAAGAATTCGAACGCCACCAGAAAGGGTGGGAAGGATTCGCCAAGTTTATCTTCATCGGTACGGTGACAGTGATCGTCATCGTCGGGCTTATGGCGTTGACGCTCCTCTGACACAGGCGTGACCGGGAATCAAAAAAGGCGGGGATGACCCCGCCTTTTTTGCGCCTGCGCCGTGGCGCGGGTAAAAGCGTTCAGCCGACGATGTCGGTTCCGGCAAAGAAAAACGCGATCTCTTCCGCAGCCGTTTCAGGCGCGTCGGACCCATGGACCGAATTCGCTTCGACCGATTCGCCGAAATCGCGCCGGATCGTCCCTTCGTCGGCATTCGCCGGATTGGTCGCGCCCATGACCTCGCGGTTTTTGGCAATCGCATCCTCTCCTTCAAGCACCTGTACCACCACCGGACCCGACGTCATGAAAGTGCACAGATCGTCGAAAAACGCCCGCTCCTTGTGGACCGCGTAGAACTGCTCTGCCTGGTCAGGGGTCAGCTGCATGCGGCGCTGGGCGACAACGCGCAGCCCTGCTTCTTCAAATCGCGCAACGATCGCGCCGGTAATGTTTCGCCGCGTTGCGTCGGGCTTGATGATGGAAAGCGTACGTTCGACTGCCATGGGGGCCAAGGCTCCTGTTCGGTTATTCGGCGGGCCTTATAGACGGTTCAAGATACCGGGGCAACCAATTCATTTCGCAGGTGCGAAATCGCATTTTTTCCCGAATATGCGGGATCGCGCCGCCGCCCGAAAAAACGTTAACCCTGTTT
>Ga0181577_10005090_pt1 | contig 10093 bp, 1 predicted proteins | sample 101ome_21_FD_132468 | JGI IMG/M metagenome (GOLD analysis project Ga0181577, IMG submission 132468) | Coastal salt marsh microbial communities from the Groves Creek Marsh, Skidaway Island, Georgia - 101413BT metaG (megahit assembly) | ecosystem: Environmental > Aquatic > Marine > Intertidal zone... | reverse complement strand
TCAACGGTTAATGTAAATTTGCTGTCTTTAGAGATTTCTGCCATTACTTTTTATTTTTTTTATCTAATTTTTCTTGTCTTTTTTTTCTATTTTGTTCTCTCCACCATTTTAAGTATTCATCAGGTGTTAATTCTTTTAACATTTTTTTATTTAATGCTCTAGCTGTAGAATCTTTTTTGCGTTTATTTTCTGCCCTTGTTTGTTTTGCTTTTTCAATTCCAGCTGCTTTGCGCAACGCCCTGGCTCTTTCTTTTATAAGATCTTCTTCTTCAAACTTAGCCCCGACAGTCCATGTTTTATAGCCTAAACCTAGCGCAAGCCTTTGCCATTCGGAATTACGAGCATCAAATGCTTCAGCAATGGCCACTGTTTCATCATACGCTCTATCTAATGGAACATTAGCAACAGCGGCAGCAATATTACCAATAACAGAATATATAGGACTTGGTTTAAATTTACCGTCTATAAATAAATCGAATCCTCTTTCTTTAATAACATCTTTTTCAAAATCTCTTGTACGTAAGCCATTATAAAGCTTTCTTGCTTTAGAACCTATAGGTGGTGAAATATTTAATGCTTCTAACACAACTTGTGCATTGTCTTTAAAGAATGGATCTTTTTCTTCTTGCTCATAATATTTCATTATGGTATTCTTTAAAGTTGCTATTGCTGCACCCCTAACGCCCATACCTCGCAGTATTGTATCAAGTGTACCATTTATAGCTCTAGCCCAAGTGGCCGCATCTTTTTGTTGTTTTCTTTCTAATTCTGCTTCTGTTAATGTTTCATCTTCCGGCTCATCATCAAACCCAGGGATAAATGTAAACAATGCATTCTGCAATGCGTTAAATATTATATTTTGTACCGCTAAATAATATATTGAAACAGATAGGTTTGTTTTAAAGTCACCTCTACCCATAATAAGATCTCTAATACCTTTTCTTCCGCGGCGTGTATATTGTGCAGATGTATTTTGGAAAGCCAATACTAAACGCCCTAAAACACTGGCTTGTTCTTGAGAAATTAGCATTGGATCAGAAGACTGTTGTGTTTCGTCAGATATTCTAGAAAAATCACTCCAGGCTTTTTCTTCTGCTTCTTTTTGTGTTAACCCTTCTTTTAAATAAGTATTAATTCTATTTCTATAAAATGTAGCTCCTCCGGAAGAAATAGCAAAGCTATCAGCAATTTGTGTTAAACTAAACCCTATCTTTAACAAATAAGAAAGTATTGCTCCCGGGTCCCCTTTGCTAGTTTCTGCTTGATTTGCAATTTCTGCTTCAGAAACATCCATTCGTAAACCGCCGCGACGTTCTTTTAGTTTATCTGAATTAAATATATACGCAAAGTCTTTCCAATATTGTTTTTGATTAGCAAAAGCAGCAGCCGCTTTTATTGGGTTATTATCAGACCAGTTTATAAAGTTTACAGTAGATAATGTTTGCAATACGGCTGAACGGCGGTTAAAGAACATAATTGCACCAATGGATCTATTAACCCAGTTGTTCCATGCATTAACAATTCTATTTGAGCCAGATGGTCGGTTTGTGCCGTTTTTCATGCGATATAAAATATCTTGCATTGCTTCAACCCAATTGTTACCCACCGTAGCGCGTAGCTTATTCATATTTTGTTCTGAGAATACTACGTCGACATTTTCAATAAACTGCGCTAAAAATTCTTTTCTATTGGTTTTTTCTGTTAATCCATTAAGATCACTTAATATTGTTTGCGTATCCCAAAATTCGCCGGGCTTTGGCCAGCCTTTGCTTAGATTAGGCAAAGCCATTAACACATTAATAAAATCTTTTAGCTCTTGGCTTTCTTCAACAATAGCTACTAACTTATTGCGATCTCGTTCTGATAATCCAGCAATTTCATCACCTTGTTTATTCCATATATATACGCGGATTGCTTGATCAAAAGTATAATCCCCGTCTTCTATTTTTTGTTGTAGAAGTTTAGTAATACCTTTATTTTCTGCAAGTAAGTTGCGATATGTTCTTTTAATTGATTGACGTGCTTTATCAATTTGTGCAATACCATGGGTATATGGTATAACAAGGTTATCAACAACCCACTGTTTTTGCGCATCTCCTTTTGCCCCTTTTGCTAAAAGATCATACATCAAGCCCATAAAGTCTTCAGCAGACGGCGGGAACCACCAGTTTTTTAAATTAAATTTATCAACTTTAGCGCCGCGTCTTTTCCCAACAACTTGCGAAAATCTTTTAAACTCCTCTACGCCAAACTTATCTTCAATAATTAAATTAAAATCTTTATCAAGATCGCTTAAACTATATTTTGCTTTTGGTTTAGAGATATAATAATCTTTTGCAACATACTCTTCATCCCCCTCATAACGATCAGCAGCAATAGTAATATCTTCTGTATCTAAATTCCATCCTAATTTTTTAGCCAGCAGCTTAGCAAGTCTATCATATAGTCGAATTCTTGAATCACCTGATGCACTAAATTCAATGCCCTCAAACTCTCTATTGTTTTCTAAAAAATGTATTACACTATTTCCAACAGTCGCAAATAATCTAAAAGGATTAATATTTTTTTCAGCAAAGTTTCCTTCTAGTTTGGTACTATAATTAGCCTCCCCTTCTTGCAATGTAAAATTAAACATCAAATAGTTTTGACCACCCGATGTTTTTGCAGCGGCTAGATACATTACATATGCTTGGTCGTCTTGTAATGGACCTATTTTAATAGGATTAGAAGTCCAGTCTACAACTTTTGCATCAGGACTAAGGGGGCTACGCATCGGGTTAAAATCAACAATATCGTCTGTATTTAAACTATATTTTTTACGTGAACGAGCCTTTTGTTTTTCTCTTGATTTTATAATTTGCTCCGCAGAATTAATATGCGGCGCTGAGGCAAATACAATAGTTTCATTTTCGGCTAACCCTTGTAATGTTTTTCCTTGTAATATAGGGGCTACCATTGAATTTCTATACCTAGCATAAGCATCAAAATTAGCAGAACGGATATCTACATTCATAGGCATATTGTTCTTAAAGAACATATTAACTATTTTTTCCGTTGTATTTTTATCTGTTAATACGCCTTTAGCTCCATTTTCAATAATTGCATCAAATTCAGCTTTTGTAAGTTTTTTGTTTAATCTATCGCCTATAAGCATTACAACTACATTAGCAGGTAACATATGTTCAAACATTGCATTTTCAGCACTTACGCCTGTCTCGAAATGAGTTAACTCCGCTATTTTTCTTAACAATCCATTTGAAGCGCCGCTTTGGCTAACAAAAAATACAGCGGCCGAATGTAGAATTGCTTCTTTATCATCTTTGGTTTTAGCGTTTGCTATACGCGCTTCTAAACGTGTAATTATTTTTTCAAGCTGTATACGAGCATTTGCGGCGTTTTGTTGGTATGTAGTATAAGCTGTAGATTGATTTTGTAATACAGCTTTCATCATTGCTCGGCCATTAATAACTTGAGTTACACTTACTCTGCTTAATTCAACTTTGCTTTCCTTAAACTCAAATTTATTTGTTTTTTTATTAAGTATAATACCTGCTTCATCAAAGGCGGTTTCAAATGCATCATAAAGGTCTTGGTTGTTTTCAAAAACAGTAGAACCCGTGCCGCTTCTAAGACCATCACCAAGATATTGCCAAACTTCCTCTATAGTGAATACATTGTTGTCAAGCATGTCTTGAACAAGATTTGTAACATGCTGCTTATTAGTAGAGCCAAAATATAGATCATCATTTAAAACCCTCTCATCGCCATAAGTACGGTAAGATGTGATAGATACTCCTTGATCGTGATAAAACTGTAATACTTTACCAAAACTGCCAAAACCTTTATATACTAAAGCTTCTTTAATTGATTGTACTCTTGCTTCTTCATCAAGAGCCTTAATTCTTTTATAATTATAAGCAATCTTTCTTCTATCTTTATATTGAGATCTAAAAAGTTTAGCAAGGCCATTGATAGCTTCTTGAGGAAGTTGATTGCCAAATATTTTTGCAAAAGCTTTTTTTAACTCGGTTATATTAAGTTTTCCAGATTTAAATAATTTTTCTGAAGCTTTTACAAGATCATCCATATTAGCTATTACAGCGCCAGCATATTCAGAAGATAAAGAATATTTTACTTTAAATGCCCCGGGATCTCGCTGTAAAGCAGTAACCAACTGTACGCCTAAATTGTCAAGCTGATTAATTGACGGTAATTTTTGTTGTGATAAAAACGTTTCTAATTTGTTTTCATCATTTAAAAACTCAATTAAAAGATCTTTACCATATTCTTGCGCAATTAAAGCAGCAAATCTTTCTTTTAATTTACCTTGGGAAGATGCGGCTTTACCGGGAGCCAACCAGTAGTTTTCCCATTCTTCTTTGGTTATTTTTTTTCTTTCAAATATTGGATTACCTTTTGCTCCGCCATATTCTCCTGCTGTTGCAACAGTTTCGCGCATTTGTTTGCCGTTTTCATCAAGTTTAGGCTGTATCCAGGATTCAATACGATCATTTAAAAATTGTTGAGGTATTATTTTATATAACTCAAAACTACTTTCCACAAGGTTTTTAAATCTTGGTGATCGCGGCGGCGCAATAATTTCTTTTTGCAAATATTTAGTAAGCTCTTGCTCTAAAAATTTACTAAGCATTTCTCTAAATGCTTTTTGTTCTTCCGGCTGTAATGTTAATTTTTGATTCATTAAAGCCTCAAACTTTTCTTTTTCATTAGCAGGCAAAGCTTCTCTTTCTCTTTGAGTAATCACTTCGCCAAAAACATTTGTAAATAGCTTATTGCCATTATTGTCTGTAGCTTGATTAGTATCGCTTTTTTGCCAGTCTAATCTTGTAGTAAGTTTTATGCCGTTAATTCCTTCTTGTGTATTAAGGAATTTATCTAATGCTTTAAATATATTATCCCGCACCTCATTATTAATAAGGCCGGGTTGCATTTTATTTAATCTATTAGCAAAGCTAATGGTATTAGCTAAGCCAGGAGTTCTTGGTACATCTTTAACTTCAGCTTCTTGTCGTGTTACAACATCCTCAGCTTCTTCTTGTGAAAACTGCGCGGTTAAATCTTCCATGCTAGCTTCCCCGAAATTCGTTACAATACTAGGGTTGGCGTTAAAAGCATCTTTAATTCTCCAATTAATAAATTTATTTAAATAACCATATAGGCTATCATTTTTTGTTCCGTCAAATTTAGCTATATCTTTTCGAAGAATAAGTTGAAGTAATGTCTCTTGTACAAGCTCTCCCATATCAAACTGCAAACCTTTAATAGCGCGTTTTGTAGCTTGAGCAATAATCATACCTGGTAAAGCGTTAAGTATTACTGGGTTTTCAGGGTTAAACTTGTCTTTATCAAATTTACCGTCTTCGTCTCTGCCCAACTTGTCTAAGTTTTCTTTAACTTTTTTAAGTTGAGATTCAGACATTACAACCATGTTGCCAGAACTTAATGACTTTTTTAAAAGTTTTTCTTCTTCTGGTGGCAATTGTATTTTTGTTCCGCGTCTAACAGCTTCTCTATAATTAGCAATATAATCAAGTGCGGCATCAACACTATCAATTTTAAATAAAGTTGAATTATTTCCAAAAAAGTTTTTTAATACGCTATTAACTAAATTTTTAATGCCAAATATTTTAGATATACCAGATTTTTTTAATAAACCAGTATTTTGCAAATCGGTAATTAATTGGAATAATTCGTCAACATCTACTTGCCCTTCATTGAGTTCTGTATATTCATTTAGCCTGTCTATAGCCTTATTATAATTTTCTTCAGAAATATTATTAGAATCTTTTTCTTGCTGTAAATAATTTATCAATCCAGTTGTAACACGTTCAGCGTTATTAGAAACTAATTTATCATTTTTTATAACTCCTTTGGCTTTTATAAATGAATGTCCAATTTCATGCAGTGGGCTTACCGATGCAAGCATTCTGCTAAATTGAGAGGCATTCTCGTTAGCTATAGTTCCTTGGACAACGTTGTCAAAAACAAAAGCATATCCATAATCATTAACACCATTAACCCCCCTAAGATAACCTTGTTCATCAATTTGTGGTATTGCTGCTGATATTAATTCATTTTTTTGTTGTTGAGTTAGATTTTTGTCATTAGCCAGTATACCTTCTATTTCTGCAACGTTTTCGGCAACACTACCTTTTAATCTACGATATTTAACGCCTTTTGTATTTTTTGCAAGGTTATCTGCAAAAGTATAATAGCCTAAAGCAAATTGTTGATCTGGATTAAGATTTTTATAAGTGTCTTCATCTAAACTAGCTTCCCTTTGTTTAGCTTCGTTTAAAAGACCGTCTCTTTGATTTAATAAATCATTATATTGATTATTAAGCTCTTTTATTCTATTTTTGCCGTAATTACCTGTTTCGTCCTGAACCCCTAATGAATTTGCTTCACGAGATATTTCACGGAGGCGCATGTTAATATCGCCAAGCTCATCTAATTCTTCTTGAGATAATATTGACAATGTACCAAGACTAACACTATATTGATCAGCAACGCGCTTTTGTTTTTGCTTTATTTTATCCTCTAATATTCTTTTTTGGTCAGGAGTTGTTCTGGGGTCATCCATTTGACTTTTTAAATCAAATATTTCTTGACGCATTTTAGCAAATTCTCTTCGCTCACGAGATGTTGTTGATTCAGAAAGCAAAGATGCTTTTACGTTATTTGCCACGGCCCCTCCTTGAATTGCCAAAGTACTTACCCCAACATTGATGAAAAACTCTTTATTTAAACCTTCAAATAAACTTTTGTTTTCACCTAAAACAGCAATGTCCATAAAATTTTGACCAAGCAAAGTTGCTGTTTCTTCAATTTGTTCTATACCAACTTGCGAGCCAACCGCCACCCCAATACCGGTTGTTCTTGCTAGCGCCCTTGCGGGTCTGCCATATCCTAATAATTTTTCAAACTTAGATGTGCCAATAGATCTACCCATTTTGCCTAAGTTTTTAAACAAAAAAGTATTGCCAATTCTTTCCGCATATCCAGCTATTGCCCCATACGATGTTCCTAAAATAAATTTATCCCACTCATCATAATTTAAAGCTGTTTCGTATCGTTCTCTTTCAGACAACAATCTCGCGCGCTCTACATTAGAAAGATCATTAGAACTTAACAATCCATCAATATAATTAAGGCTGTCCTGCGCGGTTCTTTGTGCAATTTCCATTTCAGCGATTTTGCCGCCGCCTTCCATAACAAAGTAAATACCTTGTGTTACAGGAATCATTTGTGGTCCAAAAGCTAATAATGTTTGTACTCCAATTGATGGGCTATTTTGGATAAGAAGATCTTTTGTATATTCCCATGTAGTTGAATTATCTTCTGATATTTTTGGTAACGGGAATTTATATTGACCTTCTTCTCTTAAATATTGATTATAATCTATAGCGGTTTTTTCTAATTGTGAAACCCACAATGGTGTTCCTTCATTTTGCCCTAAATAATTAGCATTATATAGCCATTTTAATCCCTTAGCCCCTAAAATCGCTCCTGGCGCAATAATTGCTTCTTCTAATTTATGCATTATTGCATTTGTAGCAGAATAGTCTTTTACTAAAGCAGCAGCTTCTTGATCTGTTAATTCTAAATTCTCTGATTGCTTAGACAGTTTGCTTGCTTTATATTGCACTTCTTGTACTAAATTACTAAGCTCCATTAATCTATTGCCCTCTGTAAATAAAGCATTAATTTCTTCAACAGGCGTGTCTGTTGTTAAATTATTTAAAGCATTAATATATTTTTCTTGATCTTCCTCAAATGCATTAAGTTGTTCTTCGAAATCTGGTGTTAAAATCTCTTGTACAGATTCAAAGTCTTTTTTATATTTAGATTTTTGAAAACCAATAAGTTTTTTATAACGCTCATCCTCCAATACATTTAATGAAGTTGGTGCATAATAAACACCATCTCTAGTAATTGGAGCAACTAATTCTTCACCATATTCACGCTCATATATTACTTCATCTTTTGCCTGCTGTCTTTTTATTTCATAAGCAGGAGCATTGCTTCCTTCTATATCAGTAACCCTTGTAGTTAAAATGTCTTGGTCTTCTTTACTCAAACGACCAATTACAGTTTGTCTACTTCTATCTTTGTTTTCATTTATAATTTCCTGCAAAATATTTGCTGGAACATTTTTCTTATAATCAAAAGATCCAGTTTCTTTATATTGTTGATATAGTGGATATTTGTCTTCTAAATATTCTTCTAGTTTATCTTCGTCAACAACAGACTGAGGCATCATTGTTCTTCCATCAATACCGCCTGTTTGTACTTGAATTATTTTTTTAGGTGCAAATTGTATTCCAAAATATTTATCTGCCACTTGGTCAATAGGAATAGTATCAATAGTTACAGCGTCAGACGCTGCTTGAGCCTCTTTTTTTGCTTTGCTTATTCTATCTTCTGGTTTTGTTATTGTGCCAAGATCAGCAGCAAGAGAAAGATCCTCTATTTGTATTTGTTGCTCAATGCCAGGCATTGCGGCATATTCCTCAAAAGTTCCAGGAAAAGTAACCTCTCTGGCTGGCTGGCGAGTAGTTTTAGGATATTTAACGGTTTTTCCTGCGGTAGTAGACATATAGTCGTCTTCATACACAGTTTTTCCGCCAGGAAGATTTATGTATCTTCTTTCATTTAAGCCAAGCGTAGGGTCTTCTTGACCTTCAATATTTTCAAAAGAATCTTTATTAGCTTCTAAAAATTCTTCTAGCGTCATGCCGTTATCCTGTGCAAGCTCCAGCAAATCTTCTTCAGAAAGTATGGAGCCGTTTTTTAATTTATAATCTGGCATAAATCTTTATTAATAATATCGTTTTGCAGCTTCAACTTCATCCCAGTTATTATAATATTTTGGGATAGTACTGCCTTTGGAAATTGCTTGTATTTTAGGTGTGCCAGCAACTATTACCCATTGGAAGGTGGTTAATTTTGCCCCACCACCATCTAAATTTACTGATGTTTCATAAGAATCTGTTTCACGCCCCTCGGTAACCAATTTAGTAAATTCTTCGCTTGTAGGCGGGTTTTCCCCGATAGCGTTTTTTGTTGCATTTACTTTCGTTAAGAACCTGTTAGCATTGCTATTGCCGCCGCCACTACCACCGCTGTTTCTTCTATTTCTTCGTCGGCCTTTTTTAGCGGCATCTTCGACCATAGACATATATTTATCCAGCATTAGTTCTTTAGCCGCCCTTGGGTTTTGTTGGATTTCATATGCTGATAAGCCAAGCCCTAAGTCATATCCTTCAAAATCGTCTAAAGCTAAAGACATCAAAACATCTTGATTATTTAACATATTACCAATTTTGTTTCTATAACTATTAAGCTGTTCATCTGTCAGCCCTTGTCTAGGTGTATTTGTAGATAATGAAGAAAGCATATTACCAATTTCTGTAGCTTGATCATCGGCACGGTATTGCAATTCTGGTATATCTTCGTATTTAACCCATTCACCATTTAATTCATATTTAACAACGCCATTTTCTATTTTCATAGGTGCTTCGTTGCGCAATATTCTTCCAACCCCTTCAACAATACCGGGCACTTTAGCATCAGTTAATATGCTTAGCTTTTTATTGTTTTTTGGATCAAACATTAAAAGATCAGCTTTCTTGTTTTTCTTCTGGTCTGTAAATGTACTTGAAATACTTTTAATTCCATTATTAATTTCAAGCAAACGTACATTTAAATTTTGATACTCTGGATCTGTAGATTTTAATTGAGATAGTTGCTGCGATACCTGGAAGTATTCATCTTTGTATTCTTTTAATGCAGCTTGGACTTGCGGTAAGTAATTTTCAGGCACAACGCCTGTGTCCATATAGTTCATATTGGCTAGATAGTTAGCCATCTTTGTTTCTTCTTTATTTATTTTAGCCGCTTGCTCTTGTCTATATGCGTCTGCTCTTTGTCGTAAAGCACCAACGCCAGACATGTCAATCTTTATTGGTTTTACTGATTGATTTTGCGTGCCATATACTAGCTTAGCACCTTCAATAAGAGCGGTATTTGGACCGTAATTTGGTAATGATGCGCTTTGTTTTTTTGCCAT
>Ga0181577_10005089_pt1 | contig 10095 bp, 9 predicted proteins | sample 101ome_21_FD_132468 | JGI IMG/M metagenome (GOLD analysis project Ga0181577, IMG submission 132468) | Coastal salt marsh microbial communities from the Groves Creek Marsh, Skidaway Island, Georgia - 101413BT metaG (megahit assembly) | ecosystem: Environmental > Aquatic > Marine > Intertidal zone... | reverse complement strand
CAGCGTCAGTTGGCGACAGCCATCAAGCGCGCTCGTTACCTAGCACTGCTGCCCTACACGGATTCGCACCAGTAAGAAATGATGCGCGACCTCGCTGAATTTATCATGCGCGGTCGTTGGCAAGCGCTGGCGGTAGCTGTTATTGGTTCCGTGCTTGTCATTGCCGCACCTGTGAGTGCGGCAGCCATCGCGCTAGTGACATTGGGTCGCAGTATGCGCGATGGCGCTTGGGTCGCGCTGTGGTCGCTGCTTCCTGCGCTTTTGCTGGGCTGGGTAAGTGGGGATTACGGCACAGGGCTTTTGTTGCTCTCAGTGTTTGTGGGTGCAGCCGTATTGGCACAGACCTACAGCCTGTCACTGGCGCTGTTAGCGGTGGTGCCGGTGTCAGCCCTGGGTGGTGTGGCGTTGCTGATGTTTAACTCTGCGTTCTTGGACGCGTTGTTAACTGTCTTCGATACGTGGATTGAAGCACTTGAAGCAAGTGCCGACGATGCAGCAGTGATTGAGCTTCTGCGGCCGTCAGTGCCGCAAGTGGCGGGGCTCATGGCAGTGGGTAACTCGCTCCTTGCCTGCCTCAGTTTGTTATTGGGGCGGTATTGGCAGGCGGCGTTGTACAAGCCGGGGGCCTTTGGCGATGAGTTCAGGGCGCTGCGGTTGCCGGTAGTTTGGGCAGTCGTGTTGGTCTCGATAACCGTTGCTGGCGCATTGGGTGGAAAGGAGCTGGCAGCCTGGGCTGCCTTGGCAGGGATTCCTGTCACGATTTGTGGTTTTGCGCTGTTGCACCAGGTTGCGCGGGACCGGCAGCTAGGAATTGGGTTTCTGGCTGTGAGCTATATGCTGTGGGCATTTGTTGACTTGCTAAAAGTGGGCGTGCTCGTTGCGGTGTTACTGGATGCCTTTTTTGACTTCGGTCGTAGGGCAAAGACCAGCTGACAGTAGATGATTGTGGAGTTTAGGCCATCGCTGCCGGATGTCCTTTGATAAGTCGGCTAGCGTAGGGTTCAGAAGATTGAAAAACGTGGCGCGGAGCGCCAATGCGAGAGGGAAATAAGGATGGAAGTAATTCTGCTCGATAACGTAGGTAGCCTGGGCGTGCTGGGTGACCGTGTTGATGTGAAGCCCGGCTACGGCCGTAACTTCCTCATTCCGCAGGGTAAAGCCGTTCCTGCGACTCAGGAGAATATTGAAAAGTTTGAGGCGCGACGCGCAGAGCTTGAGGCTGCTGCCGCGGCTACGCTCGACGCAGCACAAAAGCGCGGAGAGGCGATTCAGGCGCTGGAAGGTGTGCAAATCGCTGCAACGGCAGGAGAAGAAGGGAAACTCTTCGGTTCTGTCGGTACACGTGACATTGCGGAGGCGTTGACAGTTGCAGGTTGTGAGACTGACAAAGCAGAAGTGCGCTTGCCCGATGGCGTGATTCGTGAGCTGGGCGAGTACGAGATCATGATCCAGCTTCACGCTGAGGTAATGACTACCATCAACGTATCGGTAGTTGCCGAGTAACTCCTCTCTGCGACATGTCTTACGCCACAGATCCGAACTGTGGCATGCTGTGCTGATCGGGCCTTTTTGGCCCGGACAGCTAAAAAACCAAGTCAATAAAGAGTTGAGATGGAGACAGCACCAAATCCCGATTGGGATGTCGCAAAAATAAAGCTGCAACCGCAGTCGATTGAGGCAGAGCGCTCAGTCCTGGGTGCACTTCTCATTTCCTCTGATAGTTGGGATGGCGTGGCCGAGGTCGTCGCTGCCGGCGATTTCTACCGTCCCGAGCACCGTGCCATTTTTCGCCAGATCGCGCTCTTGGTCGACCGAGGCGAACCGGTTGATGTCATTACAGTGGCCGACCGGCTCCTCGCCACGGGTGAGCTGGACGCCGCGGGTGGTCACACTTACATCGCTGAGCTCGCGGAGCAGACCCCTACGGCGTCCAATGTAAGAGCGTATGCCAAGGCTGTTCGAGAGCGTTCAGTGCTCAGACAGCTCATTAACGCCGCACAAGATATTGCGTCAGCGGGTTTCAACCCCGAAGGCAGAAGCTCCGAGGAGTTGGTCGACGAGGCGGAACGCCTCATTATGCAGATCTCCGAGGGCGGTCAAAAAGCGGGTGGTCCGCAAGCGATGGCTCCGTTATTGAGCGGAGCGCTTGAGCGCATCGAGGAGCTTTACAATACAGGTGGAGATATTACCGGGCTCACCACCGGATTCATCGATCTGGACCGCATGACCTCAGGTTTGCAATCGTCCGACTTAGTCATTGTTGCCGGTCGACCCTCTATGGGTAAGACCTCGTTCGCTATGAATCTTGTGGAAAATGCGGCACTCGCGAGTGACCGGCCGATCATGGTTTTTTCAATGGAGATGCCAGCAGAGCAGCTAGTGATTCGAATGCTGTCTTCACTGGGCAGAATTGACCAATCGCGGGTTCGAACGGGTAAGCTTGAGCAGGATGATTGGCCAAAACTAGCGAGCGCCACAGAAAAACTGAAAGACACGCAAATCTTTATCGATGATACGCCCGCCCTGACCCCCACAGAACTTCGTTCCCGGGTCCGACGCTTGGTCCGTGAGCAGGGCGATCTCGGTATGATTATGATCGACTACCTGCAGTTGATGCGTGTTGCCGGTTCGAATGAAGGAAGAACGGCTGAAATCTCGGAGATTTCACGAAGCCTAAAAGCGCTTGCTAAGGAGTTTAAGGTGCCTGTGGTTGCGCTGTCTCAGCTCAACCGTGCGCTGGAGCAGCGACCCAATAAGCGTCCCGTTAACTCGGACTTGAGAGAGTCAGGTGCGATCGAGCAAGATGCCGATGTCATCATGTTCATTTACCGTGACGAGGTCTACAACGAGGACTCGCCAGACCAGGGTGTCGCAGAAATTATTATAGGTAAGCAGCGAAATGGCCCCATTGGGACCTGCAGGCTGTCCTTCCGAGGGCAGTTTACAAGATTCGAAAACCTAGCCAGGAGCGACTATGAAAACTATGGAGGCTAGTGACCTGCCCCCCATCGATTTGCCGGCTCTCGGCAAAATGTTGGGAGACGATGCGGCGCTAGTGCAGATGATCCTCGAGAAGTTCCGTGCGGAGATACAGAGTGATATCGAGGCCTTGGCGGAACTTGCGTCGGGTAGTGATCCGGAGCCCATTCGCGCGCTGGCTCATCGTCTCAAGGGCACCTGTAGCAACGCACAGGCTATGCCCCTGTCAAACATAGCTAAGTTGCTCCAGACAGCGATGGCTGCTGGGGATATGTCACAAGCTCAGGATTTGATTAGTGCGCTGCAGTCAGAGCGCCAGTCTCTTGAGCAATACCTATCCGATGAGGGGTTCTAGTTAGAGCCCCATTTCCTTGCGAAGCGCTGAAAGCGCTGTTTTTCGGTCTTTGAGGTCCATGCTGACTGGCTCGGTTGGTGCTTCGAGTTGTTTGCGCTCCGGAATCGTCAGAGTTTCACCACGCAGGGCTCGTTTTAGCCAGCGGTTGTAGTGGCCCTGGAAAATTGGCCACGCTTCGGCGCGAGCTTGGTTAGCCAGCAGATACCAGCTTGCATCTCTACCCGCCAGGTAAACAATGGGGTGGGACCAGGCGGCTTCTGCTTTGGGGCTTGGTGCTAGGCAAGCTTCTTCATACGCAGTGGCTGCCGAGGGCAGACCCAGGTCGCTCAATGCGTCTGAACAACTACTGAGCATGCGATTTAACGTGGGTAGATAGTCGCTACCCTCAATGGCTCGCCGTGCGCCCATGAGTATAAGCTCACCCGAGAACTCGCTGAGTGCTTCTAGCCAAAGTCGTTTTACTTGACCTAACTGCTGTGCATCTGACCACGCTGCGTAATACTGATTGTGGTAGTTCAGTCGGAATAGCGCGAAGACCTGATTGATCGCTTCAATTAGGCTGCCGTCATCGCGATCAGCACGATCATCCTGCCCAGCTGGTGTCGCTGAGGTCGTCGGAGATACTTCGGTCTTTTGTGCGATCTGTTGGGCCAGCTCCGCTGCCTGTTTGTGATCTGCCACTCGTCTGCTCCTGATGGCGCTGCCATTGGTATTTTACATGTTGTAAGAACTTCGCGTTCCATGAGGTATGGACTTCATTACTGTCTACCCAATAAACAACAAACTCTCGCAGTACAGTCTCGGCAAAGTCTGTGGATATGCCAGATAACTGAAGCGTCTCATACACCGCGGCATTGGGTGTCCAATTGGGTTGCAGACGCTCGGGCACGGTGCTGTGCTGAAGACTATTCTCGTGTCGTGTCCACCGCTGCCGTGCAAACTGGATGAATTTGCTGTTGACGTCCTTAGGAGCTCCGCCTCTCTCTTTCCAGTAAAGGATGAACTCAGGGCGAATAGACTCTATGAAGTCCGTCGTCATCTCTGTACGAGCTAAGATTTCTTTGGCATCGAGACTAGGCTCCCATGCATTATCAAAGCGTGTCGGCTCTTTAATCGCGAAGGCCGGATGCTTTTGCTGCTGACGCCAGTGAGACAGTACGTGGTGACGAAAGCGCGTATCTAAGGTCTTTCTGTCACCCGAGGGCTCAAAGCTCTTGAGTTGCTGCAATATGTAATCCCGAGTCAGACCATGATTTAAGTTGAGTAAATCAATGAGATGCTGGCTCGGCGCCCACGCCTGTACAGGTGCTTTTTGAGCGAGCGGTTCGGTTATTTTGTCGCTCACCCGCCAAACCAGCGGATCGTGGCTAGGTCGGGCGGAAAGAATACCCAAGTCGACAATTCGCTGAAGCAGCTGACCAATTCTCACGTGATCCCAAAACGGAAATTCCTTTGTCAGTGCTGCGATTGAAATCGTACTGGTTTCGGAGGCGAGCTGGTTACTCAAGCCCTGCAACAGAACAGCCTCTTCTAATCCAACGGTCGCCGCCAGCTGCGGAGAGAAGGTGCAATAACGCTCTGGAATGAATCGCGGGTTGGACATGGATACAAGCGGTAGCTGTCGGTCTGGTAGCATAGCGGTTTCGAGGTGGTGAGGCACCCCTGTCGGAGTGATCTATGGCAAAAACTAAGTCAGCGTTCGTATGCAACGACTGCGGTGCGGATTATCGAAAATGGCAGGGCCAGTGTTCGGCGTGTAACGCATGGAATACGTTGTCAGAGGTTCGGATTCCCGGAGGTAACTCGGGATCGGTACAGAAAGTACGAGGCGGCTTTGCTGGCGCAACCGCCCGCGTTCAAAAATTATCCGAGATTGATCTCGTTGATTTACCGCGATTCAGCTCGGGCTTTGCCGAGCTCGATCGTGTACTGGGCGGTGGTTTCGTCCCGGGATCAGCCATTTTAATTGGCGGCCATCCGGGGGCAGGGAAAAGCACACTGTTGTTACAAACGCTCTGCGCCCTAGCAGCGAGAGCCTCGGCGCTGTACGTCACCGGGGAAGAATCTCCCCAGCAAGTAGCAATGCGTGCCCAGCGCTTGGGCCTTGCAACCGATTCGTTGCAGCTCATGGCGGAAACCGACGTGGACGCGATTCTCGCCGCCGCGAATGAGCATAAACCGAAGATCATGGTGGTGGATTCTATTCAGGTGGTGCACAGCGATGCACTGACATCGGCGCCTGGCAGTGTTGCCCAAGTCAGAGACTGCGCGGCCTTGCTGACTCGCTATGCCAAGCAGACGGGGACTGTACTGATTCTCGTTGGCCATGTAACGAAGGATGGCAGTTTAGCGGGTCCTAAAGTTCTGGAGCATATGATTGATTGCTCCGTACTTTTGGAGGGCGAGCAGGATTCCCGTTATCGGACGCTTCGCGGTCAGAAGAATCGATTTGGTGCGGTTAACGAATTGGGCGTGTTTGCGATGACAGATGCTGGGCTCAAGGAAGTGTTGAATCCGTCGGCCATTTTCCTGGAGCGGGCCGATACGCCAGCGCCAGGCACGGTGGTTGTGGTCGTCTGGGAGGGCACTCGTCCTCTGTTGGTTGAAATTCAGGCTCTCGTCGATGCGAGTAACCTCGGTAACCCACGGCGTGTTGCTGTGGGTTTTGAGCAGAATCGACTGGCTATGCTGTTGGCCGTATTGCATCGTCATGTGGGATTACAGGTGGGTGATCAAGACGTTTTTGCCAATGTGGTGGGTGGTGTCCGTATTGCTGAGACGAGCGGCGACCTTTCTCTGTTGCTCGCCGTTGTCTCTAGCTTGCGCAATAAGATCCTGCCTAAGGACCTTGTGGTCTTCGGTGAGGTGGGTCTGACCGGGGAGATACGCCCCGTTGCCAGCGGTCAGGAGCGTATCGCGGAGGCGGCCAAACATGGGTTTAAGCGCGCCATCGTTCCGAAAGGAAACGCGCCCAGAACGAGTATTCCTGGTATTACGGTTCAGCCCGTGTCTCGACTCGATGAAGCCATTGCGCTCTTCGATTGAGCGCAACTAGCCTTTACCCACCGACATTGCTCACATCAGCTTGCGGTGCTTGACTCTGCTGGGTACGTCGGCCTCGCGGCCCAAGCGCGCGCGACGATCCTCTTCATACTCGCTGTAGTTGCCCTCATGAAAAACAACCGTTCCGTCGTCTTCGTAGGCGAGAATGTGGGTGGCAATTCGGTCGAGGAACCAGCGGTCGTGAGAGATCACCATCGCGGAACCTGGGAATGCCTGTACCGCATCCTCGAGGGCTCGCAGCGTTTCAACGTCGAGGTCGTTGGTCGGTTCGTCGAGTAGCAGTACGTTAGCGCCCTGTTTCAGCAGCTTCGCCAAATGCAAGCGGTTACGTTCTCCACCTGATAGGTCCTTGACGAATTTCTGCTGGTCTGAGCCTTTAAAGTTAAAGCGCCCAATATAAGACCGCGAGGGCACTTCGTATGTCCCGATGCGAATAATGTCCAACCCGTCGGAAACCTCTTCCCACACTGTTTTCGATCCGTCTAAGTCATCACGAGACTGATCGACGTACCCAAGTTGCACAGTCTCTCCCACGGTAACGCTGCCGCCATCGGGTTGTTCATGCCCCATAAGCAGGCGGAATAGGGTCGACTTACCCATACCATTAGCACCGATGATGCCGACGATGGCTCCTTTTGGAACAGTGAACGACACATCGTCGAATAACAGGCGATCCCCAAATACCTTTTTTAGACCCTGTACATCGATGACGTTGTCACCGAGCCTGGGGCCGGGAGGAATGTAGATTTCGTTGGTCTCGTTACGCGTTTGGAAATCGTGTGAATTCAGTTCATCAAAGCGCGCGAGTCGCGCCTTATTTTTGGCCTGTCGGCCCTTTGGATTTGAGCGGACCCACTCGAGTTCAGCTTTGATCGCTTTCTGTCTCGAGGCCTCCTGCCGTTGCTCTTGCGCGAGGCGCTGGTCTTTGGCCTCTAGCCAGGTGGAGTAGTTACCCTCGTACGGGATGCCGCGACCGCGATCCAGCTCAAGAATCCAGCCCGCGGCGTTGTCGAGAAAGTAGCGATCGTGGGTAATGGCAACCACTGTTCCGGTGAAGCCCTCGAGAAACCGCTCTAACCAGCCGACAGACTCAGCATCGAGATGGTTTGTGGGCTCATCCAGCAGGAGCATATCAGGTTCGCTTAACAAGAGACGAGCCAGCGCAACGCGTCGCTGTTCACCACCTGAGAGTTTGCTGACATCGGCATCCCACGGTGGGAGGCGGAGGGCGTCGGCGGCCACATTGAGCCGTGTCTCAATGTTGTGCGCATCCGTTGCTTGAATAATATCTTCGAGCCTTGCCTGCTCCTTTGCCAGCGCATCGAAGTCCGCATCGGGTTCAGCGTAAGCGGCATAAATCCTATCCAGACCAGCAAGCGCGTCTATTGCCTCTGACAATCCTTCCTCGACATTACCTCTGACATCTTTGTCCGTATTGAGTTGTGGCTCCTGAGCCAAATAGCCGATTTTGATACCGGCTTGTGGTCGCGCTTCACCCTGTATGTCGGTATCGATGCCCGCCATGATTTTGAGTAGCGTTGATTTGCCCGAGCCATTCAAGCCGAGCACGCCAATCTTTGCTCCGGGGAAGAACGAGAGCGAGATATCTTTCAGGATTTCACGCTTGGGAGGAACCACTTTGCTCACGCGGTTCATGGAGTAGACATATTGTCCTGACTTCCCATGTTTGTTGTCGCTCATTGTCTAAAAAACCTCGAGGGATACTAGTCGTTGTGGCGTCGAACTTTGCCGCCGTTGAGTTCGCTATCAGTTTACCTCTTAGCCAGGGTGTTAGGGAGACTGTCTTCGCCCGTTAAGCGTGGTTTTTGCTGCTAACCGCGGCGGCATGTGGATGTGAAACCAACCTGTGGCGTGTGTCTGTCGTTGCAAGCGCTTGCCAGTTTTGCGAAAAAGGGGTCGTGGCTCCACGGTGTCGTGGAGACAACCAAAGTACGGTCAGGTAATGGCTAAAATTAGCCAAAAAGAGGGTATCGCATGACACGAGAGAATTTACCGAGCGAACCAACAGTGTCGTTATGGTCGGGCATCTTTTTACCGGTTGTTTATAACGGGCACCACATTGTGGCTCACAACTCGAGCTGGACTTCTCGAATGACGATCTGGGTAGACGGTGAGGTTGTTTTCAGTCGAAGCAGTTGGAAATTCATTTGTGAGCAAAACATTCAAGTAGGGGCAGAGACCCTAGCTACCCGTTTTGGCTGGGCGAAACGAGGCTTTATTTTTGAGGTCTTCTCTGGCGATGAGCTTGTTGCCTCTGCCGACTATTCCACAAGGTCGCTTGGCTGGAAGCAAGTTCTCCCGCTTCTGCTATTGGGCGTGGCTCTCGGATTCTCAGTCGAGCATTTTGACTTGTTTTGATCTGTCGAGGCTCACCGGGTGCGATTAGCCTTTGTCTTTTCGTCGTGACTTGGCTGAGCCCACGTTTTCTTCAATGTATCTAATGATCTTTCCAGCGACATTGACGCCGGTTGCTTCTTCAATGCCTCTCAAGCCAGGTGATGAGTTCACTTCAAGTACCAGTGGGCCGCGGCTCGAGCGGATGAGATCGACCCCTGCAACTTCCAGACCCATGGTCTGCGCAGCTTTGACCGCGGTACGGCGCTCTGCGGGCGTGAGTTTAGTCAGTTGTGCGCTGCCACCACGGTGGAGGTTAGACCGAAATTCACCGGGTAAAGAAACGCGTTCCATGGCCGCCACGACACGTTTACCAATAACAAAGCAGCGGAGATCGCTACCCCCAGCTTCCTTGATGAATTCCTGAACCAGAAAGTCTGCCTTCAGCTCTGTAAAGGCATCGATCACGGATTCGGCTGCTTTGACCGTCTCGGCCAACACCACACCACGCCCCTGGGTACCTTCGAGTAGTTTGACGACAACAGGAGCGCCACCCACCAGTTGAATTAGCTGACGCGTGTTGTGAACGTCGTGCGCGAAACCGGTTGCGGGCATACCTAGCCCTTTTCGCGCAAGGAGCTGCAGCGCACGTAATTTTGAACGCGAACGCCCGAGGGGAATCGAACCAACCAGACAATAGGTGTCCATCATTTCAAACTGGCGAATGACGGCAGTGCCGTAGTCGGTAATGGACGCACCGATACGCGGAACGATGGCATCCTGACGGTCCAGTTTTTCGCCCTTGTACCAAATAGCGGGATTGGCCGTAGTGATATCGATAGAGCACTTGAGCGTGTCGATGACACGGCACTCGTGTTCTTTTTTCTCGGCCTCCTCTAGCAATCGGCTAGTGCTGTAGAGGTCGGGGTTTCGCGAGAGAATCGCTATTTTCATTCACTGGTACCAGGTTGTGTGTTGTCGCCACCCTGTACGAAACTTTCAGAGGGTGCGACAACAAAGTCGGCAGATAAGGTGGTGCGGCCCAGTAACATTCGATAAGCCATGTTGTCGCGCTGGGTCAAGGTCAGTTCAACAAGCTTGTACACGGTGCCGAGTTTGAGTGGGGTTTGAATGACGGGGCGAGACTCGCTTTGCCCCCCCGAGTTGGTGACATCGCGAAACTCGAGTACGGGCGCTTCATTGAGAGCGCCCACGGACCCGTCTTCGTGCTGATAAGCAAAGGAGACCCATGTTGAGCCATCGCGATCGAATACATCGAGATCGACCGCGTGCAGCGCACTGGTTCGGGCGCCGGTATCGACTTTCGCCTTGATGGGTCCAAT